>Ga0209697_10007325_pt1 | contig 12937 bp, 11 predicted proteins | sample AliMusrvi5mmetaG_FD_184115 | JGI IMG/M metagenome (GOLD analysis project Ga0209697, IMG submission 184115) | Freshwater lake bacterial and archeal communities from Alinen Mustajarvi, Finland, to study Microbial Dark Matter (Phase II) - Alinen... | ecosystem: Environmental > Aquatic > Freshwater...
AACCCGGGGGCGAGTCTGGAGTGGCAGCAACTTGAAATTTAGCGAGGTGGAGGCTCAAACCAGGCGAGAGATGAAGAGGACTGCGGCGAGAGCTCTGTCGAACGATGGATGATTGCCGATTGATGAACGTTGATTTCTGATGTGAGCTTGGACACGAGATTCAGCACGAACCAAGCTTGAGCAAGGGGCGGACGAGATTGGCGGGAAGAGGGAAGACGCGCTCGAAAATGCCGGGGGCGATTTCGTGGGCTTGGGCATAGGCGTCGCGGAGCATTTCGAGTTTGGCGTCGAGGTTATCAAGGTGATGGAGGGCGAAGGCCTCCGGGGTGCGCGGCAGGGTGGGGGAGCCAAACTCGAATTGGCCGTGGTGGCTGGCGATGAGGTGGAGCAAGTGAAGGCGGGTGTCCTCGGCGGAGGGCTTGAGGTCAAGCCAGGCGGCGGCTTGAGATGAATCGAGCAATTCTCGCCAGAGCTTATTGACCAGTTCGATGCCGAGCGGGATATGGCCAAGCATTTCGCCGTGAAGACTCTGGATCTGGCCGAAGCCATCCTCCGGGTAGGCGTTTTCCCAGAGTTTGCCACAATCATGGAATAACACCCCGGCGAGCAGCAGGTCGCGGTTGAGGTCCGGATAGACCGGGCACAATGCAGCGGCACTGCGCAGCATCTGGGCGACGTGCTCGACCAGCCCACCACGCCGAGCGTGGTGGTTGCGTTTGGCGGCTGCAGTGCGCCGGAAGCGGTCGCCCATTTGCGTTAGGAACCGTTGGCACAGCGCGTGGAGCCGTGGTTCGTCGATGGAGTCGCAAAGGGCAAGGATGTCGGCAAAGTCGCGCTGTTGTTTGTCGCGGGTGGCTGGGTCGCCGGCCAGAAAGGCGGCGATGGCCGCCCCATCCAAGAAAAACCATTTGAGGTTGTTGGGATTGATGCCGTAGGGGTTTTGTGTCCAGTCGGCCTCGAGGCGCAGGATCGAGCCGTCGATGAGCGTGGAGCCGGGCTCATAGTTGGGCGAGTCAGACCAGATTTTGAGGGCGAAATTGCCGGTGGCATCGGCAAACACGAGTTCCAGATAGGGTTTGCCGGCCTTGGTGTTGCGGGTTGAGCGGGACTGGAGTTGGGCGGCGACGGCTGCGGCGATAGGGGTATCGCTGGCCTGCTCTTTGAGGGCGGCGATGGTGATGGGGCTCATGGGTGCGAACATGGCAGGGCCGTCGCACCGGGGCAAGCGAAGAGTGCGGGCGGAGAATTTCGATTTGTGTCGGCACTCTCTGCCGCCGGTAGGATATGCCGCGTGGCGGAACTGTGCAAAAAAAAATCTGCCGTGTTTGGCGGTGGCTCAAGCGTCTGCGCCGCCCTCGTCTTGTTTGCGCATTTCCTCGAGCACGCCGGACATGTCCTCGAGCGAGTCCCAGAGCGTGCGGACGACGTAGAGCGGAGCACCACAGCGCACGGCTAGGGCGATGCAATCCGAGGGCCGGGCATCCAATTCGACAATTTTGCGCTCCATGATTTCGTTTTGGGCCTCGAGGATGAGACGGGCGTAGTAGATTTCATTTTCGACGCGCAGGATCACGGCCCGTGAGACGGTGGCACCGAACGCTTGCAAGGTGAGCAGGAACAGATCGTGGGTGAGCGGCCGGGGCACCGACTGCCCGCTGAGGACGGTGTTGATGGAAGCGCCGATTGCGGGGTCGATGTAAAACACAATGGCCTTGCTGCCATCGCCCAAGAACACAGCGCAGCCGGCTTGGGTGGGAAGCAATGCGATGGGCTCGACGCGCACGAGATGGGGCATGGGATGATGGGAGGTGACTTGTTATGAGTTCTCGGGATGAGACGGGGGATATGCTGGCTGGAACTGGCGGAGCAATTTGGGGCTAACGGGCAAGGTAGCGGCGGGAGCCGCCGACGTATTTGATCGCCCAGTTCTTGATGTTCGCCTGTTCGTCGAGTGGCAGAGCACGCACGACCTTGGCGGGTGAGCCGAGGACCAGCGAACCAGGCGGAATGACCGTGCCGCCGGTGACCAGCGCACCAGCTCCAATGATCGAACGTTCGCCAATGACCGCGCCGTCGAGGATGATCGCGCCCATGCCGACGAGCACCTCGTCCTTGACGGTGCAGGCATGGAGGATGGCGGAGTGGCCGACGGTGACCAGTTCACCCACGTAGCAGCCGAAGTTGTCGGCGAGGTGGATGACGGCGTTGTCCTGGATATTGGAGCGCGGGCCGACAACGATCTCATGGATGTCGCCCCGCAGGGTGACGTGATACCAGATGCTTACTTCTTCATGCAGGGTGACGCGCCCGATCACATCCGCGCTGGAGGCGATGAACACGCTTTCGTGAATGGATGGGGAAAATTCGAGGAAACTCTCAATGGCCATGCACAAGAATTAGATCAAAGGCACCCTAAATGCAAGCTTGCGTTGCCATCCCAAGGGCTTTTCAGGGAGCCTGCTCGTTCAGCCTGCGGCCGGTGTACCGCTGGCCCGTGCCGGAGCCGTGCTCAGCACCGCCCAGCTGAAGGAGGAAAATTTTCGAAACTTTGTAAATTACACTTGCATTTATATAAGCTAAGGCTTAAATAAAAATTCATGTCCGACCTGCCCGCAACACTGCGAGCAGGTTGTAGAGATCGGCTCTCGCCTGGCTGCAGAACAATGGGTGCCCCTGGAGCATGGGTAGTTGCATTGTAGTCGCTCAAAACAAGCGTGAAGGTTTTCCGGGCCGAGAGATTATACTCGTTGGCGATCTGGAAGCGTGCCAAGCCCAAGAATGAACCGCTGTCAAACTCGGAACGCAAGCAAATGCCGTTCTTCTTGATCCTGAAGCCCACCGGTGGATCCCAGATCTTCACCCGTACCCGGTTCAACGTCAGGGGTTCGTTGTACGAATGGCAGCGACGACGGCCTCGGGGAGTTCCTGTTTTAAAACATAGGCCCTTGCTCCGGCACGGAAGAACAGGTGGTCTTCCACGATGAGTATTTTTTTAGCAGGAATCGGCATGGCAGAAGCATGCCTACTAACGGAGCGAAGGCATACAACAGGCATGCGGCGTAGCAAAAATCACTACACACCGCGCTCGGTGACCCAGCGGGCGGCGTGCTGATAGAGGCTGGCGGCATTTTTGATTCCCAGCTTTTCCTTGATCCGTGCGCGGTAGCTGTCCACGGTGGTGGGAGCGAGGCGGAGACGGGCTGAGATCTCGGATGAGCTAAGGCCTTCCCCCATGAGTTGATAGACTTCGATTTCGCGGTCGGACAGCAATTCCACCCCGGTGGCGGCGACGGGTTTGCCGCTGCGGGTTTGGCGTTCTAAAATATGTTGGCTGATACGCTTGCTGACGTAGATTTCGCCATTGATGACGGCATGAATGGCAGCGATGACTTCCTCCGGGGCTTCCTCTTTGGATATAAACCCCTTGGCACCCGCATGCAAGACGCGCTCCGCGTAAAGGCTTTCCGAGTGCATCGAGAGGACGAGCACGGGAAGCTGGATGTTGCGGGCTTTGAGGTCCTTGATCAATTCCAGCCCGCTGTTACCAGCCAAAGTCAGATCCATGATCGCGGCATCCGGCGCCTGTTGCTCGATGATGGTCAGTGCATCGTTGATGTTGTTTGCCTCGCCGCAAACCGTCATGCCGAGTTGCTGGTTGATGAGTTGCACGAGCATGGCCCGAAAGAGTGGGTGATCCTCGACGATGAGAATCCGCTTTTTTTTGCGGCAGGATGGGTTCATGGCGCTGAAATTGCTGGCCGGGGTGGAGGGTTTTGGATTTTGCAGGACACGAGTGTGCCGTGGTCGGGTGTCGAGCGAAGGGTGAGCACGCCCCCGATGGCGCGGGCCCGGTATTTCATCGAAGACAGGCCCATGCTGGCGGTGTTGCTGGCTGCCGCAGCCATGCCGTTGCCGTCATCGGTCACGACCAAGAGCAGTGAGTCAGCACTCTGATTGAGTGCAAGCGTGATCTTGCGGGCACCGCTGTGCTTCAGAGCGTTGGCTAACGCCTCCTGGGCAATCCGGTAAAGGTGCATGCCCATCTCCGGATCCTTCACCTTTGAGGTTCCTGTTTCGCTATAGGCGACGTCCGCAGTTGTCAAACCGTCGGCATTGCGGGCGAGTTCCTCCAAGGCGATTGCAAGACCGTTGCCTTCGATTTTCACCGGATAGATTCCTCGGGCCAGATCCCGAGTGAGGGAAATTGCGTGGCTGATCATTTCGCGAATTCGATCGGCCTTGACGGCCTCTGTCGGGTGTTTCGGCCGCAAGTCATTGGCAAGAAAGGCAGCGGCATAGCCGACTGCGGCGAGATGAGCCCCGAGGCCGTCGTGGAGGTCTCGTCCGACGCGTTGTTGCTCCCGCTCGCTGGCCACGAGGATAAGCCGTTCGAGTTCCTGTTCGCGTTCAAGCGAGATGATGCGCGTCCGGGCAAGCCTCTGTTGCTCCTTCACGGCGGCCGCCGCGATGGCAAGCACCGCGAAGTAAAATAAGCGGCTGACCATGGCCACCGCAAATCCGGCGCTGGTTTGGTAGGGATTGCCGCCTACGTCAGCTGCCCACCAGGCAGCGGTGCATATCATGGCAAACGCGATGCCGGTTCGCTTGCCAGTCCTCCACACAGCAAGGACAATGGGCAACGCATAACACAAAGAGAAATTCCATTCCCAGCCGGTCACTCGATCGATCCAGCCGATCACTCCGACCATTGTGAGGGCGACAAGCAAGGTGATCCATGGCGGCTGCCTCCGTAGCGCCACCAGCGAGGGTTTCACGATCCGCTTAACCAGACCGGTGAAATGAGTTTGAGCGATCGTCCTGTCTGCGGTCATAGCAGCCCATTTTGTTAGTTATGTGATGGGCGGCTCGGAGGATTGCCTGCATTCACCAAGTTTGAGTAGCCGTCTCGATTGAAACGGCCATGGTGGCTCGGAGCCAGGCGAACTTTTCTTTCATGAAATCAAAATCAGGGCCGGATGTCACAAACTGCGCGGTTCCTTTGATCAGGAAGCCGGCTCCCAATCCATGCAGTCCCTCTACCTTGCTGCTGCCCAAGGTAATCAAAACACTCGGGTTGTTCATAATGTTAGCCTCCGTCTTGTGCATATAACCAGCGGGGATAAACAGCCGTCCGTCTTGTGAGATTTTCAGATAGCTATTCCAAGTGTTCACCATGTGTGGTCCATCAGTTCCCAAGGTGGCGATAGCGACCACGCCGTCCTTTTTCATGATTTCTTGCAGCTTTTCCGGGATCATTGTGTATTTCTTTTTTGGGTTGTTCGTGTAAAATTGGCCTGATGGATTTATAGGGCGCCGGATGTGTTTTTGCCCCCCGGGGGCCGCTCGGCAAGGCGATTAAACCGGCATTGGAGGCCGAGCCAAGATAAAAGTGACGGGAAGTAGCAAGCACGGATCGGAATTCCAACAATCATCAATCGGCAATCAGTCTGTCATGTCTCCCGTTCAGGAACTTGACACATTCACCACAGATTGTGCTTTTCAAGGACTCCAGAGGCACAGCGCATGCCTGCCAGGGCTGCGAATCGGGGCTTGCGTGACATCGTCGATGGAATTATGGCTGCTTCCACGTATTGTGCCGCCACCGCACGCCATGCATTGCTCCCCACCTGCCCCCAAATTAACTGGCACCGCACAGCCGTCCCGGACGGCAGGTGCGCGCAGGTTGGCGTTTTGCCTCGCAGTGATCGCGCTGGGGACTGGATGCGGAAGAAAACACCGGCCACCTGAGCCGCGGGCAGGCGTGGTGGCGGAGAGTTCGGCGGCGCAATCCCCGGCCTGGCCGATGACCCGCGGCGGCAAACAACTGCAAGGCCGCGTGCTCGGGCCGGTTCCGCGCCAGCCGGTGGTCGATTGGACGTTCCGGGTGAAAGGTGCGGTGAGCTCGGAAGCGGCGGTGGCCAACGGGCTGCTGGTATTCGGCAGCGACGAGGGCAACGTGGTGGCCGTGGATTGGCAAACGCACCAGCAACGATGGTGCGTCGAAACCAAAGATGCGGTTGAGGCCTGCCCGGCAATTGCCGCAGACCGGGTGCTGGTCGGCTCCAACGACGGCCTGTTCCGCGCCCTCGACCTCGCCACCGGCAAGGAACTATGGAGCCTAAAAGGCGGGGAAAAATTTCCCACAGGCGCGATATGGGTTAGCAGCCTGGATGCTAACGAGCCGTGGGTTCTGGTCAATGGTTACGATGGGGTGACTCATTGTTTGCGCGTCAAGGACGGCTCGGAGGTGTGGCACCATGCAGCGGAAAATTATATCAATGGCTCGCCCGCCATCCTGGACTCCGGCTTGGTGGCCTTCGGCGGCTGCGATTCGGCCATCCATCTCATCCAACTCAAGGACGGCAGCGCCCTGAGTCAGTTGGCCACTGACGCCCAGATCATCCGCTCTCTAGCGTGCTGGGGCGACTCGCTTTACGGCGTCAATTACGCTAACCAATTGCTGGCTGCCGTGGTCCGCGCCGACAAACCGGCTTGGGTGTATGAAAATGATGATGGCCAGTTTCTAACTAGTCCTGGGGTGGATGAGACCCACGTCTATGTGGGAAGCCGCGACAAGCATTTGCATGCGGTGGATCGACTGACCGGTAAACTTGCGTGGAAATTCAAGACCGGCGGGCGGGTGGAAAGCTCGCCGCTGGTATTTGATGACGCGGTGGTGTTTGGTTCTAACGACGGCCGCCTGTATGCCCTCAATACGCTGGATGGCAGCGAAATCTGGAGGCTCGACCTCGGCGAGAACCTCGCCGTGGCTCCGGCTTTTGCCGCCGGGCGCATCGTCATCGGCGGTGCCAGTGGCAACCTGTTTGTGATCAAGCGAGGTGACGCACCATGAACCGGCCGCTGAAATTCGCCTTCCTAACGCCTGGTACCGGTGGCTGGTACTGCGGGGCATGCATGCGGGACAACGCTCTGGCCAAGGGGTTGCTCGGGGCCGGGCACGAGGTGTCGCTGTTGCCGATGTATCTGCCCTTGCAGCTGGACGAAGATGTGTTAGCCAGCACGCGGACCACGCCGGTGTTTTTTGGTGGCATCAATGTTTTTTTGCAGCAAAAGTTTCCGTGGTTCAGGCGCAGTCCGGGTTGGTTTGATCGCTGGCTCAACGCGCCGCGACTGCTGCGCCGGGTGGCCCGCCACAGCCACATGACCTCGGCCAGCGACCAAGGTGAGCTGACGTTGGCAATGCTGCGGCTGGAGGATGATCGCTTCGCCAAGGAGTTGGATAAACTCTGCAGCTGGCTGCAACTCGATCCGCCCGATATCCTCTGCCTCTCCACCGTCCTCCAGGCCGGCCTGATCCGTGAACTCAAGCGGTGCCTCGGAGACGTCAAGGTCATCTGCTGCTTTCAGGGCGAAGATTCGTTTCTCGACGGCTTGCCCGAACCCTACCGCGACGCCTGTTGGCGCGAGCTGGCACTGCGGGTCCGCGAAGCCGATGCTCTTATCTCACCAAGCGCGTTCTATGCCGATTTGATGCAACAACGGCTAGGGCCACATGATCTAACGATTCACGTTATACCTAACGGGATTGACCTCACCGGATATGTCCCGCAGGCCTCCAAGACTGGGCCGCCGGTCATTGGTTATTTGGCGCGCATGTGCCGTGAAAAGGGCTTGGAGGTGATGGTTGATGCCTTTATTTACCTGCGTGGTGTGCTGGGACATCCCGATGCGCGGCTGCATCTGGCCGGTGCCGCCACCGCCGGCAACCACGTGCTTATCGCGGAGTTGCAGCAACGTCTGGCGGCGGCCGGGCTAACAGACCAAGCGTGCTGGCAAACCAATATCTCGCGGGCGGACAAGGCTGAGATGCTCGCCGGGTTGAGTGTGTTTTCGGTGCCAGCGCTCTATCCGGAGGCATTCGGCTTGTATGTGATCGAAGCGATGGCCTGCGGGGTGCCGGTGGTGCTACCAGCCAGTGCCTCGTTTCCCGAGATCATCGCCCGCGCCGGGGTCGGCGTATTGGTGCCTTCAAGGAGCTCAGGCGGCCCCTGTAATTCCGTTAGACCTTCACATCCAGTGCGGAAAACAGGCATCTTGCCTGTGAGGGAAGACAGTGCTTCCAGCCTGTCTGCGCATGAACCGACAGGCTGGAAGCCCGTCGGCCAAGACAGGCAGGATGCCAGTCATCCCGCAAGTCTGGACGCCATTGCCTTGGCTCACGCCTGGCAGGACCTTCTCAGCCAACCCGGGAAACTCGACGCGATGGCTGCCGCAAGTCGCCGTGCGGCCGAGCAATTCTATGACGTCAGCGTCATGCGGGACGGTTTCCTGGCGCTGGCTCGGCAGGTTCTAACATCTGGCTCGGGCCTGTTGCCCGCCGCCCCACTTTCCGGGCAGGATAGCCCAAGTCCTTCTGCGTAGTCCGTGTAATTTGAGGTAAGAATCGCCACGTTCCCTAAAGCCGTCACATTTATCCAATTCAACCATGCCATATCTAACTATTGACGATCAGCGCATTGAAGCCAAGCCGGGAGAGACGATCCTTCAGGCAGCGCGTGCGGCGGGCATTGAAATTCCGACATTGTGTTATCTCGAGGGCTTTGAGGCGGGTGCCTCGTGCATGGTTTGCGCCGTCAAGCTCAAGCACAACGGTCAATTCATCCCGGCCTGCGGCTCACGGGTGGTGGATGGCATGGAAGTGGAGCACAACACGCCGGAAGTGCGCGATACCCGCCGGATGGCCCTTGAGTTGTTATTCAGCGATCATCTCGGCGATTGCCTGTCGCCTTGCCAGCGGATTTGTCCGGCGCATCTTGGGATTCCGGCCATTCTCAAACACATGCGTGGCGGCGACCTCGGGATGGCGGCCGCAGTTGCCCGGCGCGATCTGGCGTTGGCGGGCATTCTGTGCCGGATTTGCCATCGCCCCTGCGAAAGCGGGTGCCGCCGCGGTGTGCACGATGAGTCGGTGGCCATTGCCGAATTGGTGGTGCACGCCATTGATACCGAGCTGGCGGCCGGCAACTCGCGGCCGCCGCTGCGCTCGGTCGATCGCTTGGGCCAGGTGGCCATCATCGGATCCGGCTTCACTGGCCTGAGTGCCGCGTGGTTTTTAGCCCAGCAAGGGTACGCAAGCACGGTCATCGACCAAAACCCAGAGCCGGCCGCCACCCTGCGTGCCGCCTATCCGGATCTGCCACCCGGCTTGTTAGCTGCTGAGTTGCGCCTCCTTGATCGCTCCGGCGTCACATTCCGCAACGCCACTCGCATCGCCGACGCCGCCGGGCTCGCCGAGCTGACAGGCACGTTCGGGGCGGTCCTGCTCGCCACCGGCCCCGGCTCCCACGCCCAGGCAGCGGCCCTCGGGCTGGCCTGCGAGGGCAACAAGTTTGCCTCTGACAAGGAGTCGATGATGACCTCGTTGCCCGGTGTTTTCGTCGCCGGGCGCGCTCTGCGAGCGGGCGGCCATCCAGTTAGTTCGGTGGCTGATGGCAAGGCGGCGGCTCGCTGCATCGAGCAATACCTGACGAGCCAGCCGGTGCGGCGCCCGGCCAAACCATTCAGCGTGTTCATGGGCAAGTTGGCGGATCCGGAGATGGTGGATTTCATGCAGGAGGCGAGTGCCGCACCTCGCGCCGGGGCCAAGACGATGGCCATTGATATTGGCCGCGCCATCGAAGAATCCTCACGCTGTGTCCTGTGCAATTGCGCCAAGGCCGACGTCTGCAAGTTGCGCCAACTTGCCATCGATTACGACGTCAACCTCCATCGATTCACCAGTGGCGAGAGGATGCGCTACCAACGCAATGTCGAGCATCCCCTGGTGCGCTTCGAGGCGGGTAAGTGCATCCGTTGTGGCAATTGCATCAAGGTCGCTGGCGACCACAAAGAGGCCCTCGGCCTGACGTTCATCGGCCGTGGCTTCGACGTACACCTCGGCGTTCCATTCCACGAATCCATGCGCGACGGTCTTCTGGATGCCGCCCGCGCCGCCGTCGCCGTTTGCCCCACCGGTGCCCTGACGCTGCGCGAGTAGGCCGCGGAGAATGTGAGCGCTTCAAACACTCTGACGCTTCTCCTGATGCCATTTGGCCATCCGGGAGTGAGATATTTGCACGGACCGGCTCCACCCGCCGGATCGTTTTGGCGCAAGCATCATTTGCACCAATCTAAAAAAAGATGTGCATATCTTGCTATTTTCTTGCATGATTTTCAGAGTGGATTAATTCAACACCATGTTTTTGGTTTCAGTCCTACCCCATTTTCCCAACGGGGTAGGAATGCATTCCTGGAGCAGACAATGATACACAAGCACCCAACACCAAATATCAAATATAAATGAAAAAAACATCCAAGATTCCAGAATCATCCAACCAACTGGCGTTCTATCTCACGGGTCTCGCTGGAGCGGCGGCCCTCACTGGCACCAGCCAGGGAGCCACGGTCTCTTTCGCGGACAGCGGCTCCTTCTATCAGGGGCTGAGTTCCACCCCAGACGTGCCTACGGTGAATATCCCCCTTCCTGATACCAGTGTACTGAATCTGGATCCGGGCAGCTCTGGCAACTATCTGGAACTCACGTTCGACTCAAACTGGGATGGCAATGGACGTTTTAGCGGTACAGGCACATTTCATTCCCAGTATCCAGGCATCAGTCTGCTACAGTTTGGTGATTCGATCTCAGCCAACAACAGCGGCACATACCCGGGCAGAGGCAGCTTGGTGGCCAACGGCGTACCCCAAGCAGCCTTCACAGGTAACGTCAGCGGTTATGTTGGGTTTGTAACGCCGCTTGGCAACAAAGGTTGGCTTGCGGTGAGTTATAACTCTTCCAACGGCCTGTTCACTTGGAACGGCGGTGCCGTGGAAACCTCCGGCGGTCCTCTGACGGCTGGGGCGGCAGTCGTCCCGGAGGCATCCTCTGCTGCGCTGCTGGCGCTTGGTGCCGTAGGCATGCTGCGCCGCCGCCGCAAGGCCGCGTGAACTAAAATCCGCTGCGGCTTACATGTCCAAACCGCGTTTATTGCTGATCGGCTGGGATTCAGCCGATTGGCAAATCATCCGGCCTCTTGCTGCGGCTGGCAAGATGGGCGCGTGTTCGCGTTTGATGGAGGCCGGGGTGACTGGCAATCTCACCACGCTGGAGCCGCAGTTGTCGCCGATGTTGTGGACATCGATTGCCACCGGCAAGCACGCCTATCATCACGGCGTGTTAGGATTTACCGAGGTTGATGGGCAGGGGCGGGTGGTGCCGGTATCCGCCGCCACGCGGCGTTGCAAGACCCTGTGGGAGATTCTGGGTGAACGAGGTCTGAAGAGCCACGTGGTGAGTTGGTTCGCGACCCAAGGAGAGCAACTCCCTCATGGCGGGTGTTTGGTTTCAAATCTCTACAATTCGTTTCCACACGAAATAAACGATGAACCAGAGGATTGGCCTCAGCCACTCGCCGGAACCTATTTTCCGCCGCAACTGGCCGGGCATCTCAATACGCTTCGAGTCAGTCCGTGGGATTTGGACGGGGACGAAATCATCCGATTATTTGTTCCCGACGCTCCGAGAATCGACCAGCACAAGGACCGACGCCTGTGGAATTTGGCGATGCGTTTGGCGGAGGCCTTCAGTGTGCATGCGGCATCTGTCTGGCTGATGGAAAATCGGCCGGACTGGGATTTTATGGCGATTTATTACCGCGCCATCGATGAAATCTGCCATGATTTCATGCTGTATCATCCGCCGCAGGTGGCGGGGACCAAGGATGAGGATTTCGAGTTATATAAAGATGTCGTGGCCGGTGCCTACCGCATGCATGACCTGATGCTGGCCAGATTGATGGAGCTTGCAGGGCAGGACGCCGCTGTTATGTTAGTCAGTGATCACGGATTTCACAGCGATCATTTGCGGCCAAAGTTCACCCCGCGGGTGCCAGCGGGCATCACCGTGTGGCATCGCCCGCAAGGGGTGATTGCCGCCATGGGGCCAGGATTTCATGCCAATCAGTCGATCTATGGTGCCCGCTTGCTGGATGTCGCCCCGACGATTCTCACCTACTTCGGCTTGCCGGTAGGCGCGGATATGGAAGGCCGGGTGCTGACCGAGGCCTTCTCGAAAATGCCGGATTTATCGACTATTCCGACCTGGGAGAATGGCCTGAGCAACCGGGTTCAGCCGGTACCGCTCAGTGATAGCGACAGTCGGGCGCTGTTGGACCAATTTGTTGCGCTCGGCTATATCAACGAAGTATCTTCGGACCCGAGTCAAGCGGCGGCGGAGACCACCCGAGAGAACACCTGGAATCTGGCGCGGGCCTGCATGGATGCTGGCCGATATGGGGAGGCTTTGCCATTGTTGGAAGAGATATATCATGGCATGCCGGAGCGCAGCGATTGGGCGCAAACACTTGCCCACTGCCAGTTGCGGCTCGGATTACTCGATGAGGCTGCGGTGACTTCTGCCGCCACCTTGGCCAGTTTTAACCAAGCCCATGCCGCTGTGGCCCATCTCATTCAGGCCGGCATAGCGATCGAGCGCAAGGACGCCATATCAGCGCTGGATCATCTTGCGATTGCCGGAGAGAAGCAACCTCGAGATCTGCGAGTGCTCTGCCTGCGCATTGAGGCGTTGCTTAAACTTCACCGCTGGGCGGAATGTCGCGAGGTTTGTGACCAGACGCTGGCTGAAGACCCATTCAATGCGCTCGCTCATATCGGCCATGCCCGCTGTGAGTTGCATCTGGGAGATCCCGAGACTGCCATTGCCCACGCGTTGGAGGCGATCGGTTTCCAATACGGCAATCCGCGAGGGCATTACTTGTTAGGTTCTGCGCTTTGTCTGCAGAAACAATACGCGGCTGCCGAAAGGGCGTTGGAGATTACCGTGAAGCTTGCGCCGCGCAACCGTGCGGCGTTCCGTACTCTGGCCCACGTCAGAAGCGCCCAAGGCAAGACGACGGAAGCGGCTTTCGCCTTGCAGCAGGCG
>Ga0209697_10007326_pt1 | contig 12935 bp, 10 predicted proteins | sample AliMusrvi5mmetaG_FD_184115 | JGI IMG/M metagenome (GOLD analysis project Ga0209697, IMG submission 184115) | Freshwater lake bacterial and archeal communities from Alinen Mustajarvi, Finland, to study Microbial Dark Matter (Phase II) - Alinen... | ecosystem: Environmental > Aquatic > Freshwater...
GTTGCAAAGCGTGTTCGCGCAAGCCTCGGTGGGGCTCTCGAATTGGCGAGCCGGAGAGAGCGCCGACACCGTGGTGCAGCGTGCCGATTTAGCTTTGAAAACCAGAAAACGAAGCGCGAGGGTTCCGGCAGCCGAACCACCCCAATAGCCGTTCCCGGGGCCGGCACTCCTGATACCATTTGGACAGGATTGTGATCATGTGCGCAGCCTGAAAGATAAAAGCATACTCATCACCGGGGCCGGCCGGGGCGTCGGCAAGCGGCTCGCGTTGGGGTTCGCCCAGGCAGGAGCCCGTGTTGGACTGTTGGCCAGAACAAAGGCCGAACTCGACCTGGCGCATTTGGAGATTGAACACAGTGGCGGCGTGGCTATGCGCCTACGTGCCGACGTTCGTGAATTCGATCAGATGGTGAGCGCAGTGGAGCGCATGTCGGTCCAGTTCGGGCCACCCAACATCCTGGTCTGCGCCGCGGGGGTGTTAGGTCCCGTTGGCCTCTTAGCCGAGGCCGATCCGGGCGCTTGGCGCGAGGCAGTAGAAACCAATCTGCTCGGAGCCTTTCACGCCTGCCGCGCCGTGCTGCCTTCCATGCGTGAACGGCGGGCGGGCAAGATTTTGCTGCTGGTCGACAACGGCGCCGATGCGGGACGGCCTACCCTGGCAGCATACGCCGCCACAAAAACCGCATTGGTGCGCATGGCTGAATCGCTGGCGGAAGAAGTGCGTGCGGACAACATTCAGGTGAACTGCATGAATCCCGGCGCGGCGTATACCAGCATGACGGACGAGATCCTATCGGCTAGCGGCAGCAGCGACCGGGAGCGGGCCGAAGCACTCCAGGTGCGCACCAACAGCGGCATCGCACCGGAGAAGCAGATCCAGTTGGCATTGTTTCTGGCATCGGATCGATCCAACCACATCAGCGGCAAATTGATCCATATCGGCGACGACTGGAAGCGCCTGGAGTCAGCTGCGCTTTCGCACGAGGCGTTCACCCTACGCCGCTTGACGCGCAGTTGATCGTCGGGCCCGTCAGGTTTTGATCAAAGGATCGAAGCCAGTTTGAGGCGCAACAAGTTGAGCGAGGATTGCACCGCGAAGGCCCGAATGCGGATGCGGTCCCCAGGGAAGCGGAACAGACGTGCGCCAGTTCCTGCCGGCCCGGCGAGGCCAATCCAGATTGTCCCCGGCGGAGGGCCTCCAGGTGATGGGTCCGGCCCCGCTTCGCCCGTCACCGCAAGCGCCCAGGTCGAGCCGGTTCGCTCGCGTACTGCACCAGCCATGGCCATCGCTACTTCCTCACTCACCACGCCATGTTTTGCCACCAGGGCCGGATCCAGCCCGAGCAGGCGAAGTTTCATGTCTGTCTGGTAAACCAGCAGACCGCCCAGGAACCAGGCAGAGGAGCCAGCGACTTCCGTGATCCGGCCACCAAGCAACCCGGCCGTACAACTCTCCGCCACCGCGAGCGTTTCACCTCGCTGCGTAAGGCACGTGCCCACGACTTTCTCCAAGGGTGCTCCGTCCCGGGAGTAGATCCGTTCCCCAAGAGCCGCCTCAATCTTCTCGCCCAATTCCTGCGCCAGTCGTTCGGCGGCCGCGAGCGAATCTGCCTGGGCACGCAGGTGAATTTGAATATCGCCAGCCGCTGCCAGGATGGTCGTGACGGGATTGGAGTACGGGGTGTAGATGGGTGCAATCAGTTGGTCAAGGTCCGATTCGCCCATGCCTGCGACGCGAAAGAAGCGCGTCCTGATGAACCTCGTAGGCAGGCGCTCGCGCAAGCGACCAAGGCATCGATCCTCAAACATCGGCTTCATCTCGTGGGGTGGGCCGGGTAGCATGATGAGCATTGCGGGCGGTAGGTCGACCCACTGTCCAGGAGCTGTGCCGTTCGGGTTCTCGAGTTTCTCCGCGCCCGCCACCAGGAAAGCCTGTCGTTTATTAATCTCGGCCATCGGGCGGCCGAAGCGAGCAAATCGAGCCTCGATCCAGTGTTGGATTTCCTCGGAGTAAATCAGATCTCTGGAGAGCGCCTGGGCCACGGCATCGCGCGTCACGTCATCTTCGGTGGGGCCCAATCCGCCGGTCAGGATGAGTATCGGAGCCCTACCCAGTGCGGCTCGAATCGATGCGGCCAACCGTTCGCGGTCATCGCCGACAATGGCCTTTTGCGTCACTTCGACACCCAAGGCGTTCAATTGGCCGGTGAGCCACAGCGAGTTCGTATCCACCCGCGAGGAGGTGAGCAACTCGCTGCCGATTGCAATAATCTCAGCGTTCATGGAGGTGATTGGAGCGGAGTTAGAAGCGACGGAGCCCTTCAACTCCGGCGGCGACGCTGTACAGCGCGTTCGTGGTCGTGATGGCCAGATTGCCGCCGGGCGCGAAGGCCAGTCCGACGATATTGGGCCCTGCCAGGAATAGCGAAGCCGATCCTTGGGGAGTTATCCGAACAATGCCCTTGCGTCCGTTCAGAGAGGCGGCGACGTACAGGTTGCCGAGGTTGTCGAAATCCATCCCTTGGGGCCGGCCCAGTCCTCGATAAAAAACGTCCACTTCGCCCGCCTGGGTGATGCGATGAATGGCGTCGTAGCTTGAAGTTGTGGGGCCCGTCACGTAGAGGGAATCATCCGGGCCGAAGCTCAGATGGTAGGCCGAAATAGAGGCCTCAATCGTCGCGAAGACGTAGATCTGCCTCTCCTGACTGATCTTGAAGATGGTCCCCGAACGATCACCCACGTACAGGTTCTCTTTGGTGTCGAAAGCGATTCCGGTGGCCACCCCCATGCCTTCCACGTACACAGAAAGCACGCCGCCAGATGTAACCTGATAAACCACACCATCGAAGCGCGAGGAGACATGCAGCGTACCGAATCGGTCGAAGGCCAGACTCGTGGCATTCATCAATTCGGAAACGAAAGGAGTCAGCACGCCTGTCGGGTCGATGCGATAAATGGAGACCGCAGACTTCTGGCCGCGCGGACCGCTGAACGTGGTGAACAGATTGCCGTTGCGATCGACCGCCGGGCTGGTGACCGGATGCAAGCTATCGGCGAGCATAGCGCCCACAGACAGGCTCGCCGGCTCACTCGCCGCCTGCCCATTGCTGACGGTGAGTTGGCCTTTGCCAGAAGTGTCGGGGACGCGGGCGACGATGAACTGGCCCGAACCCACCACGAGCGGGGCGTCGACTCCGCCGATGCTAACGTGCGGCCTGGGGTCATGGAGGAAGCCCTTGCCGTGGATGTACACGTCACCGCCCGGGATGGCTGCGGCAGGGCTCAAATTCTCTATGATCGGGCGCGGACCAGCGTTTTGTGTGAATGGCATTCGAAACAAGGTGTACGACCGGCTTCCTATCTCAGATTGAACCATCCGGCGGCAAGCAGCACAACCCGCAATGTGATGCCGGCATAAATGCCCGCCCCGAGATCGTCGGCCACAATTCCTGTTCCACCGGGAAGATTCTCCAGGTTCCGCACCGGCCAAGGCTTCGTCATGTCGAAGAGGCGAAAGAGTAAAAAGGCCACTAGGGCACCCTGCCAGGACCAGGCAGGAAGTGCCGCCAGCGTGATCCACTGCCCCAGAACCTCATCCACGACGACCAATCCGGGATCCTTCTTGCCCACGATTTCCGCCGTGCGGCCCGCTGCCCAAATCCCTGCCGGCGTCAGGACTGCGGCTAATATGAAGAGCCACCAGGCAGGCCACCCCGCGTGGCGGACCAACAACCACGCCACCAAAAGGCCGCCAGCCGATCCGGCCGTTCCCGGCCCCCAGGGCCAATAGCCGCAGCCGAACCAAGTCCCGAGTGCCAGCGCGAGTCTGTTCATCCCTTCCAGTTTGCGACGGAATGGGAAGACAGGTCTCATCCCCGGGGCGAAAACTCAGCCTGTGCTGAACATACAACGCATCGGCGCACGGGCAGATTTTAACGACCAAATGTGGACTTTCAACGCCAACAAGCAGTCCTCGCCATGGCCAAAGCTCCAGTCAGGGCGGGCAACGGTAGCGCGGGAGGAACCACTTCAGGCAGAGGTAGGTAGCCGTTCACCAGTCGAGCGAGTTCCTCGTTCACCAGAGCGTAAAGTGCTGCGTTAGCGAAAACACCGCCGCCGACGACAATTCGGTGCGGAGATACGACGCAGGCCAGCGACAGGCACGCCTGGGCGATGTAGAAGGCTTCAATGCCCCAAGCCGGGTGATCCGGCGGCAGTGTTTCAGCCGGCTGGCCCCAGCGAGCCCTGATCGCCGGCCCGGATGCCATGCCTTCCAGGCACTCGCCATGAAATGGGCACACGCCGTGAAACTCGGGCGGTTCGCCGGCATGCCGGCGCAAGGGCAGGTGCCCCACTTCCGGATGCAACAGTCCGTGCAGCGTTTTACCGTCAACCACGATTCCGGCCCCAATGCCGGTGCCAACGGTGATGTAAACAAACGTTCCAACGCCCTTGCCTGCTCCGTAAAGGGACTCGCCCACCGCGGCGGCGTTCACGTCCGTTTCCAGGACCACAGGCACGTTGAGGGAGCGAGTCAGAGCATGCACAAGCGGGAAGCCCTGCCAGGCAAGCTTGGGGGTTTTGCCGATACCCCTTGCGGCGAAATCGACAGGTCCAAAAGAAGCAACTGCCAACGATTCGAGGGGAGGATGCTCCTTGAAGTAGGCGATCACGGCGCCCATGGTCTGCTCGGGATCGTTCGACGTTGGAAAGCGCCGAACATCGAGGGGATCCGTGGGTTCACGCCCGACCGCAACTAGAAACTTGGTTCCGCCTGCTTCAATCGCTCCGTAGAGACCACTGCTCATGCCCGCCCTCCCGGGTAACTCTCAACCGGTACGCCCCGCGGTTTGCCGAAAAGGCTCGGGGCAGTTCTAGATCCAGACCTTCTCGGCCTCGCCGGCAATGCGGGCCGACGCTTCGAGCGGTTCCTCGCCATCGAAATACAAAGCTTCCAGTTTGGTCAAGTAAAAGAATGGCAGGTTGCCGAAACTCTTCGTCTCGGGGTTTGGTTCGTAGACCAGGACTGCCAATCCGACGACCTGAGCACCAAACTGCTCAACCATGGCTTTCAGTTCGGTGAGCTTCTTGCCGGTGCGGAGGACGTCGTCCACCATCAGGACCTTTTCGCCTGCCTTGGGCTCTAGATGCGGACGGAACTTGAGTTCATCTGATTGACTGGAGTTCTCGGCCCAATACACCTGGTGTGCGCGCAGTGCCTCACACATGCCGTAGGCCACGGGCAGCCCACCGGTAGCTGGAGCGACGATGCTCAACTCCGGGATGATTGCCCGTATCTCGGAATTGGCCCGCAACTTGCGGCTTAGTGCGACGCTCAGTAACTTGGCGGTTTCGTAGTGGCGCATCGCGAGCGCGGGCTGCAGGTACATGTCTGAATGCAGGCCATTTGGAAATTCGAAATGGCCGTAGCGCAGTGCGCCAGTCTGCTTCAGAAGTTCGACGACTTCCTGTTCGGTCGGAATGAGTTGCATGGTTTCAATGAGCTCCTCGCCCGGTCAAGACCCGCGGGACGGTCCGAAGCAATATGACCCAATCCCGTGTGAGCGACCAGGAATCTATATAAGCCAAGTCCAGCCGCATCGCCGCTTCAAAATCAAGCTCGTCCCGGCCCTCGACTGCCCCCAGGCAAGTGAGCCCGGGGCGCATTCTCAGGCGACGGCGCTGCCACCGCCTATATTGTTCCACTTCAGACGGAATTGCGGGGCGGGGACCTACAAGCGCCATCTCGCCCTTCAGGACGTTCCAGAGCTGAGGAAGTTCGTCCAACGAGAACTTGCGCAGCCAGCGTCCGACGCGCGTCAGTCTGGGGTCTTTGGGGATTTTGAAATTCACTGTCTTGACGTTCAAATGGGCAACTTCCGGCAACAGTTGCTCGGCGTTTTCGACCATCGTGCGGAACTTGTAGAGCGTGAAACGCCTTCCATTCAATCCGCAACGTACCTGCTTGAAGACGACGGGCCCCTTGGAGCTTAGGCGAACTGCCAGTCCGACGAGGACGAGCAGTGGCGCCAAGCAGATCAAAACAAGGGTGGCGGCGAAGATATCGGTTAGCCGCTTCAACATGAGCCGCACCTCATCAGAAGGCGTACGCGAAAGTGTCAGAAGGGGCGCCGTGCCTAATCGTTCCAGGGAGACGGAACCGCGGCGATGGGGGAAGAAGTCCAAGCTCAGCCTGGTTTTCACCCCTTCCTCTTCGCACAGCAGCAGAAAGTCCTCCAGTTCAGGCAACTGGTGGGCCTCCACCGCAACGATCACCTCATCAATAATGGAGTTCTTCAAACGTTCCGGAAAACGCTCGATGGGGTAGACGGGATAGGTTCGGGAGAGGGTGATAGTACCGGCGCGCTCCGCCAGGAACCCGTCTAGACAGAGTCCGAACTCCGCAGATGCCTCAATCAAGCCGCCAACCCGGAGGGCCGCTTGGCCGGTCCCCACGACGTACAAGTGGCTCGGTAAAACCAAACGCGTCCAATAGCGCCGGGCCAGTCTGTCCAAAGCAAGTCGAAACGTCCCAGTTGCAAGGCCAGAATAGAGGCAAACCAGAGCCAGAAACGGGCGGCTCAGATCGAGTCGCTGAAAATACTCATACATGATCAAAGCGACCATCAATGAGAGGCACTGGCGTGATGTGCGTGACAGAATCGCACCAAAAGGCTCAAGCACAGGCCGATCGTAGGAACCCATCCACAGTGCGATGGCTAGCCACGCGGAGGGTGTAAACAAAAGCAAGCCAGCTTTGACAGCGAAGGTGAGGAAGAAGACGCGTTGCAGGGGAAGAGTGGACCGGGAAAAATAGGCGAACTCGAACGCAGCCCAGACCAGAAGCAGATCAGAGGCGATCAAAAGTGGGCGAAGCGAGCGCAACTGGCGACTAAACACAGCCGAATGCAAGCATATCACGGCTATATGGATAGACGGAAGTTGCTGTTTCGCTGTGACTTACGGGGGGGAGTTGCACAAATATTCAAATATTATGGGCAAACTAGTTGCGCGAATCGGAGGGCAATGTTAACTTTGGGTGTACGGCAAGCGAAGCCGAGCGCTGAGAAGCGAGCGGGGGAGCTTGGCGGGCCTGGAGAAAAGGGCCTGCGGGGCCGAAAGGGCTGAAAAGCCGGTTAGGCTGATAAAGCCGAAAGGGCTTGCAAAGCCGAGCAGAGCTTGCTAGTCTGGCAGATGGGCACGGGCAAAGCGGAGCGATAGCGGAAACGCGAGCAGCGATCTGCAGTTCCAGTCCGGGAGCCGATCGTCACGAATTTCCCAAGATTCGACAATTCTGATCTGGTTTGAAGAAAACCGGGGTGGAATGATGTCGATAAGTTTTCGAGGCCAACAGGGAGCAGATCTTCGAGAGATCGTCTGTCCTTGTTCAGATCTTTGACAGTCTAGTTGAACGCAAAGTCAATTTTGAGTCAGACTTGAGTTCCGACCGGATCAAGATCAACTCTACAATTTCAAATGAGAGTTTGATCCCGGCTCAGAATCAACGCTGGCGGCGCGCCTAACACATGCAAGTCGAGCGAGAAAGGGAGCAATCCTGAGTAAAGCGGCGCACGGGTGAGTAACACGTGGATGATCTACCCTATGGTGGGGAATAACCTTGGGAAACTGAGGCTAATACCGCATAAGTTCGAGAGAAGAAAGCCGAAAGGCGCCATTGGAGGAGTCCGCGGCCGATTAGCTAGTTGGTGGGGTAAAAGCTCACCAAGGCGACGATCGGTAGCCGGCCTGAGAGGGCACACGGCCACACTGGCACTGAAACACGGGCCAGACTCCTACGGGAGGCAGCAGTGGGGAATCTTGCACAATGGGGGAAACCCTGATGCAGCGACGCCGCGTGAGTGATGAAGCCCTTCGGGGTGTAAAGCTCTTTCGGCAGGGACGATAATGACGGTACCTGCAGAAGAAGCTGCGGCTAACTACGTGCCAGCAGCCGCGGTAATACGTAGGCAGCAAGCGTTGTTCGGAATTACTGGGCGTAAAGAGTGCGTAGGCGGTTTGGCAAGTTTGGTGTGAAATCTCCCGGCTTAACTGGGAGGGTGCGCCGAAAACTGCCAGGCTAGAGTGTGGGAGAGGAAAGTGGAATTCCTGGTGTAGCGGTGAAATGCGTAGATATCAGGAGGAACACCTGCGGTGTAGACGGCTTTCTGGACCACTACTGACGCTGAGGCACGAAAGCGTGGGGAGCAAACAGGATTAGATACCCTGGTAGTCCACGCCCTAAACGATGCAGACTTGGTGTTGGCCCTTCATTGGGTCAGTGCCGAAGCTAACGCGGTAAGTCTGCCGCCTGGGGAGTACGGTCGCAAGGCTGAAACTCAAAGGAATTGACGGGGGCCCGCACAAGCGGTGGAGCATGTGGTTTAATTCGACGCAACGCGAAGAACCTTACCTGGGCTCGAACGGCTGGTCAACGACGGTAGAAATATCGTTACTCCGCAAGGGGGTCCAGTCGAGGTGCTGCATGGCTGTCGTCAGCTCGTGTCGTGAGATGTTGGGTTAAGTCCCGCAACGAGCGCAACCCTTGTCCTGTGTTGCCACTCCGTAAGGAAGCACTCTCAGGAGACCGCCAGCGATAAGTTGGAGGAAGGTGGGGACGACGTCAAGTCATCATGGCCTTTATGTCCAGGGCTACACACGTGCTACAATGGCCGGTACAAAACGACGCAAACCCGCGAGGGGGAGCAAATCGGCAAAAACCGGTCTCAGTTCGGATTGCAGGCTGCAATTCGCCTGCATGAAGCTGGAATCGCTAGTAATGGCGCATCAGCATGGCGCCGTGAATACGTTCCCGGGCCTTGTACACACCGCCCGTCACATCACGAAAGTGGGTTGTACTAGAAGTCTGCTAGCTAACCGTAAGGAGGCAGCGGCCCAAGGTATGACTCATGATTGGGGTGAAGTCGTAACAAGGTAGCCGTAGGAGAACCTGCGGCTGGATCACCTCCTTTCTAAGAGAAAAAACGAGCAGCTCCCTGGTGTACTGGGATGCAGCTGCTCAACGGAGCGCTCCTACGGCGCTTCGAGATCTGGTCTCTCTTCTCATTTCTGATTTGAAATTGATTGGTGCCGGTGAGCTGGACTCCCGGCCTTGCGTTCAACTGGCCTCGAAACCTGTTATCTGTCTGGCGTAAAACTCTGAGGAGAGCCCGTAAGGGCGATTCCAGCGAAAAGCCCGCAAGGGTAATTCTCGTGAAAAGCCCGCAAGGGCGATTCAAAGAAGGAGCGGACGCAGGCAGGCAGAGCAGGGGGCTGTAGCTCAGCTGGGAGAGCGCCTGATTTGCACTCAGGAGGTCGTCGGTTCGATCCCGATCAGCTCCACCAGCAGGCTGGGCCTGTAGCTCAGTTGGTTAGAGCGCACCCCTGATAAGGGTGAGGTCGGTAGTTCGACTCTACCCAGGCCCACCAAAACAAAATGCAGACTGCCGGGAGGCAGGCAAAACTGAAAAGAGCGGAAGCAATCCCTTAGCTCAAAGCGAGGTATTTCTCCTGAGCTTTTCAGGACTACGTGTAAGCGTAGTAGCAGCGTGCGGAAGCACGGCCAGGATCTTTGAAAACTGAATATTGACGGAAAAACAAGACGCCGAAGCTGGTGCCCGTAGAAGCATCAGCAGGCATAGATTAAAATCTGTGTACGGTGTAAGTCTTATGGTCAAGCTACTAAGGGCATGCGTGGGGATGCCTTGGCGCAATCAGGCGATGAAGGACGTAGCTAGCGGCGAAACGCTTCGGGGAGGTGCAAGCAACCTGTGATCCGAAGATATCCGAATGGGGAAACCCACACGACGCGAACGTCGTGTACTGCACGCTGAATCCATAGGCGTGCAGAGCGAACCCGGGGAAGTGAACCATCTCAGTACCCGGAGGAGAATAAATCAACCGAGATTCCGATAGTAGTGGCGAGCGAAATCGGACCAGCCCAAACCAGGTAATCCGCGAGGAGAGCTTGGGGTTGTAGGACCACATTTACTCCCTGGTCACTTGAAGCCGGAGCGATCCGGCGGCGAGGGGCAAGGGAGTAACCAAACGGGATAAGAAAGTGTTAGTTGAACGGTCTGGAAAGGCCGGCCAGAGAGGGTGACAGCCCCGTAAGCGAAAATGCAATCTTCCTGTCCGTGGCTCCTGAGTACCGCGAAACACGAGAAACTTTGCGGGAAACCGCCGGGACCATCCGGCAAGGCTAAATACTCGATTGCGACCGATAGTGAACTAGTACCGTGAGGGAAAGGTGAAAAGCACCCCTGCGAGGGGAGTGAAACAGTAACTGAAACCGCATGCCTACAAGCAGTGGGAGGGCGTTAATGCCTGACCTCGTGCCTATTGAATAATGAGCTGGCTAGTTTTTCTCAGTGGCGAGGTTAAGCGAAAGCGAGCCGAAGCGAAAGCGAGTCCTAAATGGGCGTATAGTCGCTGGGAAAAGACGCGAAGCGGGATGATCTACCCTTGGCCAAGGTGAAGTCAGTGTAACAGCTGATGGAGGCCTGAACCGGTGTTGGTTGAAAACAGCTCGGATGAGCTGAGGGTAGGGGTGAAAGGCTAATCAAATTCCGTGATAGCTCGTTCTCTCCGAAATAGCTTTAGGGCTAGCCTTGCGTGGTCCGTCGTGGTGGTAGAGATCTGAATGGACTAGGGGCCTTCCCAGGTTACCGAATCCAACCAAACTTCGAATGCCGCGAACGAAAGCGCAGGAGTCAGACAGTCGGGGCTAAGCTTGATTGTCAAAAGGGAAACAGCCCAGACCGCCAACTAAGGTCCCAAAATCTACGCTCAGTGGGAAAGGAAGTCGGGAGACTATGACAGCCAGGAGGTTGGCTTAGAAGCAGCCATCCTTTAAAGAAAGCGTAATAGCTCACTGGTCGAGTCGCCCGGTGCCGACAATGTAACGGGGCTTAAGCGTAGTACCGAAGTTGCGGGTCTGTCGCAAGACAGGCGGTAGGAGAGCGTTCTGTTCAGCTGCGAAGGTAGAGCGAAAGCACTACTGGAGCGGATGGAAGTGACTCTGCCAGCATAAGTAGCGAGAAACAAGGTGAGAACCCTTGTCGCCGTAAGACTAAGGTTTCCTGAGAAAGGTTAATCCGCTCAGGGTTAGTCGGAGCCTAAGGTGAGGCCGAAAGGCGTAGCCGATGGACACACGGTTAATATTCCGTGACCTCCATAGGAGATACCGATGCGGGGACGCAGCTCCAAGGTCGAAACAGGCAATGGTTTCCTGTGAGATTGAGGAGAGGACTGGAAAGGCAAATCCGCCAGTTCGTCTGCCTGGAAAAGCCGCTAAGGGCCGAAGGAGTCCGTACCATAAACCGACACAGGTGGTCGAGTTGAATATACTAAGGCGCTCGGGTGATTGTTTGTTAAGGAACTAGGCACATTGACCCCGTAACTTCGGGAGAAGGGGTGCCCACGCAAGTGGGCCGCAGAGAATAGCGCAGGGCGACTGTTTAACAAAAACACAGGTCTCTGCAAAGTCATAAAAACGACGTATAGGGGCTGACGCCTGCCCGGTGCCGGAAGGTTAAAGGGAGTGGTTAGCGCAAGCGAAGCTACGAACTGAAGCCCCGGTGAACGGCGGCCGTAACTATAACGGTCCTAAGGTAGCGAAATTCCTTGTCGGGTAAGTTCCGACCTGCACGAATGGCGTAACGATCCTGCGACTGTCGTAACAAGCAGCCCGGCGAACTTGTGGTCCCGGTGAAGACGCCGGGTGCCCGCCACTAGACGGAAAGACCCCGTGCACCTTTACTGCACCCTATCACTGAGTTATGGGGCAGTCTGCGCAGAATAGGTGGGAGGCTTTGATACCGGACTCTCGGGTTCGGTGGAGCCAACTGTGAGATACCACCCTGATTGTTCTGTGACTCTAACCTACCTCCGTAATCCGGAGGAGAGACAGTGATAGGTGGGTAGTTTGACTGGGGCGGTCGCCTCCTAAATTGTAACGGAGGCGCTCGAAGCTTGGTTCAGGCGGTTTGGAAATCCGCCGACGAGTGCAATGGCATAAACCAGGTTAACTGCGAGACCTACAAGTCAAGCAGGTGCGAAAGCAGGACATAGTGATCCGGTGGTTCTGTATGGAAGGGCCATCGCTCAACGGATAAAAGGTACGCCGGGGATAACAGGCTGATCGATGCCAAGAGTTCACATCGACGCATCGGTTTGGCACCTCGATGTCGGCTCATCGCATCCTGGGGGTGTAGAAGCTCCCAAGGGTTAGGCTGTTCGCCTATTAAAGCGGTACGTGAGCTGGGTTCAGAACGTCGCGAGACAGTTCGGTCCCTATCTGTGGTGGGCGTAGGAGATTTGAGGGGGCCTGCTCTTAGTACGAGAGGACCGGAGTGGACGAACCTCTTGTGTTCCAGTTGTCTCGCCAGAGGCATAGCTGGGTAGCGAAGTTCGGTTAGGATAAGCGCTGAATGCATATAAGCGCGAAACCTGCCTCAAGATGAGATCTCCCAACCGTAAGGTAAGAAGGGCCCAAGTAGACGACTTGGTTGATAGGCCGGATGTGGAAGCGCAGTAATGCGTTGAGCTGACCGGTACTAATAGCCCGTTCGGCTTGACCATAAGATTTACAACGCGCACAGATTGCAGTCTGAGTTTTGTGGTTCCGTCAATATTTAAGGATCCTGGTTGCTGTCTGCAATCAGTCCGGAGCAGTTACCAAACTGGTGCGGGCTGAGTGGCAAGGCATCAGGCAGAAAAGTTCACCGATTTTTGGGTGATCATAGCGAGAGGGACCCACCCGTTCCCATCCCGAACACGGAAGTTAAGCCTCTCAGCCCCGATGGTACTGCGTGCGCGAGTGCGTGGGAGAGTAGGACATCGCCCGAATATGACACGAGGCTCCGGTAATCCCGGGGTCGCGAGGGTGTAAAAAGGTTTGTGTAAATGGCCATCGAAGGGATCACACTCAGGAGACC
>Ga0209697_10007331_pt1 | contig 12932 bp, 15 predicted proteins | sample AliMusrvi5mmetaG_FD_184115 | JGI IMG/M metagenome (GOLD analysis project Ga0209697, IMG submission 184115) | Freshwater lake bacterial and archeal communities from Alinen Mustajarvi, Finland, to study Microbial Dark Matter (Phase II) - Alinen... | ecosystem: Environmental > Aquatic > Freshwater...
CTCAACTTTTTCACGACTAGGAATGCCGCCAGCGTGAACTACTACCCCATCAATCACAACGCCTGGCGTAGAGAGGATATTAAACTTCATGATGTCTTGAATATCTTCAACTTTTTCTAAGTTAATTGAAGCGCCCTTTTCTTTGGCAATTTCCTCAACCAGCTTGACAGTGGTTTTGCAGTTACTGCATCCAGTTCCTAGCACTTTGATTTCCATGATGAATCCCTATAAGACAGCATTAAAGATGTAACCCACTAGCAAAATGCCAGTAGCAACAATGCTAGTAAAAATAATGATCAGTCGTAACTTGAGAACTTTTCTTAGGATGATCATCTCAGGCAGAGATAGGGCTATCACGCTCATCATGAATGCCAACACGGTACCAAGCGCAGCACCTTTAGCCAAGAGCGCCTCAACAATCGGGATGATTCCAGCGGCGTTGGTGTACATTGGAACACCAATTAGCACAGCAACCGGCACAGACCACCATGCTTCCTTGCCCATCAGGCTTGCCATAAAGTCTTCAGGTACATATCCATGTATGCCGGCACCTACCGCTATACCAACAATGATGTAGGGCCAGACTTTAAGAACGATTTCTTTTGTAGAGGCTTTTCCAGATTCAATGCGATCACTTAAAGTAAGTTCATCGTCGCCAACACTGGCTACTGTCTTGGGCATATTTCTGACCCAATCTTCTAGATAGTTTTCTAGCTTTAATCGTCCAATGATCCAGCCTGAAATAATGGCTACTGAAAGACCAAGAGTTAAATAGAGTCCAGCAACCTTCCAGCCAAACATGCTGAACAATAAGGTGAGCGCTACCTCATTGACCATTGGTGCAGAAATCAAGAATGAAAAAGTAATCCCCAACGGAACACCTGCCTGAACAAAGCCAATAAAGAGAGGAACTGCTGAGCAAGAACAAAACGGCGTAACAATGCCAAGGCTGGCGGCCATGATATTGCCCACACCTTCTGACTTGCCTGCCAGAATGACTCTGGTTCGCTCCGGTGTGAAATAAGAATTCACCATTCCCATAACAAAGACAACGCCAGTCAGAAGAAGTAAAACTTTCGGGGTGTCGTATAAGAAGAACTGCAAGGCACCACCAAGTGCGCTAGCCCTATCAATTGGCAAAAGCGCTACAAGCCATTCTGAAACTGGATTGAGAGATTCATAAAGGCCATACCAAATTAATATGGCCAAAACTAAGAAGGACTTAGGCCAAGAAGATCTGGGGGCAGCTAATGTAGTGGTAGTCATTGTTTTATATTAGGCGCATTGATAAAGGTGGCTTTGATATAGATCATCTTTTCCATTCCTGCTCAGCCTCAACTAACATTGCTACTAGCGAGAATAGCCCTTCTTTTTTAGAATTTTCCGAAATCAGATGATAAAAAGCCACCCTCATGGATAACTCCATACAAGGTGGCCTACTCTCACTCAACTATCTTATCCGCACATTCTGCCGGACATCATTTGGGGCGTATGTGCCGGTAAAGTAATTCCTTTTTCTTTGGCACGCTTTTCCATTTCTGCATGATTTGCCGTCATGATTGCTTGACGCTCTTCCACAGTTTTGGCATCAATCATCTTATCCATCATGGCAAGTCTTTCGGCTGGAGTCATTAACTCTCGCATGATCTTCATGTTGGCACTTTGTCCCATCATTTGACCTTGCATCATTCCGCCACGCATCATGCCTGGACCCATGCCATTGCCCATTGGGCCTTGCTGAGCGTGAACAGAAGCTACAGCAAAACCAAGCCCTAACGCAGCTGCAATACTGATTCCAATTTTGTTTACAGTTTTCATTTTCATTTCCTTATTGATTTGCTTAATGACAGCAACAGCTGCCACCACTTTTACAAGAACTACTATTCGATTCTTTATCGACTTGGATATCCATGATGACTACAGATGGATATCCATCCTCTTCTAATGCCGCAAGAATGGGTGTAGCTCCTTGCGCAAACTCGCCCTCTACTATTGCGGTTCCCGTTTCCAATATCACTGCAACCTTATGTACGCCAGCAATTGCATTGATTGCTTTCTCAACATGCTTTACGCAGGATCCACAGGTCATCCCACTTACTTTTAAATGAATCGTTTCCATCCAAACCTCCTTTGCTGATGTGTTTATTATTAGCCTCTTGAGTAAAACGGCGTATGATCAAGATCATATGAATATCTATATTCCAGACGCTTTAAGAGATCTACTGCCACCCAGCCTCCTTGAGCAATGCCAGGCACAGACATTTCCCAAAGGTGAGAAGCTCTTTCATCTAGGAAAGGCGCCTGAGTACATGTTCTTTATTGTTTCAGGAGAGGCTGTCCTCAGCAGGGTAAGTGGCCAAGGTGAAGCAACCATCTTGCAACGCTGTAAAGGAGGCTTCCTAAGTGAGGCCAGCTTGCTAACCAATTCGTATCACTGTGATGCCATTGCAACCCGCGCAGGGACTGCTATTGCCCTACCTATCAAAGCCTTTAGAGATGCACTGAATTATGAGGATTTTTCTTTGAAGTGGATCAAACTATTAAGCAAAGAAATTATGCGTCTGAGGACACAGTCTGAACGGCTGGGGCTTAAGGGCATCAAAAGCAAACTGATACACCTGATTCAAACAGAGGGGAGCAAAGGCATCCTAGCGCTGCAGTCAGACTACAAATCATTGGCCTCTGAGATTGGCGTAACACATGAGGCCCTGTATAGGGCCATTGCTACGCTTGAAGCTGAAGGAATATTGAAAAAATCACCACAGGCGCTCTGTTTATTAAAGCGCAAGGCTATTAGCTAAAAACTTTTAAATGCAATAATTTTTCAATAGTACTTCCATTACCTGCAACGCAACAGTATTTTTAAGTGAGTAATAGATTTGCTTGCCATCCCTTCTGGTTTGAACAAATCCCTCTTTTCGAAGTACCGTTAACTGCTGCGACAGGGTTGGCTGATGGATATCGAGAGCCTCTTCAAGCTCGCCAACGCACTTCTCAGCTTGGCTGATGTGACATAGCAGAAGCAATCTATCTGTATTACTCAATATTTTCAAGAACTTGCATGCCTCTTTGGCAGATTCTTCCATTTTTTCGAGGTCAATTTTGATGCCCATAAACTGATCCCACCTATTCATTTGCCTTCTAAAGATAATTCTACACTTTATTTATTTATATAATATACTAATATAAATTAATTCTCTAGGGCAAGTAGATGGATAAAAAACTAGGCATCTCAGGGCGCATTGCTGGATTTTTTCAATCAGCCCAAATTACGCCATTACTGGCGATCTTGGCACTATTGCTCGGTCTCTTTGCAATCCTAGTGACTCCTCGCGAAGAAGAGCCACAAATTAATGTCACGATGGCCAATGTCATCATCCCATTTCCCGGCGCAAGCGCCAAAAATGTCGAGGAAATCGTTTCAATACCTGCCGAACAAGTCTTATCTCAGATTACAGGTGTAGAACACGTCACTTCCGTCTCCCAAACGGGTTTATCAGTCATTACTGTGCAATTTAAAGTGGGCGTACCAAGAACTGAGGCGCTTGTCAGACTCCATGACACCGTGGCTGCAAATTCAGATTGGCTACCTAAAGGTCTAGGCGTCATGCCGGCAATTATCAAGCCGAAGGGAATCGATGATGTGCCCATATTAGCCATCACCCTCTATTCAAATAATCCGAATGTCAGCCCATATGCACTTGAAAAGATCGCCAACAAGATTGAGGTAGATTTAAAGCGGGTAAAAGGAACGCGTGAAGTCATAACGATCGGCGGACCAAAAAGAGCCATTCGCATTGAAGTAAGTCCAGAAAAAATGGTCTCTAGGGGCGTGACCATTCCTGAATTAAGAATGGCACTCGAAACTGCGAACTTTGGAATGCCTGTTGGTGACCTTCTAACAAAGCAAGGAACAATTGCCGTTGAAACGGGTCCATTTTTACATGATGTCAATGATGTAGAAAATATCCCATTAGGTGTGCGTATGGGCGCTCCGGTTTACATCAAAGATGTGGCCAATGTTGTAGAGGGGCCCGTGCAAAATCAACGTCTCGTATGGCATGCAGACAACATCAATAAATCAACGGATCACCCTGCAGTGACGATTGCCGTTACCAAAAAGCCGGGTGAAAATGCTGTTGATGTATCAGATCATCTAATTCGGCAAATAGAAACACTCAAATCCGTTGTGATTCCAAAAGACATTGAAGTGGTGGTATCGCGTAATTATGGTGAAACGGCTAATGAAAAAGCGACAAAGCTAATTCAAAAGCTCATCTTTGCGACATTATCAGTCGTAGCGCTTATTTTCTTTGCCCTTGGCCGGAGAGAAGCTTTGATTGTAGGATCTGCGGTAGTGTTAACACTCTCAGCCACTCTCTTTGCTTCATGGGCGTGGGGCTTTACGATTAACCGCGTCTCCCTATTTGCCTTGATATTTTCAATCGGCATCTTGGTTGATGATGCGATCGTGGTGGTAGAAAATATTCACAGACATCAACTGCTTTACCCGCAAAAAAGCTTAAAAGAAATTATCCCAGGGGCTGTGGATGAGGTTGGCGGACCAACCATTCTGGCGACGCTAACCGTAATTGCCGCCCTGCTACCGATGGCATTTATTAGCGGCCTCATGGGCCCTTATATGAGCCCCATTCCAATTAACTCGAGCATGGGGATGTTGCTATCGCTTGCAATAGCGTTTGTTGTAACGCCATGGATGGCTAGAATCTGGCTGAAAAATCATTCAGATGGTGAAAAAAATCACTTTAATTTGGCCCTCTGGATTGCTCCCAAATTTAAACGGATATTCGACCCGCTGTTAAATGATCAGCATGGCAAAAAAAATAGAAAGCTTCTGGGTGCTGGAGTGGTTGGTGCGATTCTGATTTCCTTGGCATTGCCAATGACCGGCTTAGTTGTTTTAAAAATGTTGCCATTTGATAACAAATCTGAGTTTCAGGTGATTTTAGATATGCCACCCAATAGCAGAGTAGAAAAAACCTCTGATGTATTGCGTGAGATGGGCGCTGCATTGGCAAAGAATTCTGAAGTTAGTAGCTATGAAATCTACGCTGGTACCGCAGCACCAATCAATTTCAATGGCTTGGTTAGGCAGTATTACTTTAGACAAAATCCGTGGATGGGTGATATTCAAGTTAACCTGGTTGATAAACATCATCGCTCAGATCAAAGCCACGCAATAGCGAGTCGAATTCGACCAGCATTGGTGGAGATTGCAAAGAAGTATGGCGCTAATGTCAAGGTTGTTGAGGTCCCGCCAGGTCCACCAGTATTTTCACCTATCGTCGCCGAGATATACGGCCCATCTGCCGAAGGTCGCCTGAGTGTCAGCAAATCAGTCAGATCCGCATTTGAAAAGACAGATGGGATTGTTGATATTGACGATAGCAGCATTGCAAAATCACCTAAGCAATTTTTGGTGATTGATAGACGTAAGGCTAGCCTTATGGGAATTTCCCAGCAAGCCATCGTTACCACATTGAGGGCTGGACTGGCTGGGGAAGATGTTGCCTATATTCATGATGAATCTAAATATCCAGCAGCAGCACAAATTCGCTTGCCAGAAGATAAACAAGACTCCCTGCAGGAACTACTCAAACTTACCGTCAGAAATTCACAACGGGAAGCTGTGCCGCTTGGTCAGTTAGTTTCAATTGTGGATGCCGATCGAGAACAGCGTATCTATCACAAAGACCTTCTGCCAGTGAGCTACGTGATAGCTGACGCAGCAGGTAAAACAGACAGCCCTTTATATGGATTGTTTTCAGCAAGATCAACAATAAAAGAAATGAAAGATCCACAAGGATCTGCTATAGATGAATATTTCACGGTAGCCCCAAGCGACCCCTATCGAAACTATGCTATTAAATGGGATGGTGAATGGCAAGTCACCTACGAGACATTCCGCGATATGGGTGCTGCCTATGCTGTCGGTTTAGTTTTAATCTACCTGCTGGTAGTAGCCCATTTTGGCTCATACCTCACCCCACTCATCATCATGGCTCCAATCCCACTAACCATTATTGGTGTGATGCCAGGTCATGCCTTATTGCGTGCGCAGTTTACCGCCACTTCGATGATTGGCATGATTGCTTTGGCTGGGATCATTGTGCGCAACTCTATCCTATTAGTGGATTTTATTAATCTCCAGGTTCGCGAAGGAATGGACTTTAAAAATGCAGTAGTGAATGCCGCTATTACCAGAGCTCAACCGATTGCCCTAACTGGCTTAGCTGCAATGCTCGGCGCATTTTTTATATTGGATGACCCTATTTTCAACGGTCTAGCAATCTCATTGATATTCGGCATTCTGGTCTCAACAGCTTTGACTTTGGTTGTTATTCCATTGCTTTACTACTCTGCCTACTCCCATCAAGCAGAAAAAATCAGCAAACAAATCACTGTACGAAATACTTAAGGAGATAGATATGACATCTTGGCAACTAGTACGCATCATTGCAGGCACATTGATCTTGCTGTCACTGGCCCTCGGCTACCCGGCAAGCCCATGGTTTATAAGCCAATGGTTTTTGGCTTTTACAGCATTTATAGGCGCCAACTTACTGCAAAGCGGTCTAACAAAGTGGTGCCTCATGGAAAGCATTGTTCGCAAGTTAGGCATCAAGGCTGGCGCATAAATCAAGAAGGTATGAAATGAGCAAATTTTACGTAAAACCCCTTGCAACTGCTGTTATGACAATACTTGCTCTATCAGCAGGGTCTGTATCTGCCACCAGCTTAATGGATGTCTGGCATGAAGCGCAGAATCGAGATCCGGAATTTATTGCTAGTCGCTACGAACAAATGGCCGGTGAGAAAAGGCGTGATCAGGGAACCTCATTGTGGATGCCTAATGTCAATTTAACAGCGCTGACTGGAAGTATGAGTTACAACACCTCAGTTAGTGGTGCGCAGTTTTATGCCCCAGGTATGGGTACATTTAATGGTGCAAATTTCAATACATCAATTAACAATGGCTTTGTGAACCGGTATACGCTTGCAGCAACGCAGTCCATTTATAACCGTGAACGTTTAGCACAAAGTAGACAGCTCAATATGTCTGCAGATGCATCCAATCTAGGTTTGCAAGTGGCTCAACACAACCTTATTTTACTAGTGGCAGAACGGTATTTCGATGTGCTAGCAGCTGAGGAGACATATCGGTTAGCAAAAAAACAAGCCGAGGCAATTAGCAATACCCGTGAAGAAATAGACAAACGATACAAACTTGGCAACGCAAGCCAAACTGATGTTCAAGAGGCCTTAGAGAGGCTTGATGCAGTTAAAGTCAGAATCCTGGAGGCCAAGACCAATCTCGAGGTCAAAAAGCTTTCTCTTCAAGATCTATTCGGTGGCCCTGTGTCAGTTGACAAACTAAAGATCACCCTAAATACCAACAAGCTGAGCGTTCAAAATATTGATACATATCTTAATAAGCTGAAGTCGCAGAATATTCAACTGCAAATGCTTGCGGTACAAGAAAAAGTAGCCCAGGAAGAAGTGGAGAAATACGGGGCAATTACTTCTCCAAAATTGGATGCCGTAGCCCAATCATCAAAAGATAAATTGAATGGCTCAGGGGACTTCGGTCAAGCCAGCAATACTGCGACCAATAATTATCTGGTTGGCTTGCAGCTCTCGATACCTCTCTATAGCGGTGGCTATAGATCTGCCAAACAAGAAGAGGCCATCCTATTGGTTGAAAAGACCAAGGCTGAATATGCAAAATCAGAACTTAACCTAGAGCGGACACTGAGAACGATTTGGTTTTCTTTAAATATCGCCAAAGAGAAGCTTGCCGCCCTCTCCAATGCACAAAAGACCGGCGAAGCGAGGCTGAGTGCCACCCGCAATGGATATGCGGTGGGTTCCCGGACTACTATGGAGCTATTGGGTGCTGAAAGTGACTTAATCACTACTGATTACGCCCTGTATTTGGAAAAGGTAAACTTTCTATTGAATACTCTGCGCCTAGCAGCGTTAACCGGGGAGATCTCCGAACAAAACCTTTCAATGGCAAATGCCTACCTTTACTAATTAATGGAATATTGAAAATGCTGGTTAAATGCCCGGAATGCCAAAAGTTTAATCGACTCCCACTCGAGCGCATCAATGAAAATCCAATTTGCGGTGTATGCAAATCCAGCTTGCTTAAAGGCCCTTTAGATGCTGATCAGGCCAGTTTTCATGAAATTCTCAAGTTAAGTAAATTACCGGTGATCGTGGACTTTTGGGCTCCATGGTGCGGCCCATGCAAAATGTTTGCACCAACCTTTCAGGCAAGCGCAGCCATTCATGGTGACAAAGTGCTGCACGTAAAAATAGACACCGAGGCAAATCCAGCAATCTCACAAGAATTTAATATCCGCTCTATACCAACATTAGCCATATTTAAGAATGGGGCTGAACTTGAGCGTATTTCTGGGGCCTTGCCACCGGCACAACTAGAGCAGCTCATTTCTAAAATCATATGAAAATATTGAGAGCATGAGGCTCATTAAGCGATATTTCCTAGCGACTAGGCCAGCGTTTCTCACCATTACATTGCTTGGATGCTTGATTGGGTTATTTGGCGCAAATAGTTTATCGGGGTCAAGATGGTCTACCAACCTACTTGCAGCAGTAATCGTGCTGTTAGTCCACGCATCTGCCAATGTGCTGAACGATTACTTTGATCACCTCAATGGAAGTGACTCCATAAATGTAGATAGGATCAGTCCATTCACGGGCGGAAGTCGCTATATTCAAAATAATATTTTTAGCCCAAAGCAAATCTTCGGCTTTGGATTTTTACTTTTAACGCTATCTGTAATCCTTGGCCTTTATCTCTGCTATATCAGCACCTGGATGCTTCTGGCAATCGGAATTGCAGGAGTAATCATCGGATGGTCCTATTCGGCACCACCTTTACAGTTGATGTCACGGGGGCTAGCGGGAGAGTTTGCAATTGCTATAGCCTGGTCACTTGTAGTGATAGGATTTTCAGCATTACAAACAGACCGCATTGACGCGCAGTTAATACCCATCGGAATATCCTATGGGTTGATGGTTGCTAATATTTTGTTCTTAAATCAAGTGCCTGATATCAAGGCTGATAAAGCATCTAAAAAGAATACTTTGGCCGCGCAATCATTGCCCCAGGACCTGTGGAAGTGGTACACCCTATTTTTCGTCAGTGCCTATGGGTTGCAAATACTAGCTGTCTATTGCTTACTTACACCTGTTTTTACATTGCTAACAATTCTTATAATGCCGCTATTCATTCACTGCAGCATTGAGCTGAAGAGGCGTGCATTAGATCGCTCTCAACTAGCGATCATCATTCCCCGCAATATATTGGGAGTTCACTTATACGCCCTACTGATGTGCGTCGGGCTGTATTGGGGATAAAACTTGAGGTATCCCTAGTACATAGGAATACCTCAGCAAGTTTTACTTGCAGCAACCTCCGCCGCCACAACCTGTTCCACATGAATTGATGCCGAGCATTGGATACAGCGGGCAGAACTTAAATAGGCCGGTAGCCAAGGGAACAATACCAATCCATCCCCATACACCAACGACATTACTGGCTGCCAAACCGATCAAAACGAGTCCAACAACAATACGCAATACACGATCAATACCGCCGACGTTACATTTCATATTAATACCCCTTTTTATTTACCACAATAATTTTTATACAAAATACCCATCACATCTAATACTGGACTGCTTGAGAGGGAGTAGTAAATTTGCTTACCTTCCCTCCTTGTTTCAACTAATTCTTCATTACGCAATACGGTTAATTGCTGCGAAAGTGTTGGCTGATGAATGTCGAGAGCCTCTTCGAGCTCTCCAACACACTTCTCACCCTGACTGATCTCGCAGAGCAGCAACATACGATCGCGATTTGATAGCACTTTCATCAGGCGGCAAGCCTCATCAGCAGATGCTTGCATTTTCTTAAGATTAATTTTTGAATTGATGACTGTCATGTTCGTAATGGGTTAATTTAGTGGAACGCCGACCAGTGGACGGCCCTCAAGGGTCCAAAGAGCTAAAGACCCATCATATAATTTTGTCGATTTATTACCAACCAATTCGGACATAACAAACCAACCGCCTGCAGCCAAGTGTCCTGTATTGCAATAACTGATAGTGGCTGCTTTAGTATTCAATCCGTTAGCGGCCATTAAAGCTTCATAAGTATTTTTATTCCAGAAATACAATGCGCCATTATTTGGCCTGGTTAATAATTCCGGGGCTAATTCCTTGGAGCCTGCTACATGGCCATAAATCATCACGGCCGGACTCTTTGCCACGCCCCAATACTGGGCTGGCTGACGAGCATCGAGTAACTGAGGTTTACCGCCGCTTGATGCTGCTGCAACGTCATCAGAACTGGCAATTAATTCTTTGCGCTCTGCTTTTGCAGTCCAATTACCAACGCCTTTTGGAGTATTTGCAGTACTGAATTCGCGTCCTTGACCAAGCCAGCCTGCAATACCACCATCAAGCACAGCAATTTGGTCTTCGCCATATACCTTGAACTGCCAATAGGTTCTTAATGCCTCGTCTACATCAGACATATCCTGACCCATTGGTACTAGCACAATGGGTTTATCAGCATTAACGCCCAATGACTGGATCAACTTTTCAAAGTCTGCTTTTTCAGGGATTAAGAACTTCACCTTCTTACCATCCAACATGCGCTCAACCCTGACCTTTTTGAAGTCTAGCAAGCTTGAGTTATTGATATGACCACCTACTTCGACTAAGAATTTCTTTCCCGTCTTTTTATCCACATCAAACTCTGGATTTTTTAGGTAGCCAGCCACATCAGTTCTAACTTCAATGATCTGTACTTCAGATTGATTATTGGCGAGCCAATCGGCGCTAACTACCGGGCCCGGTAAGGTGATGGCCTGAGCCAAGCCAACAAGGGAAGCTATAGCAAAGGCCAATATCCATTGAATCTTTTTCATTTCCATTCCTTCATTAATGTGATGCTGATAAATGTTTTGAAAGACCTTGCATGAGGTCAATCTTGCACTGAGTTACTACATGATGTTTTTTAGACTCTAATGCTACCGATCTAGAACCCATTTTTTTAACAAGATTTTCGATAACTCGATCGCGCTCGACAATCAATTTTTCCATTTCGGCATAAAACAACTTAGTAAATGCATTGATCCACTTGGCCAATGGACTCATTCGTCCTTTAGCTGAAACATTGAAATTTTTTAAGAGCCTTAATACAGTTGACGCAGCCAATAGGCTCTCGCCAGTGACCCATTGATTGGTCGTAAAAATTCTTACTGGCACTCCTTTAGGATCCAAGGCAATGCCAATCAAATGATGAAACTTTTCTGGGTTTGTAGCATGACGTTTGAAAAGGTGAAAATGACCATGCTCCCCTTTAGGCATCTCGTCAGATGAATGTGAGTGGTAATAAAACTCATACCCACTAATAGCATCCACTAAGTCATTATTTGGATAATGCTGCCACTCTACAAACTCTTTAGCGCCGCATAAGGCAAGTTCACTCAACGAGATACCCCTATTTGCATAGGCTGCTTGCACACCAGCAAGATCCTGTGCTGCGGAAGAAAGGTTTTCTTTTATATGCATCAAGTGTAATTAATCAGTTGTCTTACGTTTTTTTGGGCCACAAGGATTTGCTGGACCACATGGGTTTGCAGCTTTTTTCTTCGCCGGACCACATGGGTTTGTAGAATCCTTTTTAGGTCCACAAGGATTTTTTTGCTCTGCGCCAGCCGGTGTTTTGGGTGCGTCTGCAGCATGCGCAATAGGAGCGGCAGCTAGACCAGATAGCGCTAATACTAAAGCTGCGACAGTTGATTTCTTTGACATAAATTTTCCTTGAAAGTGCATTAATTCGTTGTGGAGCTTACCGGGCCTGAAGACTTCTTTTCCATCCACGATCCCAGAAGAAATACGCCTACCGCTGCTACTACCATCACCACATTAACTGAAAAACTCGATACGTGGAGAGCATCTGGTAAGGCATCAGCCTTGGCAAATTCACCTAAGGTGGTTAGAGACGCGATGGCTGGGTAAACGCCAGCAAATATCACTGTACCGAGCAATAAACCCACTAAAAAGATAGCTGCATCGATGCGACCAGACATCAAACCAACAACAGAGGTCCCAGGGCAATATCCGCCAATAGCGAAGCCAGCTCCAACTAGCGCACCACCCAAAGCAGCGGCGCCTAAAAATGCAGGCGGGACAAATAACTCCTCGCTAGCCACAATACCAAGTCTTTCAAAGATCATGAGACCAACAGCAGCAAAGACGATGGCTGTAAACATGACCTTAAAGACTGACCAATCGCTCAAACGAAATTGGGCAGTTAATTTATTGGGGTTACCAAAACCAGCACGTTCCAATACAAATCCAAACGCGCCACCTAAAAGAAGGCCTGAAATGATCATTTCCATATTATTTCTCCTCTTTCATAAGGAGATTGGCAAGCAATCCCACGGCGAAGAATGTGCATAAAAAAGTAAAGCCGGCAAGGCTCAAGACTGCTGCGCCAGATAAGCCCAAGCCGCTAGTGCATCCAGCGGCGATGCGGGCACCAAAACCAGCCAATACCCCACCTAGAAGGGCAGTGACTGGCCGATTAGAGCCACCTAAAAACTTGCGGCCATCCATTTGAAACTGAATTCTATGTGCTAAATATGCAGAGATAAGCGCGCCAAGTGCAACACCTATAACTTGCCAAGTTATCCAAGCGCTTAATGGTTTGCCGTCCTCCACCATGCCACCTAAGTAGTCGTTTGCATTAGTTGCAACCGGTACGATCTGCATCCCCATCCAAGCAGTGAAGCGCGTTGTAAATCCCGTTGCACCCAATCCGTGGCCTGTCGTCACAAATGTAGCCAACAGAACCACGCCCAGTA
>Ga0209697_10007334_pt1 | contig 12927 bp, 18 predicted proteins | sample AliMusrvi5mmetaG_FD_184115 | JGI IMG/M metagenome (GOLD analysis project Ga0209697, IMG submission 184115) | Freshwater lake bacterial and archeal communities from Alinen Mustajarvi, Finland, to study Microbial Dark Matter (Phase II) - Alinen... | ecosystem: Environmental > Aquatic > Freshwater...
CAAAGATTCATCTGCTGTCGCATTCTACCAGAAATACGGCTTCATCCCTTTCAAGGATTGTCCTCGGAAACTCTTTCTTCCCATGGCCACGATTGCCGCAGCAAACAAGTAAGGCGTCCACAATGCCCAAATCGCAAACCGGCATGGCTGCAGGCCCTGAGCCCGCCGAAGGGCGGTTAATCACCTCTTCTCTTTCCGTCCAATCACACAGACATCAGTAACTCGTCACGATGCGGAGAAACTTTCCCGGACCACCCTGATTGACTGTAGCGGTACGGAAATTGTTGGCATCTAGCGCTGATAAAGTCACTCCTGCAGTGCTCCAGCTTTTCATGTCCGTGCTGGCCTCTACCGTGTATTTCACGCCGGAAGATCCCGCGTAGAATTTCAGGCTTAGTTGATTTCCGGATAGCACTGGTTTGGGCAGATTACCGCTCTGGTTTTGTCTCGGATTCAGGTTGAAGGCATAGGCCATGAGCAGGCTGACGCCGACGCCATTAGGGGTACTCTGAAGGTCTGAATTGTATGGCAAATTATTGGACAATAACCAATTTGTAGCCGGTGAGGAATTGCCCATGTTTACAGCTGGGTAGCCATTCCACGTCGGCGAGGCAAAACTTGTTTTGTCATTGAAGTAATACACCGTGAAGCCGCTTGCAATGTAATTAAATACGCTCGTTCCCACCGAAGGGGCGTTGCCGGAGAAATAAGCGCTAGTTAGATGGGAGCAGTGATCGAACGCCCAATCCCCTATGCTTTCGACATTTGATGGGATCGTGATGCTGACCATTGTGCAGTGGGAGAAGGCTTCTGTGCCTATATTGGTAACGCTGGCTGGTATGGTTATACTTTCTCCTTTGCCCACTGGGTACACTAAAAGAGTGTTCTGGCTCTTGTTGAGCATCATTCCATCCACGCTGCTAAAGGTAGTATTTGCACTATCCACATTGATTGTGCTCAAATTCCCGCATTCAAAAAAAGTATAGGTTGAAATGGTGCTTACGCTGGCTGGAATTGTAACACTGTTCACGCTGTGGCAACCGGTGAACGTGTTCTGCAGACTCGTCACAGGCTTCCCGACGATGGTGGCTGGCACATCAATTTCTCCGACCGCGCTGGTTTGGCAGGCAATAATCGTGATCGATGTTCCATTGTCAACGTATGTGAACGGCCCAAAAGTCCCGGCTTGCACAGTGTTAATTATGCAGCAGAAAACGGCAACCACCCACCACGCAAAGGAAGTCGCGACTCGCAGATTAACATTTAGTGATTTCATGGGCGTATTGATTTCTGAGCGGAAAAGTTTTTTCCAGTTATTTTCTCTTGTCTGTCAGATACCGGGCGACGTGTCAAGGGTATCCCACACGCCAAAAGAGCTGCAAAGTCCTGAGCGCGCCAGTCGAAGGGCATTCTTCCCTTCAACAATCAAAATTGCCTTCGGCTATGCCAGCCAGGGCTTCGCCGTTTCTTCCTAGCTCGCTAGTGCTCGCACCGCGTTCATCATTCATCAATCTCTTCCGATTTGTCCGATCCTTCCGATTTTTCCCATCCCCATTCCCTCCCCGCCCCCCGGTTTTTGGTGCTGGTCAGGGCCGGGGAGGCGCATTAGTCTGCGGCGAATGAACTTGGCATTGTTGGAACCCTCAGGATTGATCGAACAGGGAGGCCCACTGGTATGGGTATTGCTTGGCTTGGGATTTATTGGCTCAGTGTGCATGGTGGAGCGCATGTTTTTCTTCTACCGCGCGCGGATCAACGTGGGAGATTTACTGGTCGGGCTGGCGCACCACGTGCGGCGCAAGGCCTTTGCCGAGGCTCTGCATGAGGCGGCGCGCGCTCCCGGGCCGGTGGCGCGGGTGGCCCATGCGGCGTTACTACGGTATTATCTGGACCGCGCGGATTTGCGCGATGTCGTGCAGGAGGCCGGCCAACTCGAGGTGCCACGCATCGAGAAGAACATCCGCGCCATCCTTGGCGTGACCTTGTTAGCCCCGTTGGTGGGCATGCTCGGCACACTGCTGGGGATGTTGGAAACATTTCAGAAGGTGAGCGAACATGGCGGCTTCACAGGCCCGGCCGAGATCACCAGCGGTGTTTTCATGGCGCTCATCACCTCGGTGTTGGGACTCACCATAGCGGTGCCTATGTATTTGTTTTACTTGTATCTCCTCGGGCGGGCAAAGCGCCTGGCGCACAGGATTGAGCGGGCTGGCATCGAGATCGTTAATATGATCGCAGATGCGCGGGAGGAAGAGGAATACGCGCCATTCCGTGGTGAAGTAGCGGCTGGCAATAAACACCAGAAAGCCAAGTCTGAGCAAACCCCGTGAAGCTCGAACTCTCATTACCAGAACGCCCAGGACTGCTGCACGCCGTGCCTATCCTGAATGTGTTCACGCTCTTGTGGCTGATTATCCTGTTAGGTCCTTCGATGCTACAGCAATCCGGCGTGGCGGTGGAATTACCGCCCTCGCGTTTCCAGTTGGAGCGCTTCCAAAACACCGTGGTGGTCACACTCGGGCCGGGCGAGGGCGAGCCGCGCATTCACTTCGGGCGTGATGCGGTGGCTCTGCAGGACCTGGCCACGCGGCTGGACCACCTGCATGCGGAAGGCGCATCCGCCAAGACCATCGTGCTGCTGCAGACCGACAAGGGAACTCCAGTGGGAACAGAGCGTCAGGTTTCGGAACTCGTGCTGAGCAAGGGATTCCGGCTCGCTCTGGTGGGAGCCAATGAACCCGAATCCCGCGCGCAGGACGTCAAACCATCCAATGATTGATGGGAAAACGCGTTTCCATGAAGAGCAAGCGACAGGAGGCCCCGCAATGGGTGTTCTCCTGGAAGAAGCCCCCCGGTGCCCCATTGGCTAAAGCCTTCGCGTGGCTGATAGTCAGCGCGGCATTCGCATTCCTCCTAACATCCGTGCGCATCCATGTCACACCGCCTCAGCCATGGGCAGCGCACAAGGCGGCCATGATCCAGGTCACTAATGACGAGGTGGGAAGGAATCTTACCTTGGAGGCGCGTGAAGGAGGCCCCTTCCCCTCGCGCTACGAGCCCTCCGAGTGGCACGGAGCAGCAGCTCTGGAGGAGTCAGTCATGGAGTCCGCCCGCTGGTCACCTCCTGCCTATGTGTCGGCATTGAGGGATTTACCCGTTGAGAACACCACCCCACCCGTGTTACTGGCGCGTAAAGGCGAGACAGTGCTACCCAAGCGCATCCAGATGGAACCCAGCACTCCGTTAGCCACAAATCTCAAACTCGCACCAGTTTTATCCCCTCTTTCAGGAATTTCCGCCTCTGACATCCCAGACAAACTGCCGCCGTTCATAGGCGCGGTGGACCCAGCCATGACCTCTGTGCCTTGGCGTTTCCTGATGTGCCTGGATTCCGCCGGTAGCGTGCGGGAATGTGTCTCCCTAGCCGGTGGTAATGAGGCCGGCCCATCACCACTGGAGCTTTGGCTGCGTGGCGTTTCTTTCAAACCCGAGCCCGGGAAAACATCCCGCTGGATCACCATAGAAGTCGGGTTCACCAACCAAGTCGCACATGGAGCTGTCGTTCACTGAGTTCGTTTGGTTTGTCCTGATGGGTTCGGGCGGGCTCATACTGCTACTCGTCGTGGCCTCCAGGACCTTGCACGCCCGGGCGGAAAGTCGCTCGCTCGCCCAACGCATCATTTGCAGACTCTGCCTCCATGCTTTCGAGGACCACGGGAGCCAGAAAATCGTGAAGTGCCCGCAATGCGGAGCCGCCAACGAAAGAGGCCGCAGCCGCCAATTGGGCTAACGCCCACACGCCTGCCCCCAGTAAGATCCGTCTGATTCTTCTCTTCCACCAAAACACCTCTTCCTTTGCGTTTTAGCGCCTTTGCACGAGACATTCTTCCTCTTCTCTTCCATTCAAAATTCACTATTCACTATTCACTATTCTTAAAAATCCGCGGTTCCATTTCCCTTTCTGAGCCCTTTCTCGGAAAACTAGCCGTGATGAGGCTTGCGTGGCTGGTCCCCAGCGCCCAGAATGCCGCCCGAACTTATGAATGAAAGGCGCGTAGTCATCACTGGCATTGGTTGTGTCACCCCACTCGGCAATGATTTGGGAACCACATGGGAGGGCTTGAAAGCAGGTCGCAGCGGGATCTCACGGATCACGCAGCTCGACGTGGATGCGTTCGACTGCAAAATCGCAGGGGAAGTGAAAGACTTCAATGCGGACGGCTATTTCCGGATCCCAAAGGATGCCCGGCGCGCAGATCGCTACGTGCAGTTCGCCGTGGCCGCCTCGAAAATGGCCATCGAAGACTCAGGCCTCGATCTGCCGTCCATTGATCCCCGCAGGTTCGGCGTTATGGTTGGCAGCGGCATCGGCGGTCTGGCCACCTTGGAACGGGAACACGGTGTCTATATGACCAAGGGACCGAAGCGTGTCTCTCCCTTCACCATTCCGATGATGATCTCCAATATTGCCAGCGGTATCATTTCCATGGAATTTGGCCTCAAGGGCCCGAACATGGCCATCGTCACGGCCTGCGCTACTTCCAATCACAATATCGGGGAAGCATGGCGCATCATCAAATTCGGCGATGCCGATGGCTTCCTCTGCGGCGGCACTGAGGCCACCATCCTCCCACTCGGTCTCTGCGGCTTCGGCAATATGAAGGCTCTCAGCACCCGCAACGACGAACCAGAACGCGCCTGCCGCCCCTTTGACGTGGACCGCGATGGCTTCGTCATGGGTGAAGGCTCCGGCGTCGTCATGATTGAGGAACTTGAACACGCCAAAAAACGCGGTGCCAAGATTTACGCTGAACTCATCGGTTACGGTGTCAGCGCGGATGCCTATCACCTCAGTGCTCCATCACCTGATGGCAGTGGCCCGGCCTACGCCATACAGATGGCCCTGCGCCACGGAAAGAAAAACCCTAGCGAAGTGGATTATCTCAATGCGCACGCCACCTCCACCGGTCTCGGCGATATCGCAGAAACCAAGGCGATCAAGCTTGCCTTCGGTGACCATGTGAAGAACGGCCTCATGGTCAGTTCCACCAAGTCCATGACAGGCCACATGCTGGGTGCCGCGGGAGGCATCGAGCTGATCGCCTGCATCATGGCTATTAAGCACGGCATCGTGCCACCCACCATCAATGTTGAGAACCAGGACCCCGAGTGCGATCTTGATTGCGTGCCCAACGTCGCCCGAGAGGCGAACGTCAAGGTGGCTATCAGCAACAGCTTCGGCTTCGGCGGTCACAACGCCTCGGTGCTCATCAGCCAGTTTGAGTGATGTGATGGACGCTCCGCTCCACCGCCACGCTTGCGAGGTCGCCTTTGGCGATACTGATGCCAGCGGCTGGATGCATTTCCCCAACGTCTTCCGCTATTTTGAGGAGGCGGAACACGCGTTCCTGAGATCGCGCGGCGTGCTCGTGTTCGACCGCGCACAGGGCGGTTGGCCACGGGTGAAAGTCTCCTGTGATTTCAAGCTGCCACTGCTTACCGGCGATCACATAGAAGTCTTGTTAGACATCACCCACATCGGCACATCCTCTGTGATCTGGGACTTCCAGGTCCTCAACGCCACTGGGAAGATCGCCGCCTATGGCAGCATCACCACCGTACGCGTGAACCACGAGGGTATCCCACAACCCATCTCCGATACCGAGCGCCGCGCCATCGAGAAAAAAGCCTAGCTCCCGCATAGGAACATAAAGCTTCCCAGAATAGCCGGGGCATCTCCTTCCCATAGGTCTTATAAGTCCTATTCTTCTCTTCCCATCAAAAATCAACAATCAGAGTTCATCAATCATCAGTCTCTTCAATCCATCTCCACCTCCGCGCTCCTCTGCGACCTTTGCGCCTCCGCGTTTCGCTCCTCTCCCCTTCTTTTCAGTGTCCTCAGTAACATCAGTTCTCTCAGTGGTTCTCTTCTCTTAACCCTCTCCTCCTCTGCGCTCACAGCGCATTCTCAGCGTCCTTTGCGTAAGCCTCTTCCCTCTTTTTCTTCCAATTCTCCATGGAAATCACCGGCCGCATCATCTTCGTTCCCACGCCCATCGGCAACATGGGCGATATCACACTCCGCGCTCTGGAAGTGTTGAAGGGCGCAGACCGCATCGCCTGCGAGGACACCCGGCATTCCGGGCCACTGCTCGCGCACCACGGCATCTCTGGAAAGCCCCTCGTCTCTCTGCACGAACACAACGAGGCACGCCGCGCACCGGAACTTGCCACGGCTGCCCGCGCCGGTGAAACCATCGCCGTCATTAGTGATGCTGGCATGCCAGGGATATCAGACCCCGGCTACCGCCTCGTGCAGGCCTGCATCGAGACGGGCGTCCCTTTTGAGGTGCTGCCCGGCCCTTCATCCGTCATCACCGCACTCATCGGCTCCGGCTTCCCCTGTCATGCCTTCCGCTTTGGTGGCTTTCTATCGGTCAAGTCCGGAAAACGCCGCACCGCTCTAACTGTGTCTCTCAACTCCGGCGAGACCGGCATCTTCTTCGAGTCCCCTCACCGTCTCGTCACCACCCTGGAAATCCTGGCGGAAGTCAACCCCACAGCGCGCATCTGTGTCGCCCGGGAGCTGACCAAAAAATTCGAGACCTATCATCGCGGCACCGCCTCCGAGCTGCTAGCCCACTTCCAAGCCCACCCCCCCAAGGGCGAGATCGTCCTGCTAGTCAGCGCCAGCTAGGCAGAAGTGCGCTTCCCCTCCTCTTCTATTCACCATCCGTCAGATCAGTCAGATTCTTCCCATAATTCCCATTCTTAACATCCGTGCTCATCTGCGGTTCTCTTCCTCTCTCCCATTCTTCAAATTCGTGAATTGCTAAGGGCTGCCAAAATGAGATTTGAACAGCGGAGGAAAAAGTCTGCACTTCCCGGCGGCATTTGTACCTGATACACCAGCCGCGGCCCATCCATTACATTTGCCGCGAGCCGCTTAATGACCCTCTTTGTGAGATAGAAAACTCATATGTTAGTCATAATAGTCATCATTCCGATAACAGTCCTAGCGCTATGGCTATTGTCAATAAGGCCGTACTGCCAGCTCAATCGGAAAGGTCACACTCCAGGAGCCAATGCCGGGGTGACCTTCTGGATTGATTGGCAACAAGCTGGCGAGATTGCCAGGCAGAAGGAAGACAATGGAATGGTTTTTGTTTGCCGTCTTGTATTTTGGCTCCACATTCTTGCCTTCATCATTTTCCTCATTGCCGTCTTTTCCAAGTAGTCAGAACCCACTCAACCAACTTCGTCAGATGAATAAGCCAAAAAATCCGAAATGTGGCATAACGGGCTTGGTCATTGCCGGCCTTGTTTCCTCAATCGTTGGCTTATCATTGATTATTCGACCGGTTCCTTATGTTTCCATCGGAGGAAACACACCATATGCGTTCACCCCGCGGATGTACGTTTTTACCGGTAATGATTCTGCATTTCCTGGTGCACTTATCCTGTTCATGGGCAGCTTCATCTTAATGGTAGCCTACAAAATTAGAAATCCCTGAACCAGCAAGTCTCTTACCAGAACGCCAGCAACATCGCAGCACAGAGCCGTTGTGAAAAGTAATCGCAACCGGCCCGGCGCAGCCTGAATGGCATAGTCGCGGGCAATTTCATTCTTATCCGCGTTCATCCGTCCATCAGTCGTTCCTCTTCTCTTCATTCCCCATTTTCAATTCTCCAGCTCCGCTTGCAATTTCCGGCCAGTAATAACAAATTACGCTCATGACCACGCCAATCACCTCAGAAATTCCGCCCGGTTTCCGCAGCGCACTTGTGGACTACATCCGCACTCAGGCGCTACCGCCCGACAAGTTCAGCCATCAGCCGCGGCTCTATCATCTGACAACACGCATCGGTGCCGGAATGACCTATGACGACGACGTGGTATTCGCGGCCACCTGGTTGCATGACATGGGTGTGTTTGTCGGGCACCGTCCAGAGGATCCGCAGTTGTTAGCACGCTGGGATAATGTGGCTTATGTGTTGGAGCGCGCGCCGGGAGTGCTGGCGGAGTTGGGGTTTCCCCTCACCAAAATCCCGGCCGTCATAGAGGCTATCCGCACCCACCAGCCTATGGATGATCCCTGCTCTATCGAAGGCGTGATCCTGCGCGATGCCGACATCCTGGAACAGCTCGGGGCCACAGGCATCCTGCGCACCGTCAGCAAGGTCGGACGCGACACTCGCTTTTTAACATTCTCCGATGCACTGCGCGTACTCGAACGCAACCTAGGCACGCTGCCCGGCCTGCTGCGCTTGGACAGCACCCGCGCTGTAGCCGCCCCATACATCGAGTGCCTGCGCACGTTCATAGCGCAAGCACACGCAGAGGCCGGAAAGGTAGCCTGGTAAGCGCAGCCCTCTGACATCCGCGGCCACCATTCGTGTGATCCGTCAGATCGGTCCTATCCGTCAGATCGGTCCTATCCGTCAGATTCTTCCCATAATTCTCATGCCTCCCATACGTCCATTCTTAACATCCGCGCTCATCCGTGTTTCCTCTTCTATTCATTCACTATTCTATCATATTACTCCGCGTTCCTCTGCGCCCTCCGCATCTCTGCGGTGAAACATCTTCCTCTTCCCTTCAAGTTACCTCCGGCCATACCAGCACGGTCATTATCACATTATTTACACTTTCGAGCCTCCTCTTAATTATTCAAAGTGGGGATTTATGGCAATCTTGCCCTCGTATGACAACAAACCATTCATCCACCGCCAATTCATCCACCAGCGCCAACCAATCCGGCCAAGTCAATGGGCACCAGAAGAGCATCCTCGTTCCCATCGATTTCTCCCCGGAGTCCGTTGCCGCACTGCGCGATGCTACATGCATCGCCGCACAGACCCATGCTAACCTCATCCTGCTCAATGTTGTAGAAGGCAAGACCTTCTACCGGGGCAACTACTCGCCGGGCGCACAATCCAAAGTGCTACAGTCCCACGCCCGCCAGATGGAGCAACTCGCGGAAACCGAGTTGCCAGCCAGCGTTGCCGTGAACATGATTGTCGTAGAAGGCGATCCTGCCATTGAGATCAAGCGCATCGCGAAAGAACGCAATGTAGATCGCATCATAGTGGGCATGCATCAGCACCGTCGGCATTGGTTCGGGAAGAGCACGGCAAAAGAAGTGCATCAGTCCGCACCAAGCAAAGTGGTCGTCCTGCGAAGCCTCTCAACAGCCCTCGCAATTCCGGCATGACCTGCCACCGTCTCCAGTCACAGTCCTCCGCAGTCGCACAAGAAACGACTGACGGGGGACTGATTCGTTAGAACTCAAGCGCGGCAGTCACCTCTTCAGCTCCGGGCAAGGCCCGTTCCACCGCAGCGCGGGCATCCTGCCCGCCGCCTTTCACTCTTCCACCCATAACACTCTTCCCTCCGCGTTAAACAACCTCTTCTCTTCCAGCCTAATATTCTATTCCTCTGCACTCCCTTGCGACCTTTGCGCCTTCGCGGTAAACATCTTCTCTTCCCCAATAACAAATAACTTTTAACAAATAATCCATCTTTATTCCCTATTCTAAATTCCTCCGCATCCGTCGTTTCCGCAGCATCGCATCCGCAGCATAGACGCCTACGGCTGTCCAGATCAGGGAGAAGGAGAGTAGGCGGTAAGAAGTCATCGGCTCGTGATAGATCTGCCAACCCACGAGAAACTGCAACGTGGGGGCGAGGAACTGAAGAATCCCAAGGGTGGTGAGGCTGATGGTTTTCGCCGCGTGACCGAAAAACATCAGTGGCAGAGTGGTGACCAGTCCTGTACCTGCAATCAGCGCTGCATGGGACCAGCTCCCACCAAAGGCCACCGCAGGGCTCGTCGAGTGCAGGAGCAACCAACCGAGAGCTATCGGGGCCAGCAGCGCACTTTCTACCGTGAGCCCGAGCCGTGATCCCAGTGGCGAGCGCTTTTTTACCACCGCATAGAGCGCGAACGTGACAGCCAGCGCCAGCGCCACCCACGGGAAATGCCCCACGGCTGGCAGTTGCAGGAACACTCCACCCAAGGCCAGGACTATGGCTATCAGTTGCAAGCGGTTGTGCCTTTCGCCAAACCAAAGCACACCGAAAAGCATATTGAAAAATGGATTGAGATAATAACCCAGTGCACATTCAAGAATGTGTCCATTGAGGGTTGCCCAGACGTAAATCAGCCAGTTGGAGGCTAACAGAATTCCTGAGGCCAGGTGCCAACCCGCCAGTCTTGCATTGCAGAGGCATTGGCGCAGGGTTTTCCATTCTTTACGCCATGCCAGAATGATCAGCAGGACGAGCAAGGACCACAAGGTGCGCTGCGCCACGATTGAGGCCGGAGGCAGGAAATCCAGTAATTTCCAGAATATTGGCAGCACTCCCCATAGGAAAAACGCGGCCAGCGCGGCCATGACTCCGGAACGGTTCTGATGCACGCGCGGACGCTCGGTCATCTCTTCCCATGAATAAAGCGCAAAGTGCCCGGCTATCTTACTTCGCGCGGCAGTCGCATCTTCGGCACCGGGTAAATGCCCAGGCCACAGTGGCGCGGGCATTTGCCCGCCGCTTTACACTCTTCCCTCTTCCACCCAAAAACATCTTCCTCCGCGTCTCTGCGCCTCCGCGTTTTATAACTCTTCGTCCCTCTTTCACCTAACCACCCATTCCTCTGCTCTCCTTTGCGACCTCCGCGTCTTCGCTGTAAAACACTTCCCTTCAAAAATCAAGTTGCCTACGGCTATGCTAGTCAGGACTGCGCCAATTTTTTCCACGCTCGTTAGAGCTCGCTCCGCGTTCGTTAATCATCAATCTATTCTTCTTCCCATCCCTTCCTAATTTAAACTCTTCTCTCCAATAACCAATATTCAGAACGAACTTGACACCTTCAGACTGAGCTTGAGCCCCCGCCATCCCCTCCTCCACCAGACAGGCTTCTACACTCCGCCTTCCTCCACATCTCCTCCATTTCTTCTAGCTCCTTTTCCTTCGGGCTTAGTTGAAGATCCTCGGGAAGATCTCGATAGCATCCGGGGCATTTCCCAAAGCTCCTAGCGACGATCCTCTCTCCACAGTGCTGACAACGGAGATTCATTTTATGGAAATTGTTCAATGTGTTATGCCAGCCGTCCGGAAGCAACCCTACGTCCACCGCCGCCGTAAATGCGCCGCAAGACAATCCCCTTCTATCGCTTTCCCTGCCACCCCGCAACTTCTTTTTCCGCCTCCGCATGTCGCGTCTTCGGCTCCGAGCAATGCCCGGGCCACCGTGGCGCGAGCATTGCCGTTGGCCATCTCCGCTTCGCTACGGTTCTGCCCGCCGCCCCTCCTCCCATCACCTCTTCTCTCATCATTCTATCGTAAACGTAATGGTTTCGTGAGTCTTCCAATCAACAAAGTCCTGTCTTCGATAAGTATCAATAAAATATCCTTTATAGGGTGCCGTATGAGCAGACGGCACATATGTGTTTGGCTTGAGATCATAAAGGGAACTCAATTCTTTCTTATCGATTCAATTTCTATAAATCTGACAATGAATCCGCTGATGTACTTTTCGGCTAATTCCTTGATTTTTTTATCATTTGTTACAAATTCAGTAGATTTGCACTTAACAGAAACCGTTCCCTGATCCAGAATATTGGGATCTTCATATGTCTGGAAATGTATTGAGACCTCTATATTATCAATCACCTTGATGGCATCATAACAATCAACATCTTTCAGGCGATTCTTACATTCTCCAAGCTCCTCAACCCGAATCATCTTTGCTACTTGGCCTGTTGATTTATTAAATGCTAAACCATCATCAACCTCATGGACAATCTGAATAACGTGCTTTATCGGGATAGCTCTCTCAGAAGCCACTTGATGTTTCTGTGCGTCACAAGCCTGAAGAAAAAATACCAATGGCAGTATGCGGAGTAATATCATTTTCATACGGTGTTCGTCCATTAATTCGCATTGTCTTTCAGATTTGAAAAAACTCCCATGGCTGCTTTTTTCGATATTTTCTGGTTCAGGGAATATGAAATTCCAGCGCTCTCTCTCATCTTATTTAAATCCCTCCCGGCTTCCCATGTATTTGCTACGGCCTCAAGGATGAATGCGCCCGGATACATTTTTTGGGTTGTTAGCACTACAGGGCGTCCTCCCGCCGCGAGCAAGCGGGGCTTCATATAATTTTCACTAAGGCAGCATAGCGCCATGCAATCTGGTGTTTTTCTTTGGTCCGCTGCTTTGGCAGGCATCGGCAGCTGAAAATCCATCAACCCGTCATGTCCAATGAACACAACCATATCAAATGCTCCGTGTGCCACTGCGTTTTCAAAGTCCTGAATGCAATGCTTCATCGCTGTACCCCGGTACGCCCTAGCTATCATCACTAAGTTCTTATCGACCCGGCGATATGTGCGCCTGCTGAGAACAACTTCGCTTTGTGGCGTCTCATTTTTATCCACCAATTTCCATTCCCGACTTCTGTCGAAAATGCCTTTGAGTCCTTCATCATTCCCCCAATAGAGATTCGTTTCTGTATTATCGCCATTCCCTATAGACTCTGGAAGTGCTGCGAGCCCTTGGTGTTTGGGATCTGCCAGTGCGACGAATACCCCGATAGTCCTGTCATTAGAAAGTACAATTCCCGTCGGCAATGGTGCAAGATCCTGGACATCGGCTAAACTACCAGACTTCTTACAGGAGGTAATGAGACAAGTGGGTAATATTGTAATAAATATCGCTACAAGGTGGGGTGATTTCATAAGTTAATTATGCGAACGGTGTTGATTAGTAGCGCATGGCATATTTATGGATCCTCCGCAGAATTCGTGTTGATTTTGGTATGATTCGATCTGCTTGCGGTCATCGTAATGCTCGCTCCTCGCCGCCGTCAAGCGAGCGCGTGGCATAAAATTCGTGCTGCTTTGGGAGCGACTGGATCTGTCCGG
>Ga0209697_10007343_pt1 | contig 12918 bp, 11 predicted proteins | sample AliMusrvi5mmetaG_FD_184115 | JGI IMG/M metagenome (GOLD analysis project Ga0209697, IMG submission 184115) | Freshwater lake bacterial and archeal communities from Alinen Mustajarvi, Finland, to study Microbial Dark Matter (Phase II) - Alinen... | ecosystem: Environmental > Aquatic > Freshwater...
GGCGGTGGACGAGCTGTAGTTGAATTCGCCCGCCCCGATCGAGACGCCGCTCGTGCTATTGATCGTGCCGGTCGAGGAAATGACCAAGGTCCCGGCGGTAACGGTCGTCGTGCCGGTGTAGGTGTTCGCCCCCGAGAGCGTCTGCACCCCGGTGCCGGATTTCTGCAGGTTGCCCGCGCCGCTGATGACGCCCGCAAATGCCGTCGAGGTGTTGTTGCCTCCGGTGTTGAGAGTGACATTGCCGTCGAGCGTCACTTTGGTCGTCGCATCGCTGCTCGCCAGGGATCCGATGCTCTGCGTGGTGGCACCGCCCAATTGGCTGAGAACGAGGTTTCTCAGATCGAGACCGTAGCCGTTGTTTACGCGCTTCGTAATATAAAAGGCAAAGTATTGTCCCGACACCCCTGAAAGCGAGAAGCTTTGGGACCCCGAGGCGTAGTCGGATGTTCCGGTGCCAAAGGTGGCGCTGTCCGCTGTAAACAGCCCGGTGTTCAGCGTGCTCGGGCTGACATTGCTGTGGCCGTTTAAAGTAAAAAGACTCGAGAACGCCCCGACGCTCGAGTTGGCGGTCAGGAATTGCATCGTTTGAAAGCTGTTGGCAATCGTCATCGTGAGCTGGGACAGCGAGTAGTTGGCTCCTAGATCTACAAGGATAAAGTCCGGCTGGGCATAATGGGCAGCAGCGTTTCCCGGACCGTTGCCGTTAGCACCGACTTGGTAGCTGTTGTCGCCGATGGTCTTGGCCAGGAAGTTCGGTGTATTTCGCCAATCACTACTACTTTGCCATACGGACGCCGAAGTAGGCAACGTGACCGTTGATCCGGGGTTGGTGAACGCCAGCGTTGAGCCGCCCGCAAGGGTCACGGCCGAATTCGAGCCGAGCGACGATGCGCTGGTGACCGTCGTCGTGCCGCCGTTGATCGCGGTGGCACCCGTATAGGTATTCGTGCCGGAGAGAGTCGTCGTGCCGCTGGTGGTGAGGCTCGATGCGCCTGCGATCGAGCCGGTCGCGGTAAGCGTGGCCCCGCTGGCTACGGTGATCGCCGTTCCCCCGCCGGACCCGATCGTTCCGCTGACGGCCAGAGTGCCCGCGTTGATGCTCGTCGCGCCGGTGTAGGTGCTGACTCCCGACAATGTCGTTGTCCCGCTCCCGGTTTTGGTGAAGGCGACGACGCCCGTGCCGCTGGCCCCGTTTTGGATGACGCCGGAGTAGGTTGTGCCGCCATTGTTCGCTCCGACGGTCAACGTGCTGGTCGTGGATGCGGCGGTATTGGTGACAGTGCTGGTGCCGCTGGCTTGGTCGAGGACATTGATCGCCTCGCTGGTGCCGTTCAGGTCAAAAACCGATCCCGTCCCCATGGTCACAGTGGCCGTATCCTTGATCTGGTCGCCGCCGCTGCCCCCGAGCTGAACAGTGGAATAATTTCCGACGCCAAGGTTGCCGTTAATCGCATGCACGGAGGAACTGCTGGTCTTGGCCAAGAGCACGGTGCTGTTCGTGCCCAGACTCGCGGAACTGTAGGTGTTGAGACCCAGCCCAGTGTTGTCCGTGCTGCCGTTATACGTCACGTTGCCGGAAGTTTGGTAGGCGATCGTCGCCCCGGTCCCGCCAACACCGCCGAATAAGGAGCCGGAAAAGACGTCGTTGCTGGCGTTCGGGTAGATGTTCATCCCATTCGCGAACGTGAAATTTTTGGTGGCGGTAAAACTGTCGGCGAACGTCAAATAGGCACCTCCGCTGACGGTCACTCCTCCGCTGAAGGTGTTCAGGAAGGCTCCATTGACCGCTCCGATTTGGTTTCCTCCACCCGATGAAAACAGCGCTGTGCCGGTCACGCTACCAGCCGCCGTCGGGGTCAGGGTCAGGGATGGGTTGCCGGTCGAATTGATCGTCAGATTGCCCGTTCCCGAGAGGACATTGCTAAGGGTCAGGGCGTTGACGTTCCAGACTTGATCCCCGTTCAGCACGACGTTGGCGTTGAACGTGACGCGACCACTGCCGGTGCCGTTGGCGCTTATTCCTCCGGTCCCGAGCGTGAGCGTGTTCGTGCCGGTGCCGGAAAACGTGACCGCGCCTTCACCGGTCGTGAGCTGGATGCCCAAGGCGGCCTGGTTCGCATCCAAGGTGATCGTCTCGGCGGCCGCGTTCAAGGTCCCGTTGAAGACCGCTGTGTCGCTTGCGCCCGCGATGCCTCCTGTGCCGGTGCCTCCACTCCAGTTGGTCGTGGTGCTCCACGAGGAGGTGCCCGTCCCGAGATAGTCGGCGGTCGCAGCCTGCGCGGCTGGACCGGCGGCAAGAAAGGTGAGAAACAAGGCGGTCGTCGCGCAGGCGCGGGAGAGGCAATCAGTTTTCATTTTATTAGGAATGAGGCGAGGGGTTGGCTTTGCTGGTTGTATCGGTTTGCAAAAATATGAGCAGAATCCCAGTCTAGGTCAAATACTTTTTGCAAATTTATGCACTATTTGTGACTCAAAAAAGGGATTGGAAGAACGGTGCCCCATGTTGGATGATGCGGGCATGCCTCGTTGCGTATTCTTTATCCTGCTTCTGCTGGCCGCGCGGGTTGTTGCGGCCCCGGCGGGCCCGGTTCTCTCCGGCCTGAAGGCCATGGAATCCCAGCCGTATGCCGCCACGGCGAAGGTCGTGGAAATCCGCGGCGAACGGGGTGACCCGCAGCCGAAGGAATGGGTGTTCCTCTTCAGCGACCCGACCGCGCGCGGCGGCGTGCGGGAAGCCACGGTGGCCGATGGGAAAATCACCTCCGAGCGGACGCCGCTCCGGGGGATGGCCGATGTCGCCGGGCTGGCACCGCTCGACACCGGGGTGCTCGACACCGATGCGGACGCGGTCTTCCGCATCGTCCAGAAGGAAGCCACGAAGAGCCAGTTCGGATTCGACTGGATCGATTACACGCTCCGCACCGATGCGGAGAGCAACGAGCCGGTCTGGACCGTGAAACTTTACGACCACATGGGAGCGCCGGTCGGGACGGTGCGGGTTTCCGCCAAGGGCGGCACCGTCGTGAACTCGCTCCAACCCGACCCTGATGCCAAGGCCCGCGCCGAAGCCACCCCGGTCAGCAAAGAGGGCGGGCTCGTCGGCAACATCAGCAAGACTGCGGGCCGCGCCGCGAAGAGCGCCACAGACACGACCCTTCACCTCATCGGGACAGTGCAGGAGCAAATCGTGGGCGAGCGCACCATCGGCCCGAAGGACGACCAATGATCGGAGCAATCGTCGTCCTTGTCCTCATCGGCTTCCTGATGATCGCCGCCGAAGTTTTTGTTCCAGGGCTCGTTCTCGGAACCCTCGGCGGCCTTTGCCTCCTCGGGGCTGTCGCGCTTTGCTATGTGGCCTATGGCCCGCTCGGGGGGACGGCCGCCTTCGCGGGCCTCGCCGTTCTCGGCACCGCCGGTTTTTTCCTCTGGCTCAGGCTTTTCCCGCACACCCCGCTCGGGAAAAAAATGATGCTCCACAAGTCGCTGCTCTCGCGCAACTCCCTCAAAATGCCCGACCTGCTCGGCGCAACCGGCGAAGCCGTCACCCCGCTCAGACCCGCTGGAACCGCCGTCATCCAAGGCCGCCGGATGGATGTCGTGGCCGAGGGCGGCCTCATCGAATCCGGCCAAAAAGTTTCCGTCGTCGCGCAGGAGGGGATCCGGATCGTCGTCCGGCAGGCCGGCTGATTTTTTGATGAAAGTCACAAAACGAAAGCTTTTGCGTCGCGGCGGAGATTTGATATAAGGCAAACTTATAACCCTGACGATGCTGGACGAAGAACTCAAAGCGGATTTGCAAAAGCGCGGAATCTTCGTGGCCTCGTTCGAAGACCTCTACAACTGGGGCCGGAAGAATTCCCTGTGGCCGCTGCAGTTCGGGCTCGCATGCTGTGCGATCGAGATGATCGCGACAGCGGCGGCGCGTTTCGACATGGCGCGTTTCGGGGCCGAAGTGTTCCGCCCATCCCCGCGCCAGGCCGACATGATGATTATCGCGGGCACGGTGACCAAGAAGATGGCCCCGCTGGTCGTGCGGCTTTACAATCAGATGCCCGAGCCGAAATACGTGATCGCCATGGGGGCGTGCGCGATCTCGGGCGGGCCGTTCAAAGAAGGCTACAACGTGCTCAAGGGAATCGACCGGTTTATTCCCGTGGATGTCGCGATTCCGGGATGCCCGCCGCGACCGGAGGCCCTCCTCGAGGGACTCATCAAACTTCAGGAAAAAATCGAGGGCCAGCGGCTGTTCGGCCCCCACCGCGCGCGCCACGCGGACACCGGCGACGCGGCCGACTACCCGGTTCCCGCCTACGGGGCCCACGACCTCGAACCCGCTTCGAACCCCGGAGTTTTCCGGCCCGACCCGCCACGGAGGGACGGGGAATGACCGGAGTTCTCGAAGCCATCAAAGCCGCCATTCCGTCCGCCGGGGTCGAGATTCTCAAAAACCCGAGCCCGTGCGCGCAGGACTCGCTGGTGGTCGCCGCGAACGACGCCCGCGCGGTCGCGGAATTCCTTCGCGACTCGCTCGGCTTCGATTTCTGCTCGAACGTGAGCGGCGTGGACTGGTTGCCGAAGAAGGTCAAGCAGGAGATTGTCCACAAGGAAACCGTCGAGGGGGTCGAGTCGGAGGTGAAGGAAACCGTCGAGCGCGAGATTCCCGGCTTCCTGGAAGTCGTTTACCATCTTTTTTCGATCGCCAAAAAATCCGGTCCCCTGACCTTGCGGGTGCGGACTGGAAACCGGGTCGGCGATGTTTCCATCCCCTCGCTCACTCCGGTCTGGAAGGGCGCGGATTTCCAGGAGCGCGAGGTTTTTGATCTTTACGGGGTCCGCTTCGACGGCCATCCCGACCTGCGCCGGATCCTGATGTGGGACGAGTTTGCCGACCACCCGATGCGCAAGGACTACGTGGCACCGGACGATTTCGAATACGAGCCGACACCGCACGACGAGATCCTCGCGAAGGTGAAAGCGCGAACGGAGGCCGCATGAGCTACCTTCCTTCCCTCGCGCCATCCCGGACAATCGACGTCTCGCTCGGGCCCCAGCACCCCTCGACGCACGGGGTTTTCCGCATGAACGTCACGCTCGACGGCGAGACGGTCGTCAAACTCCAGCCGGTCTTTGGCTATCTTCACCGGAACCACGAAAAAATCGCGGAGGGCAACTCGTGGCTTGCCGCGATGCCCTACACCGACCGTCTCGACTACATCTGCCCGCTCACCAACAACTGGGCGTATGCACTCGCCGTGGAAAAGCTCGCCGGCATCGAGGTCGCCGAACGCGCGGAATACATCCGCGTGATCACCGCCGAACTCACCCGCCTGCAGAACCACGCCGCATTCCTCGGCTTCGTCCTCGGCGACATGGGCGCCTGGGGGACCGCGCTCATGTATGCGTTCCGCGAGCGCGAAAAAATCCTCGACCTCTTCGAGGCGCTCACCGGAGCGCGGATGATGTGCAACTACATGCGCTTCGGCGGATGCCGCTGCGACCTGCCGGCCGGCTGGCTCGAAGCCACCCGCAAGCTGGTGGACGGGTTCCCCGCGTTTCTCGACGAGATGGAGGCGCTCCTCACCGGCAACGAAATCCTCCTCGCCCGCCTGCAGGGGATCGCCCCGCTCACCCCCGAACGCGCGATCAACGGCAGCTTGTCGGGCCCGGTCCTCCGCGCGGCGGGGGTGGACTACGACATCCGCAAGGTGGACAATTACGGGATCTACAACCGGTTCAAATTCCGTGTCCCGCGCGGCTCGGTCGGCGATTGCTACGACCGGTTCATGATCCGCGTCCTCGAAGCCCGCGAGTCGGTCAGCATCCTCCAGCAGGCGATCGCCGGAATCCCCGAAGGCCCGGTCGTCAACCCGAAGGCCAAACAGCGCGGGTTCCGCCCGCCGGCCGGCGAAGCCTACGGCCGCATCGAGGGCCCGAAGGGCGAACTCGGATTCTACCTCATCAGCGACGGCAGCGACCACCCCTACCGGTTCCGCATCCGCCCGCCGAGCCTGATCAACCTCACCCTGCTCGAAGAGCTCTGCCTCGGCACCAAAATCGCCGACGTCATGGTCATCCTCGGCTCCATCGACATCGTCCTGGGGGAAGTGGACCGATGATAAAAATTCGAAATGCGAAATGGGGAATGCGAAATGGGGGCGCAAGCGCCCATGTGCCGCTACGCGGAGAGTTTCTTCCATTCCGCATTTCGCATTTCGCATTTCGCATTCGTGCGCAGCACGCAAACCATTCCGCATTCGCCCAATGAACTTCCCCGGCTCCGGCATCGTCAAAGGGCTCGCGGTCACCGCGCGGAATTTCGTGGGCAGCTATTTCGAGAAGGACCGGCTCACGACCGAGCAATACCCGGAGGAACGCCCGAAGCTCCCGGAAAACTCCCGCAGCTTCCCGTTTCTGATTTTCGACGGCGAAGACCCCGAAGCGGGCATGCGCTGCGTCTCGTGCAAAATCTGCGAGAAGGAATGTCCGCCGCAGTGCATCTATATCATCCAGGACCGCGATGCCGCCGGCAAGGCGCTCAAGCGCCCGAAAGTTTTCGACATCGACATCTCGGTCTGCATGAGCTGCCAGATCTGCGTCGAGGTCTGCCCGTTCGAATCGATCCGCATGGACCAGGACTACGAACTCAGCTCGTTCGACCGGTTCGGCTCGCTCCTCCTCGACAAGGCGAAGCTTCTGAAATCGAACACGTATTACCAGAGCATCCACCCGACCGAAGCCGCCGAGACCGACGCCCGCCTCGAAGCCGACCGGAAGAAGAAGGAGGCCGCCGCGGCCGCCAAAGCCGCCGCCGCAGAGAAGGCGGCTGCTGAAAAAGCGGCAAAGGCAGCCGAACCTAGTCAACCGGAGGCCGCAAAATGACCGGCCCTTCGAACAAGTCAAGTGGCATGGGCATCCTGCCCATGCGAAACAATCCAGCGAGACATGGGCAGGATGCCCGTGCCACCGAGCGTTTTCGAGGCCGAATGGGAGCAGCCCGATCTCCGGGTGAGTTTCTGTCGGCTCATCTGCAACTTTGTCTGTCCGCGATCATTCGCTCAATTCGCGGGCAACTTCTCGATCTCGCATGATGAATCTCATCGAACGCGCGCCCATCGAACTGCTGCACTGGTTCCTGAACCTGCTCGGCTCATTCGGCGTCCCGCAGTGGATCCTGGCCATCGTCTCGGCAGTCCTCATCATCGGCACGGTCATCGGGGTATTTCTCGGGCTCTTCGCGCTGATGTCGGTGATGGAGCGCAAAATCCTCGCCCGCGCACAGAACCGCTACGGCCCGAACCGCGTGGGCTTCTTCCGCTGGCGGCTCTGCGGCCTTTTTCAGCCGGTGGCCGACGGCATCAAGATGATCACCAAGGAGGATCTCGTGCCCCGGACGGCGGATCATGTCGTCCATTTTCTCGCCCCGGTTGTGATGCTGATCCCGGCGCTCCTGGTTCTCGCAATCCTTCCCTACGGGCGCGACATGGTGCCCGCGGATCTCAATGCCGGGATCCTCTATTTCTTCGCGGTCGGTGCCGGGACCGAAGTCGCGGTCTTCATGGCCGGGTGGGCGAGCAACAACAAGTATTCCGTGCTCGGCGGGATGCGCGCGATCGCTCAGATGATCAGCTACGAAATCCCTCTCGTCATCGCCGCGATCATCGCCGCCATGATTTCGGGCTCGCTCTCGCTTCCGGCCATCGTCGCCGCGCAGGGCGGGTTTGCCTGGGGGTTCGTGCCCCAGTGGTTCGTGCTCACCCCGTGGGGATTTGTGGCCTGCCTCCTGTTTTATATAGCGGCGCTGGCGGAATCGAACCGCAGCCCGTTCGACCTGCCGGAAGGCGAGTCCGAGCTCGTCGCCGGCCACCTCACCGAGTATTCCGGCTTCAAATACGCGATCTTCTTCATGGCCGAGTATGTCGGGATGTTCGCGGTATGCGGGCTGCTGGTCACGCTCTTCCTCGGCGGCTGGCAGGCCCCGCTGCCGTTCCTCGTCATCGTCCCGTCGTGGTGCTGGTTTTTCGGCAAGGTCTGCTTCGTCGCGTTCACGATGGTCTGGGTGCGGGCGACCCTGCCCCGGCTCCGGATCGACCACATGCTCGCGTTTGCATGGAAATTTCTCCTGCCTATGAGCTTCGCGGCTTTCCTCTCCGCCGCCTGCTGGCATTACGCCGGTCGCGGTCCGCTGGCCTGGCTGCTTTCGCTGGCCATTGTCGGGATCCCCTACCTGATCCTCGGCACCGCCTTCTCTAACCGCTTCGCCGTCTCGCGGCGGACCTACCAATTTTCCGAATGACCTGCCCGCTCTGCGATATTCTGAAAACCTGCTGCGCCGACCCGATGAAATTCCTCGGGGACTGGTTCGTCCTGCTGCCGGCGCTGGTCCTCCTCCTTGCCGCCGGCGCGGCGGTCGTGATGAGGAACCTTATCCACGCGGCGCTCTGCCTCACGCTCAGCTTCATCGCGCTCGGCATCGTCTTCATCGCGCTCGGCGCGGAATTCGTCGGCTTCGTCCAACTCCTCGTCTATGTCGGGGCCGTGGCCATGGTCATTGTTTTCGCCATTCTCCTCACCAAGCCGGAACGGCTTACGAAATCGGGCTCGGCATTCTCCGGCCTTGGCCCCGCGGGCGGCGCGGCCGTGGGGTTTGTCGCGCTGGTTGCGCTTCTCGGATTCATCTTCACCAGCCCGCTTGCCAAAAAGCCGTTGCCGGCTCCGGCCTCCGCGCCCGTCGCCGCCATCGGCGAGGCGCTCATGGGCGACTACGTGGTAGCGCTCATCGCTATTGCCGTCCTGCTAACCGCCGCGCTCGTCGGGGCCGCGGTCATTGCCATGGAGGACAAACAGCCATGACGCAAACATCTTCGTGGCATGGGCATCCTGCCCATGCGTTAAATCAACTCGCGGGAACCGCGCATGGGCAAGATGCCCATGCCACAAGAGAACCATGACGCTCCAGATCCTTCTCGCCATCTCCGCGATCCTGTTCGCCTTCGGCCTTGCCGCCGTGCTCTCGCGCTCGAATTCGATCATGATCCTCATCGGGATCGAGCTGATGCTCGGTGCCGCGAACCTGAACTTCATCACCTTCTGGCGGTTCTCCGAAAACCCGTCCGACCTGGTCGGCATCCTGTTCGCGATCTTTTCGATCGCCGTCGCCGCCGCCGAAGCCGCCGTCGGCCTCGCCATCATCATCCTCGTCCACCGCAGGATCAACAGCGTCGAGGCGGACGACGCATCGAATCTGAAAGGCTAAGACAAATGCGAAATTTGAAATGTGAAATTCGAAATTGGGGCGCATGCGCCCTCGTGCCGCTCCGCGGAGTTTGGCTTTCATTTCCCATTCCCCATTTCGCATTTCCCATTCGATGATCTCGCTGATTCCCATACTCCCGCTCCTCGCCGCCGGCGTGACCGCCCTGATGAGACGCGGTCAGCGCATGCCGGCCGCAACGCTGGTCATCGCCGCGCAGGCCGGCTCGACGGTCCTCAGCCTGCTGGCATTTCTCCAGACGCTTGGAGCGGAAAGCCCGCACGGTGAAGTTGCCCGGACGTATTTCAATTTCCCTTGGCTGAGCATCGGCACCGAAACCCTGAGCCTCGGGCTTTTGCTCGACCCTCTCGGCGCGGGCATGGTGCTGATGGTCTCGTTCGTGTCGTTGCTGATCTTCATCTACAGCGTCGGCTACATGAAGGAGGACAAAAACTTCACGCGGTTTTTCTGCTTTCTGTCGCTGTTCTCCGCCGCGATGCTCGGGGTCGTCCTTTCCAACAGCCTGCTGCTGACGTTCATCTGCTGGGAGCTTGTCGGGCTGGCGTCGTATCTGCTCATCGGGTTCTGGTTCCACAAGCCCGAGGCTGCCGCGGCCGCAAAGAAGGCGTTCATCACGACCCGCATCGGCGACATGGGGTTCCTGCTCGGGATGCTCTGGCTCTACTCGGCATCGGGCACATTGCTCTTTTACGACAATGGGCACGGTTGCCTCGAACACGCCGCGCTCACGGCGATGGCCACGAAGACCGCCTGCGCCGGCCTCGCGGTCTCGAACTGCATCGCCCTCCTCATCTTCTGCGGCGCGGCGGGAAAATCCGGCCAGTTCCCGCTCCACGTCTGGCTGCCGGACGCCATGGAAGGCCCGACTCCGGTCAGCGCGCTCATCCACGCGGCCACGATGGTCGCGGCGGGCGTCTATCTCGTCGCTCGCATGTTCCCGATTTTCTCCGCGACCGGCAATGTGTCCGTCGCGCTCACGACCGTCGCATGGGTCGGCGCCTTCACCGCGCTCTTCGCGGCGCTGATCGCCGTCGCGCAGACCGACATTAAGCGGATCCTCGCGTATTCGACGGTCTCGCAGCTCGGCTTCATGATGCTCGCGCTCGGCGTCGGCAGCGTCACAGCGGCCATGGTCCACCTGATCGCCCACGCGTTTTTCAAGGCTCTCCTCTTTCTCGGTGCGGGCTCCGTCATCCACGGCGTCCACGAGGAACAGGACATCCGGAACATGGGAGGTTTGAGGAAATACATGCCGGTCACATTCATCACTTACGCCATCGGCATGATGGCCCTCTGCGGGGTCCCGTTCTTTTTCTCCGGCTTTTGGAGCAAGGATGAAATTCTCCACGTCGCCCACCAGTGGCCGGTCTCGCAACTGCCGTTCTTCATGGCTGCCGCCGCCGCGTTTCTTACCGCATTCTACATGACCCGCCAGATGTGCTACGTGTTCGCGGGCTCGTATCGCGGCCACGCCCACCCGCACGAAAGCCCTGCGGTGATGACCGTCCCGCTCGGGATCCTCGCTGGAGCCGCTGTCCTGATGTCCATCCCCGCGACGCCCGCGTGGCCGTGGTTCCATGGCTACCACTCGGGCGAGCCCATCACGCTCGATTTTGCCCGGCTGGCCGAGCACGATTTCGTCACGATCGCCGGGCTCTCGGTCGTGATCGTGGCCGCCGGAATCGGGATCGGATACTTCCTCTACCGGCACTTCGCGGCCGTGGATCCGCTGGCCCGGATTTGGGCGGGCGGATTCCGTGCGCTCGCGAACCGTTTCTACGTGGACGAGTTTTACCACGCGACTGTCGTCCGCGCGCTCGGGCTGCTGGGGAGCCTCGCAGGATGGATCGACCGCTGGATCCTCTCCGGAATCGTCCGGCTGGTCGGCGGGCTGTCCCTGGCCGCCTCGTCGCTCAGCGACCTCTTTGACAGGTTCTGGATCAACCTCGGATTCGACAGCATTTGCGGCGGACTCCGCGACGGCGGACAGCTCGCCTCCTCGTGGGAAAGCGGCCGCGTGCAGGGCTACCTGCGGTTCCTGAGCGTCGGGGCCGTTCTCCTTCTTATCATTCTCGGATGGCTGCTCACATGACACTCCTCACGCTGATCCCATTTCTCGGAGCCTTATTGGTCGCGCTCCTGCCTTCGCCGGCGACCGGGCAGACATCCACTGGGCCCCTGTCCGACCGTTCGCCGCAAGCGGCACGCTGGATCGGGTTAGCCTACATGTTCGGGGCTCTGGCCAGCGCGGCCGTGCTCTCGTTCCGATACAATCATGCCGCGGGCGGGATCCAGTTTGTCGAACGCCATGCGTGGATCCCCTCGCTCGGCGTCGAATACTTCGTCGGTGCCGATGGCATGAGCCTGATGCTGATCCTGCTGACTGCGATCATCACGCCGTTCGCGGTGCTGTCCGCTGGGCCCGGCATTTCGAGACTGCAAATCGTGCTGATCCTGCTCCTCGAAACCACGCTGTTCGGATCGTTCACCGCTCTGAATTTCATCCACTGGTTCCTCTATTACGAGCTGAGCCTCGTGCCCGCGTTCCTGCTCATCCGCTCGGCGGGAACAAAAGCGGCGACGACTGCGGCCCTGCGGTTTTTCATCTACACCCTGCTCGGCGGGCTCGCGATGCTCGTCGGGTTCCTGGCCATCCAGCTTGTCACGGGGACGTTCGACCTCGTCCGCCTGGCGAGTGCCGGCCCGTCGCTTGACGGTCTCCTCGCCGCGCGGTTCGGGTGGCCGTCAGCGGGCCTTCTGGTTTTTTGCTGCATCTTCCTCGGCCTCGCGGTGAAAGTTCCCGTCGTGCCGTTCCACACCTGGCTGCCGGATGCCTACGCGGAGGCTCCGTCATCGGTCACGATGCTTCTCACCGGGCTGATGTCGAAGATGGGGGTCTATGGATTTCTGCGGCTCCTCGTGCCGCTGTTCCCGCAGCGGATGCAGGAACTCGCGACCCCGCTCCTCTGGCTGGCGCTCGCGACGATCATCTTCTCCGCGTTCACCGCACTCGCGCAGACCGACCTCAAGCGCATTTTCGCGTATTCGTCGGTCAACCACCTCGGCTATTGCCTGCTCGGGATCTTTGCCGTCGCGGTCGTCCCGATGGGCGCGCCCGCCGCCCGCGCGGCGGCGACGAACGGCGTTCTTCTCCAGATCTTCAACCACGGCCTCACCGCCGCCGCCCTCTTCTGCTTCGTCGGGTTCATCGAACGCCGCTCCGGCGGCCTGCGGGGGATGGCCGACTTCGGCGGCCTGCGCACGGCGGCCCCGGTGCTCGCCGGGCTGATGGGGATCGCGATCTTCTCGTCGCTCGGGCTTCCCGGGCTGAATGGGTTCGTCGGCGAATTCCTGATTTTCAGCGGTGCCTTCAAACTCGTCTGGTGGTCGGCCGCGCTCGCCGCCATCGGGCTTTTTGTCACCGCGGTCTTCCTGCTGAACATCATCCAAAAAGTCTTCACCGGACCGCTGCCGGAGCGCTGGTCGAAATTCCCCGACCTCACCACCGCTGAAATCCTCACCGTTGCGCCCGCGATCGCCCTGATGTTCGTCCTCGGCATCTACCCGCAGGTGCTCATCGCCCTCTTCAACAAGCCATGACCTTGAAAAAATGTGGAATGCGAAATTTGAAATGCGGAATGAAAGGC
>Ga0209697_10007348_pt1 | contig 12914 bp, 9 predicted proteins | sample AliMusrvi5mmetaG_FD_184115 | JGI IMG/M metagenome (GOLD analysis project Ga0209697, IMG submission 184115) | Freshwater lake bacterial and archeal communities from Alinen Mustajarvi, Finland, to study Microbial Dark Matter (Phase II) - Alinen... | ecosystem: Environmental > Aquatic > Freshwater...
ATAGAAACATTTACCTTATTACCTTATTGCAAATTAATAAGATAATAAGGTTGGGTTCTCTAGTACATTATAATGTTACTAAGGTAATAAGGTCTTTCTTTCCAGCACAAAAGAAATTAATCAAATTAATTAAACTGGTACAATAACGGGTACTCAATTTTTGATTTAAGATTTTTGATTTAAGATTTCGTAAAACTTTTACATTTTAAATTTCTTGTTTTACATTTTACATTATTTTTGATTTGGTTGAATGTGTAATGATCAATGTTGAATCTGCTCCGAAAAGTAAAAAATACAAAAATGCCGCTAAGTGAAACTTTCAAAATAACTTCCCCAAATTAAGTTCAGGGCATCAATTGCAGTTGCTTTCTAGCAATATATGATAAAGTTTAGTTCCTTATCGCTTAGCATCATTCTTTGTAATTATGAGGCTAAAGCCAAATACTTTTTTTAACTGACTGCAATTGATGCTTTTATTTTGAACTTTTTACTAAGACATTCTGCTAACCATGTAAGGGTTGAATGTGAACCAATTTTTTTTTGATTGAATAACGCAGGAATATTTGCATGGTTTTTGTGCAGATCTTTCTAAATTTGTATCTCTTTAAAACCTCTCATTTTTCCTTATGATAAATACAGAAGTTCTTGATTATGTTTTCGACGGGCTGAATGATGCCAATAACAATGCTTTTGAAGCGGAGATGATGGCTGATGAGTTCCTCGCCGACGAGGTTGATGGCATCCTCGATTTTTGCATTATCAATAGTGTGGCAAGCAAAGAAGAGTTTGAAGCGAAATGGGAGGGGCTGCAACCCTCACGCGACAAGCTTTTCAAAAAGATTTGGGATCATATTGAATACCTGAAAAAAAAAGATGAGCACATAAGCCGTGATTTTCGCAGGTCAACGATTGCAGGTCTGAGCGCGAATGTTGAAGAATTTTCACCGGTAGAAGAAGCAACATTTGGTGAAGAATTAATCAGGGGTATTGAAGAAAAGCTTTCTTCCGCCGACCTCAAAGAGAAAGAGCTTGTGATGCGATATATCAGCGGCGACAACACTGTAGTGTTTTTCCTTCTTGAGCCTCATTCGCGGATAATCAAGGAAACATGCAGAAAATTCCTCCATGATACGTACACTTCGGATGAAATAATCCAGGTGCTTGAAAAAGAACTTTCAAAAACCCAAACAGGCGAGAGAAGAAGAAAATTTGTTTTTGAACATGGTGAAGTGAATGTGATACGGTCTCTCAAAAAACTGATCACTGATAAGGTTCCTGATACGGGACTTATGCACATTTACTGCAATGAAACGCAAACGGGCAATGAAGCTATTGCTTTGCTGATCGAACGGCATCACTGTAAACTTAATCACTCGGTTGCGCATAAACTCTACGATTACCAGATAATACACATTGAAGCCGATGACATAATAGCCGATGTTACAATGTTGTTACTGGAAAAGGAACTTCATGAACGGCATAAGGAGTTTTTTGAAAACAATAATATAAGACTAGATTTTCTGAAGATCATCTGTGGCAGAATGAAACAGAAAGCCATTGATTACCTAAGGAAGAAACGTTCTGCCGATAAATATGAGGAAAGTATTGCCGACAACCTGGAATTCCTGACAACTGAGATTGATATAAAGCAGATAGACTGCGAAAAATACATATTGCAGGATCTGGATTTTCTTGAACAGCATCATCAGGACATACTGAACAAGTTGAATCCCCTGATAAAAATAGCAATCTTGCGGCTTTTGAAATGTCATAAATTCAATAATGATGAATACAAAATATGTTGTATGCACTTCTTGGGCTTTAATCATGAGGAAATACATAAAATACTTGGGAGTACAGAAGAACTCAATCGTGAACTCAGCGACATTACCTACGAGAAAATAAAATTAATAAAAAAAGAGTTCCCAAAGATAATAAAGGATATGAGAAATCATCATCATGAGTTGTTGTAAAGCAAAATCCACAAATTTTTTTTACCACATAGCATCATAGAAACATAGGTTTCATCCCGAAACTTCGGGATGAATTTCTATGTTCCTTATGTGTCTATGTGTTTCAAAGTTAAAAAACGCTTAACTAATTGACATTTCTTTTTTGCAGGGTTTTTTTGCAATTTTTCTTCATTTCTATAAATCTTATTATTAGCTGTTTGTAAAAAAAATAACAAATTAAATGTTAATTTTTCTGAGAATTGCCTTTCTCAAACGGTGAAGTAAGTGGAGAGCGGATCAAACCGGCTTTCTTTAATCAGTTTCGAGTTCAAAGTTTCGGGTTTCGAGTTATGCAACCCGTAACAACAAACAACAAACGACAAACAACTAACTTTTTTTAAAAACCTCACACTGTATAGGCAAGTGTATCATAGTATGAAAACAATGTTAAGGCAGATAGCCGGAATACCAGTGGGTTTGATATTCCTGCTTGCCATGATTCCCACAGTGGTTACACACCACATTTTAGTCGTTGCTAAGTGCCCACGCAACGTTGACAAGTTAATAACCGATGTTTACGCCATTCTTGAGGCGATGACTGATAACGCGTGGTTTCCCACGCCATCGCCAACTTTGGCATCGGTGAAGACTAAAAATGACGACCTTAAAGATGCCCAGGTCGCAGCCAAATCAAAGGCACCAGGCGGAGTTCAGGCCCGCAATGCTAAGAAAGCAATTATCATCAAAGCGGTTTATGCTTTGAGAGATTATTGCCAGTCAATTTGTGATGCCAATCCTGAATTAGCCGAAACGATCGCTTTGAGCGCTTTGTTCCATGTGAAGAAAGTTGCTATAAAACAAAAACGTACATTCCAGGTAAAACAATTGAATTCCGGTTCAGTGGAATTATCTTCAGGTGTCTTGGGGAACCAAAGAGCACATGAATGGTGTATGTCGCTCAGTCCTGACGATCCGGGAAGCTGGTACGCTGCAATCATTCCTGCTACAATAAAAGCGATGACTGTTGTAGAAAACCTTAAGCCAGGAACAAAAGTTTATTTTCGTCATCGTATTATTACAAAAGATGGTCCTTCGGACTGGGACCAAACAATTAGTTTAATTGTTGTTTAAAACACGTAGGAAAAGTTTTTCTAAGGGTACTATGATACCAATGAAGACTTTCCAACGTGTTAAACATCCGAGATTTAAGCCGGTTTGAAACACTCCAAATGCCGTTCTGATGCAGATTTCAGGACGGCATTTTTTTATGCCCCTACCAAATCCATACTTTCAATGAATAAATCAAAGACGATTTCCTGCCACTTTGCAAGATGATACATTTACTGTACCATGTGGTACAGTTAGTGTACCACGACAACCAGTCACTGTACCATGTGGTACAGTTAGTGTACCACGTCAACCAGTCACTGTACCATGAGGTAGAGTTAGTGTACCACGTCAACCAGTTACTGTACCATGTGGTACAGTTAGTGTACCACGTCAACCAGTCACTGTACCATGAGGTAGAGTTAGTGTACCACGTCAACCAGTTACTGTACCATGTGGTACAGTTAGTGTACCATGACAACCAGTTATTCTACCATGTCCACCAATAACATAAACCAGTGACTATAACTCATATCAGTTGAATAATCTCCTATTGAAATGAATTTTAATCCCAACTTATCACATAGTATTTCCCCAACAGTTGATTTTCCTGTACCTGCATAACCCTTAAAGTAATTTTCTTTTTCAATCATTGCTGTTAAATTGTTGTTTTTATTGAACAAGATATTCGGAAATAACCAACACTAGCGGGATTGCAAATCCCCGGTTAAAAACCAAAGTATTACAAAGGCTATCGGGCGCACTGCAAATCCCGGCTGGCGAAATCTGGTATGACGAACTCAATAATCATCCTTCCTTAATTGAGTCCACTCCGATATGTCCTTTTTACCACAAAAACACGAAAACACCAAAATCTACGGAATTGTATTTTATTAAAAACTTGCATTTTGTGTTTTTTTGTGTATTTGTGTTTTAGTGGTAATTTTCACATTTATTACTTTTCGGAGTAAACTCTTAATTCAAATCCATGTTTTTTCAAAAATTCTTTAACTTCAAGAAGTGAAATTTTACCAAAATTTCGGTATCTGATCAACTGTTCTTCTGAAAATGACAATAAGTCGGCAATAGTTTCAATACCGGCAGCCCTTAAGGCATTAAGACACCTTATACTAAGATTATAATCAACAATCCTTGTCTTTAGAAAATCAATATTTTCATCAGATCCTGATTTTGCTAATAATTGATTAAATTGGTTGCATACGATATCATAATTGATTTTCAAATCTTCATATTTCTGCTGATAGCTATTTTCAACTTTCATTTGGCTAAACAGGTATCTTGTTTTTTGTAGCAACTTATCAGAGGCATGTTTAATAATTGTATTTACACGCGTCCGACTGGTATGAAGCAACCTGGCAATTTCAGCAATAGATTTACCTTCTGCAAAATGCATAAAGATGGCATCCCTTTCTCTGCCTGTAAAGATATCCACATTTTCAAAGAAACCAATAAACAGTTTTGCAAACTTAAACGGGTTTTTCCCTCTATAATAAAACAAGTTCAGCTCATGTTCCTTTTCAAGGACGGAATTTAAAAAGATTATTTTGCTACCCTGACCGTGAGCCAATTTATAATACGGGATTATATTCAGCTTTACAAGTGATTTGAGGGTGTTTTGGGAAATATGATACTTGCTGCAAACCTCAGGCATTGTGAGTGAACCTTCAGTCCTGAACTTTTCAATTAATTTCTGAAGTTTAGCATCACTGACCTCAACACCGTTGTCAATGAATCTTATCTTATTAATCAACGACACTTTTATTTGTCTTTCATCTTTCAAATGAAATAAATTTTTTAATTCCTCAAGAGTGGTTATCATGGCTATTTGTTTTTGAATTGCTTTGAAATTTTAGTTTTTCATGTATCTGGCTCCCTGTTGGTGCGCATTTTTCCGATGCGTAACATTATTTCCGTGCACTACCATTGTTTGTCGGATTACAAATCCTTATATTAAAATGTGATCCGCAGGCTGGCGGACAAATCCGTCACAGCGGAGGCAATCGCAAGCGGCATCTACTTATGTTTTATTATTCCTGCTGATTTTATAACATACCGGGCACCAGCGGTCATTAGAGTTTTCATAAATCGCTTGCCATATATGACCTTCGCTGCATTGCCATTCTAATTTTGTCTTGGAATTATGATATTCTGCCGAGAGGCATTTACCCCCATGTTTTGCAGCTATATCATGCATATACTGAATGGTTTTTTTTATTCTGCCGGCACAATAAGGACACCAATTCCCGGATGTTATGGCATTGGATCTGGTTTTCCACACGTGGCCTTCACTACATTGCCATTCTAATTTTTGTTTGTTGGTGGTATATTCTGATGAAAGACATTTACCTCCTTTTTTTGCAGCCATTTCCTGCATATCCTGAATTGTTTTTCGCATTTTACCTGCACAATAAGGACACCATGTTTTATTGTTAGAGATGCTTCCTCCACTCGCTTCCCATTGATGACCATTTTTACACTCCCATAATAATGGTAATTCACTATTGATATAAACTGTTGATAATAATTTCCCTCCTCTTTCTGCTGCAATTTTCCTGTATATTTCAATATCCTTTCTTTGCTTTGCCGACCTTGATTCATTTCCACAAACAGGACACCAGTTTCTCTTTAGAACACTATCAGGGGTTGCCTTCCAGATGTGACCTTTACTACATTTCCATACCAGTTTTGTTTTGGTATTTACAATTTCTGTTGAAAGGCAATATCCTCCTTTTTTTGCTGCAATTTCATGCATGTCGTGAATGGTCTTTCGGACTGTACCGTAGCAATAAGGGCACCATGATTTATTGATTTTTATTGAACCGGGAGTACAATACCACTGATGTCCCTCGCGGCATTGCCACAATAGTTTAGTCTTATTTGTGACTTTTTTGTTATCATTTATCAGTAGCTTACCCCCACGTTCTTCTGCTATTTTATGATATACGCCTATGTCGAGTGTGATTTTTTCCGCGCCTCTTTCTTTACCACATTTTGGGCACCAACGACCTTGATGTATTACTTTGTAAGGTTCTATTTCCCATTCGTGACCTTTGCTGCATTGCCATTTCAACTTTGTTGTTGAATTAATAAATTTTTCAGAAAGAAGCTTGCCTCCCCTGCTTGCAGCTATCGCCTGCACTTCTTCAAGTGTATGATGCATGCCAACGCAATGAGGACACCATGATTTATTGTTTTTAATAGAACTACCTGTTGTTTCCCATTGATGACCTTTAGCGCATTCCCATAGCATTTTTGTTTTTCCATTAATATATTGTTCAGTTAAAAGCCTGCCTCCTCTTCCTTGTGCAATTTCTTTCAGTTCTTTCAGATACTCATCCTTTGTCAATTGAGCTTTTGCACAAACAGGGCACCAGGCGCCCTGTTTGATAAAGCGCCAGGGCAATTCCCACACATGCCCTTTTTCGCACATCCACATCAGCCGGCAGATGTCGTCCCAATATTCTTTGCTAAGGCATTTGCCGCCGTGTTGTGCGGCGTGTTGCTGCATGTTTTCGATGGTAGGTACAGAAGGCATGGATGTTAAAAAATTTGAGGGAATAAAATTACTAAATAAAATTTATTTAACACCCGAAAAACACCAGTCGCTCCAGTTCAGGTCATCAAAATTGAATGGCTCACTCCAGGGTAATGCTTCGGTAACTTTCCATAACAAATCGGGGTTTGCTTTTATCCTTGCCAGATCATCATAATCATGCAACTGAATTTTCCCAAACTGTAAGCCATCAATTGGAATATTCAAAGTGACTGTTCGCCCCATAATGTTGGGTTTGTTTTTTGCCCCTTCGCCTGCCTGGAATTCCGGAGTTTGCCCCTTCACTTCAATATGAAGGTGGGCAGGCTCCCATACAATACCCCCATCATAAGAGCACTGCAATCCAACCAAGGTTCTTTTTGCTAAACGAACCCCGACATTTGGTTTTTTGTTTTTTTTATCCATTGTTGATGTTTTTTAATTTTTGTTTAAAAGTGGCAAATTGCTGTTTTTTTTAAGAGATTACAAATCCTTGCGGACGGCGCAAATCCGGCGCGACGGAGCCATCGGAGTGCTGCTAATCCTGACACGCGGAAAATTTAAATTCAAAATCACTTCTGCTTTTTAGCTTTAGCAGGTATGAATGTAATTTTTAATTCGCCCCATTTTGGCACACCGCTCAATGCTATATCTATTGTGTTTTCTTTTTCTATTGCTGTAAAAAAGAGATTATCATTTTTTGCCACATCTTTTCCTTCAAAAAGATAGGTCTTTACAAATTTCTTGCTTTCATGTTTAATCATTAGGTGTAAAACGTCATCAGAGGTAATGCCCTTTGTACTTATCTTGTATTTGGCGTTTTCTCCTCTTGTAGATGGCCTGATGGTTCTTGTTTTAAAAATTATTGACATATTGTTGGGAGTTTTGTGGTTGTTTTATTTTTGTGTTAATTATCTTAGCAAGAGTCCGCCCGCTGGCGGATGCCGCTCGTGTTAGTTATTTTATGGCATCCTGCCTTTCTTTTTATCATTCCTGTTGGCACGCATCTCCTGATGCGTGACTTCATTGCATTTTAAATTTACAAACGCGTCAGGAGACAACTCCGAATGCGGTGATTTTTATTTTTGTTTCTGTTTTTGATTCCATCATATTGCATCGGGTGGCTATTGAGATAAAACCCTTTTAGGGTTTTCTATTTGGTCATTTTCCTTTACTCTCCTTTTTTTTTCATTATCGCTTGCAATCCGGCAATTCTTACAACAATATAGTTGCCCATGCTCAAAGGGATTAAAAGTATTATTGCAATATTTACAGATTTTAGCCTTTGTGGGTGCAAGGGGATAACTTTGCCTTTCTAATAATACTATTTTTATGCTTTTATTATTTCCCCTACACTGCTTACTGCAATATGTTTTATTCCTATTATTTGTTAAAAAGGATCTGTTACATAACGGACAATTCTTTCTTACCATAATTAAAATTTGATTTTGTGATTTTTGCTTAGTGATATTTCTTTGGGGGCAACTTTTGACAGATTACAAATCCATATAGTAAAACGGAACGGATTAATTAAATCCGTTCCGGCGGCGGTGTACATCCGGAACGGCGGAATTTTTTATTCATGGTTGATGTTTTTAATTAATGGTTAAAAGTTGCACAATGCTGTTGTTGTTGTTTATGGGATTGCAAATCCCGGGTTAAAACCGCAAGGATTACAAATCCTTGCGGACGGCGCAAATCCGGAACTACGGAGGCGGGGCTGTAAATCCGGACCGACGGATCTCATCAGGAAGCAGCCGGTATGCTTTTTTAGCTTCTTTCTGAGCTTCGGTTTCTTTTTCGTAATACAAATAAAACCTTGAAAGTACACAATGCATATAGGCCTGTTGGGTTTTTGTGGTTGCAGCCTTCAACAACATTTGGAAAGTATTTAATGCTTCTGGATCCATTTCATCTTCAAACTCGTTATCGTAGTTTTCAGTGTAGAACGACGACATACATTCAAAAAACCAATCAGCGGATGTAAGTTGACCGAATTTTAGTGGAAATGCAAGCATAGATACAAAGTTTTCAACTGCTTTTGTAAAATCGCCGGTTTCAACATACAGCCTGCCCATCTCAAAATAATTATAGGGTTCAAAAGGAGATAATTCAATCTGCTTTTGTTTGGCAGTTATAGCATTCGGTAAATCACCAAGCTTTTTATAAGCCATTGACAGACATCCATAATAATCAGGATGAGGTTCTGTGGCGCATTGAATAGCCTGCCCTATTGCTCTAATAGCATTCTCATATTGTTCTCCGTCATAATAAGCATTAAACATTCTTTCCAGACAATCATCTTTAAATTCAGGATTTGCTATCATATCTTCCATAAGTTTTTCAATCCTTTGTTCAGTTGTTAGCTCACTATCCGGGATATCCCAAAGATTACGTTTTTTTTTATTCATAGGTCATTGTAATTATGAAAAATTGTTTAAAAATATTAGTCGTGTATATTCGTTTTTATTCGCAAATCCTTTCCGTTCCTTCGGCTAAGGGACAAATCCTGACCGGAGAAAATCTTTTCGGGAGGCGCAAATCCTGACCCCATCGGACGGGACAATCGGGAAATTGCTGACCTTTTTTATCCCACAGCGGAATTATTTTCTAAACTCTTTTTTTTCTTCAGGTTTTTCTTGAACATTTTAAAATGTGTCTTGATTTCTTCAGTATAATTCGGATCAGTCATCAGAATTTCTTTGAACATCTTTAATATACGGGGCGCCAATACTGACTGTGGATTTAATGAGTCCAGCGCAGGGCCCTTTATTTCATCCATCACTTCTTTACTAACATTTTTATAAAGTTTCTTGTAGAAATTCCGGCTTTTCCAACCCCAACAAATTACTGCAACAGGCACTTTCATTTTGCTGCACATAACATAGAACATCACCCGGTGGCAATCACATTCATTGCAATAAAGCTCATAGAAAATATATTTATCCATTGGTAATCCAAATTCATTGTCTTCGGATTTAACATTTAAAGCCATTGTACCGCCATCTTCTATGTTCGAACAGATTTCGTAAAAAGGTATGTATCCCATATTTTTTTTTGTTTTCTTTTTCAGTAATGTCAACTGCTTCTGTTGGCGCGCATCTCCTGACGCGTGACATCATAGCATTTTAAATTTACGAACGCGTCGAGACGCGCCCGAACGCGGTTAAATCCTTACTGGCAGATTTTTATAATATATCCTCTCTAAGCAAATAAGCATTAACAGAACCTCGTTCTATTAAAAAATTCAGAATTTGCAGAATTTTATTTTTGATTCTATCATCTCGCCTGACTTTATTTCGATTCAAGAAAATATATTTCCTTACTAGCTTTTCTGTGTAATAGACAGTGTTTACTTCGAGCTTATTTCTTTTGTTTTTTTCAACCATATCGCTAATCCAGAAAATTCCCTCGTTTAAGAATTCACTACCAATTTCATTCAATAATTGTACTATTGAATCCAGAACGGATGGAAGATGACCAATTTCTTTAACTACTTTTTTGTAAAATATTTTCTCATTTTCTTTTAAAGAATGCCAACTTTTTGCTGACTCTATCCAGTTATTACAAGCTAATAAATAGTTATGAACTACTTCTCTTAGATGATAATTTCTTGAAGAAGAATTTATCGTTAACTTTTCAAAGAAAGATTCCCATACTGTCCAAAAATGTTCGTATCGGGAAACTCTATCTTGAGCTAAAATAATTTGATGAAAAAAGGATGCCATATGTTCGTTGACTGAAAAATTATCAACAAATGGTTGAATAAATTTGCCAATATCCTTTATATCTCTGAATAAAATGAAATAAGAAAACTTCGTAAAAACTTTAATTCTTAATGAAAAATCAATATCTTCATCTTCGTCTTCATCTTCGTCTTTATGCAACAATTTTTTGGCAAATACGGCACAAATAGAGTTGACAAATGATAATAAATCTTCATTTTCTGTATCGTGAGGTACTAATTGAAAAGCAACTTCCAAATCACGTATACTATAAGAGCTAATGTCAATTTCCTCAATTTGCAAGGGAATTAATATAAAGGACTCTATATCATCTCCGTATTTTTCGATTAGTTTATTTATTATCTCACTTTGAGTATGACGTTGCCATTTGTAATTATCGGCGGCATCTTCCTTTAATTCGCTTAATACTGAGTTAAAAACAGGTTTGAATTTTAAGAATGCAAAAAGAATTTTTTTTGCATCTTCGAGTGAAATTCGCCATAAATCATTCAATATTGATTCAATTGAATAATCACTTACACGTTTGTATGCGCCAAGCTGGGTTGGATCAAAAAGTATTAATAATAGAATGGTTAAGAATTTATTCTTTTCAACAGGAAACAATTCTATCAGAAAAGGCAACACATTAATTGCAACTTCAACACCATCCGATATTTGATATTGATAATTTTGTTGAAAAGGTTCTAATGCATATTCTAAAATAGTTTGCTTACAGATGTCTAAGTCATCAGCAGTTAATTTTGATGAATATTCGCGAAGTAAAACCGAACATGTATAAGCAGGTATCGAGCCATTGAACAAATGAAATATCCCATCTTGCCCCGTTGTTAATAATCCTTCAATGATTTCTTTTGTCTCTTTTAAAACAAGTTGAGGATTGTCGTCATACTGCTTATAATCATCCGTTTTTTTTGTGTTATCAAATTTATGGGATGCCCATAATTTTAATGCAGTATATTTCATTAACTCAATACTTTGCCTTGTCGTATCTTCGCTATGCTTTATTAACTCTTCATCAATTTGGGGGTTAAAGTCAATGACAAGATTGTCTCCTTGCCTTTCGACAATGGGTTTCATTTTTCTTCTATCAATTCTTGCAAGCAACAATCTTTTTGTTTTGTCATCATCTGTTTCTTGAGATTTTTCCGGTAGTTCGTTGTAAAGCCTATCAATTATTTCCCATAATTCTTTTTGTTTTTTATCAGCTTCTTCTTCTGTGGTCTGTTCATCTCTAAAAAATTGGTAATTTAGGATCAAATTTTCTAATGAAAGACTTCTGTGTTTATCATCACAAGTTTTTAACCGCTCATTTTCAAATATCTTATCCTTGCTATTCATGCCCCTTCCTATTGAATAAAGACTTTTTGCTTCATGCTCTCCCATTTTTGCCCTTAGATTGTCAATCAATAACAAAGAACTACAGCTAAAAAGTATCTTAGCAACATTAAAGAATTTATTTGGGAAAGCTAATACTATACTTGTAACAACTGATGTAATAGAAGCTGAATTTGACTTGGTAATTAAGTAAATAAGCCAACTTTCTATAATCTCTGAATCATATTTTTCGGCTTTTTCCAAAAAATATTTTTCCAATGCCATGTGGATAGATTGCAATAAATATGGAGATACTGGAGAACCCGCACCTCTGTACATATTCCATAAGCTACGGGAAAGATATTGTTTACAACTTTGCCCTTCATTAATAACCAACTTTATCTCTTGAATATCATTGTCAAACCCTGAATCTACATAGTTTTTGACGGTTTTGTTTGTAATGTCAATAATAAAGTCAATTGTTTTTTCAAATGATAATACCAACAACCAATAAATAGGCGTTTGTAACGCACTTGCAGGAAAGTAATCGTGATGTCCAGAATCGTTTAATCCATAATAATTTTCGACCCCGTACCCACCATAAAATTCTTTTTTCTTGTTTGAATCAATCCAAAATAATTTAGCCAACTTTATTACATATTCTGGAAGAGCATCTATGATGGAAAGATTGTCTGTATCGGAACTAATTACAGCTTTGCACAGGTCATAATTTAATCCTCTACGGTCAACCAAGGGTTTGGCAAGCATTTCATCAAACAAGACTATTAATTCAGTTTTAATTTCGTATGCCGAATGAATGATAATTTTGATTAATGTATTGGTAAAATCAGCACTGGATCCGTATTTATCCTTTGTCTGAATTTCTGTATAGAATTTTAATGCCAATAGACCAGCTTCCCGAGTTGAATTTCCCTTTTTATTATTGTTGCACCAATCAGATAATAATGGAACTATATGTGGTAGAAGCGGAAAGGGAATCATATTTTGATTTTTATATATCAAATGAATAGTGCTGTTCCACCCTTTCCCTTTAGGCTTGGTAAAGACGTAATTTAAATTAATATCTTGAGTTGGGTCTAACAGTTTAGACCGTGTGTTATCGACTTCCTTACATGAAATTCTTAGTAAAAAGCTGATTTTTTTGAGAATTAAAAAATCGTTGTCTAAAATATTATTCTTGAATTGTATGAAAAATTCTTCCGAATATTCGGATAATAATAC
>Ga0209697_10007349_pt1 | contig 12911 bp, 10 predicted proteins | sample AliMusrvi5mmetaG_FD_184115 | JGI IMG/M metagenome (GOLD analysis project Ga0209697, IMG submission 184115) | Freshwater lake bacterial and archeal communities from Alinen Mustajarvi, Finland, to study Microbial Dark Matter (Phase II) - Alinen... | ecosystem: Environmental > Aquatic > Freshwater...
GAACCTAATTCATAGATATTCAATTGGCTTATAAGCACATTAATGATTTCAGGTTTTTTTGCTTAACCTGGTTAATTTTAAAATAAAATCATGCGTCCTATCCGTATTGCGATCATTGGTCTTGGTTACGTCGGCCTTCCATTGGCCAGGCTTTTTGCTACTAAATTTCCCGTAGTTGGATTTGATCTTAATAAGAACAGGATCAATGAATTAAATCTTGGTAATGACCATACCCTCGAGGTAGAAAAAAATATTCTGCAGGCAGTCTTGGTTTCTGAAAATCCGGCAAATTCAGATACAAATGGTCTCTATTGCTCCTATCTTCCGGTCGATATAAAAGATTGCAATTTTTATATTGTTACAGTTCCAACACCTGTAGACAAAAATAACCGGCCAGACCTTACTCCGCTGTTAAAAGCTTCAGAAACGGTAGGTCGGGTCATCTCAAAGGGAGATATCGTGGTGTTTGAGTCTACAGTATATCCCGGCGCCACCGAAGATGATTGTCTTCCTGTGATTGAAAAGATATCGGGACTCAAATATAATATTGATTTCTTTGCAGGTTATAGTCCGGAAAGAATAAACCCTGGAGACAAAGAACATACCGTTGAAAAAATACGTAAAGTCACTTCAGGTTCAACCCCTGAGATCGCTGATATTGTGGATTCAACATATCGCGAAGTTATCCAGGCAGGGACTTTTAAAGCGTCCTCAATCAAAGTTGCCGAAGCTGCAAAAGTTATCGAAAATAGTCAGCGTGATATCAATATTGCATTTGTAAATGAACTGGCCAAAATCTTTAATGCAATGAAGATAGATACTAACGATGTTCTTGAGGCTGCCGGGACAAAATGGAACTTTCTCTCATTCAAGCCAGGACTAGTAGGCGGTCATTGCATCGGTGTCGATCCTTACTACCTGGCACAAAAAGCTCAGGAAGCAGGTTATCATCCTGAAATTATCCTGGCTGGTCGCAGACTTAATGATAGTATGGGGAAATATATTGCCACAGAGGTAGTTAAATTGATGATCCGGAATGAGATTCCGGTTAAAAGTTCAAGAATTCTAATGCTTGGAATTACCTTTAAGGAAAACTGTCCTGACATCCGGAACACAAAGGCTATTGATATATACCATGAGTTAAGCAGTTACGGAATTGGTGTGGATGTATATGATCCGTGGGCATCCGCAGGGGAAGTATTGCATGAATATGATATTCACATTGCAAGTCAGCTTGATAAATCGGCAAATTATGGAGCGGTTATATTGGCTGTTGCTCATCACCAATTTATGGAGATTGATCTGAAAGCCTACAAAGACAAAGGGTCAATCATATTTGATGTAAAGGGTATTTTACCGCGTAATTTGATTCATGCAAGACTCTAATAATTATTTTGAAGTTGTTTGCAAACATGATTAACTAAAATTCAATAAATTAGAAATATAGAGAGTAAATATGATTATTGCAATTGATTTTGACGGAACTATCGTTGAGCACCGCTATCCGGCTATTGGGAAGGAACTTCCATTTGCATTGGAAACCATCAAAGCTCTTCAGAAAAAGCAACATCAGATTATCCTGTGGACTTTCAGAGCAGGAAAAAAACTGGATGAGGCTGTTGAATTTTGCAGAAAAGGCGGAGTCGAATTTTATGCGGTAAATAAAAGTTATCCGGAAGAGAAGTATGACGAATCGATCAGCAGGAAGATTAATGCCGATTTGTATATCGATGACCGGAATATCGGAGGCATGCTTGGATGGGGTGAAATATATTTTAAAATTTGTCCTGAAGAGTCGTGGCAACAAAAAAAGAAGAGATAATCTGTCATCCAGATTATCTCTTCCAAGTTAGTCTTAATCCATTTCAAGTCTGACATCGTGCAATTCCCACCATGGAAGTCCATGCAGATTAAGCTGTTCCATAAATGGATCCGGATTAAATTCTTCAACATTAAAGACACCTGGTTTTTTCCATTCCCCCTGAAGGAACATCATTGCACCGATCATCGCCGGCACTCCGGTAGTATAACTGACCGCCTGCGTTCCGGTTTCAGCGTAAGCAGCCTCATGACTGCAATTGTTATAGATGTAATAGGTCTTTTTCTTCTTGTCTTTGATCCCCTTGATCCGGCATCCGATTGATGTCTCTCCGACGTAGTTAGCTCCCAGTTCTTCAGGGGCTGGAAGTACAGCCTTTAAAAACTGGATTGGAACAATCTCCTTTCCTTCATATAGGACAGGTTTAATTGATGCCATTCCAATATTCTGAATAACACGTAGATGTGTAAGATATTCCTGACCAAAAGTCATCCAGAACCTGGCTTTTTTTAGGGTTGGGAAGTTTTTTACCAACGACTCCAGCTCTTCATGATAAATAACATATGATTCCCTTTCTCCGATATGGGGATAGGTAAGCGGTTTATGGATTTGGTGAGGTTCAGTGACCACCCATTCACCATTTTCCCAGTACTTACCATTCTGAGTCACCTCTCTGATATTAATCTCAGGGTTAAAATTGGTCGCAAAGGGTTTGCCATGATCGCCCGCATTACAATCAACAATGTCAAGATATTGAATCTCATCAAAGACATATTTTGCTGCCCAGGCAGTAAAAATACTAGTTACTCCCGGGTCAAAACCACAACCGAGAATTGCAGTTAATCCGGCTTTTTTAAACCTCTCCTGATAGGCCCATTGCCATTTATACTCAAATTTGGCCTCATCTTTAGGTTCATAATTGGCTGTATCAAGATATGAAACACCTGTCTCCAGACAAGCATCCATTATTGTCAGATCCTGGTATGGAAGGGCCACATTAACAACTAAATCAGGCTGAAAAGAGCGGATCAATGCAACCAGTTGCGGAACCTCATCAGCATCAAGCTGAGCAGTCTTAATCCTGTTTCCGCCAATCCGTGCCGCAATGGCATCACATTTGGATTTTGTCCGGCTGGCCAGCATAATCTCTGTGAAAACTTCCGGTAATCCGGCCATTTTATGTGCGACGACAGTCCCAACTCCACCTGCACCAATAAGTAATACTTTTCCCATCGAATGATCTTAATGAATAGGATTAAACAATTAAATCTTTTGCAAAATAACCATATTTTTCAAAGCGATTGCTGATTTTCCCCCGAATTGAAAATTATTTTGTACTAAGCTGGAAGACAGAAATATTTCTGCCAATGAAGCAAGATATCTGGATGCAAGACAACTTCATATAGAAATTATAAGATGCAAATATTGTACACCTCACCGATCAGCCATTTGATACCTCCAAATGCTGCCTGTTACTATCCGTAATCCTGGGAAAAGTAATTGCAGAGAAATAAATGGTAAGAATCCGACTCATCGGAATTCATACAATAAAATTTGTCACTTGAAAAGTCTAATACCCGAATAGTCTAAATTCCTATTTAACCATCAGTCAATGAATCTTTTATTCAAATCATCATATGCATCAATCCTACGATCGCGCAAAAATGGCCACCAACGCTTAACCGATTCTGATCTTTCAAGATCGATTCCTACAATAAGATTGGCCTCTTCTGATTCTGGGGCTACTGCCAGGAGTTCTCCCTGGGGTCCAACCACCATGCTGTTTCCCCAAAAAGTTATTCCGTTGGTCAGACCGGAAGGATCCGGCTCATAACCTGTGCGGTTAACGGAGATCACAGGAAGTCCGTTGACCACAGCATGTCCGCGTTGTGATATCATCCATGCATCGAGCTGGCGTTTTTTCTCATCGATCAGATCGGTTGATTCATAGCCGATTGCAGTAGGATAGATCAAGACTTCAGCACCTGCGAGCGCCATCAGCCGGGCAGCCTCAGGATACCACTGATCCCAGCAAATTAGCACTCCAAGTTTTCCAACGGAGGTCGTAATTGGTTTAAAACCTAGGTCTCCAGGCGTAAAATAAAACTTTTCGTAATAGGCCGGATCATCAGGAATGTGCATTTTGCGATATTTCCCGGCTATTGAACCGTCCTTTTCAAAAATCACAGCAGTATTGTGATAAAGCCCTGCTGACCGCTTTTCAAAAAGGGAAGTGACTAATACCACTTCATATTTTAGAGCTAGCTGGCTATAGAAATCTGTTGAATCTCCGGGAATGGGCTCAGCAAAATCGAAAAAAGCAGGATTCTCTGTCTGACAAAAATAGAGTGAATTATGAAGCTCCTGCAAAATAATCAGTTTAGCACCCTGTGCCGCACACCAGGCTATACTGGAAGCTAATTTTGACATGTTGGCTTCCTTGTCAGAACTGTTAATCTGTTGTATTAAACCTGCTATCAGCATATTACAAACTTTTATATTTTTATCAACGGATGATCTAAACTGTTAACACAAAAATAAACAAATAATCCATCGATCCTGTTACAAAACCCCTTTTGGAAACTGCATGGTTACACAATGAAGCGATCCATGCTGCATGATTAAAGGGCGGCAGTCGATGCCGATAATCTCCCGATCCGGAAAAGCCCTTTGCAGTTGAATCTCTGCTAATCTATCCTTAGGTGAACCATAGAACGGCATCAAAACAGCCCCATTGATAATCAGAAAATTAGCATAGGTTGCCGGTAATCTGAATTCTCCGTCATAAATGGCCTCAGCCATTGGAAGAGGAATGAGTTTGTAGGGTTGATCATATAAGGTTCTGAAAGACATCAACTCAAGCTCCATATTTTTCAACGCCTCATAATGCTCATCATTCACATCCTCACATTTCACATAGGCAATGGTTTTGGGATCACAAAATCTTGCCAGTGTATCGACATGGCTGTCAGTGTCATCCCCGGACAGGTATCCTGAAGATAACCAGAGTATTTGCTCTGCGCCAAACAATTCCTTTAATTTGAGCTCAATTTCTTCTTCCGATAAATGTTGATTCCGGTTTACAGATAAAAGACAGTCCCTGGTCGTAAGAATTGTCGCTTTACCGTCAGATTCAAGACTCCCCCCTTCTAAAATCAGGTTCTGTTTGTTTTTATAGAATACTGCATCCCGAAAGATACCTTGCTGATATAATGAACTGGTAATCTGATTATCAAAGTTTGAAGCAAACTTCATTCCCCAGCCATTGAAGGTGAAATCGTAGAGTGTAAGTTTGCCATCTATCGTTACAGTGATGGCACCATGGTCTCGAGCCCAGGTATCGTTTGAAGCCAGTTTGGTAAAAATCAGGTTTTCAACACTGCAGTCTTTCAATTTATTGCTTAATAGCATAGGATCCGAACACACAATCAGTACCTTTTCCTTTTCTGCAATGGCCTTTGCTATTGAAATGAAACAGACTTCGACCTTCTCAAGCATGTCTGCCCAATCGGTCTTTTCGTGCGGCCAGGTGAGCATCACGCCACTTTGATCAGCCCATTCTGCCGGAAATACTATTTTTTTACTGGTCATTATAATATTCTCTTTATTGTCTGGATCATTGTAAACTTTGTCAGCCAGAATTCTGCAATTATCAGGGTTATACCCCCAATCCAGATAATTTCCCAAATCATTGCTTTGGTAATTACAAAATTCAACCGGAACATATGTTGCAAATCACTGCCAACACCCTTTCCCACCGTTGCTATGAATCCTGAACCAATACATATCAGCAACATTATCGATGCTGTAAAAGATGAAACCTGTCTGATTACAGGTTTGCTTGTGGATAAAGATATGTTATTATACCGTACTCTTTTACCAAAATAATAGCCAGCAATTATTCCCATGAACAGATTAGCAACCGGAAACCCCATAAAAACTCCAAAAATGATTACGTTGGAGAATAAATAGGTGCCGATTAAAAACCAGAAAGGCAGTTCAAATCTCCCCCTAACCAGTTTCTTTAAAATCAGCAGGTCAACCAGTAGTCCGGTAAATAATCCAGGTAAAACAAGGTACAATGGCTTCACTAATTGAAAAAAATAAAACCAGAGGATAAAAGCAGCCAAAAAGAAAAATGCCAGAAACAGAAATCCAAAGAACACTCCGAAAATCAACTTATCGAAAGATCCAGATCCAACAACATCTTGATTATTAGTCATTAATTCTTTATAGCTTTCAGTATTCCTTTGAGAAAATCATTAAAATCGAATCCTTCGCCCGAATACCCAAGGCGAACCACCACCAGGTTTCGTGAAGGGATAATAAAAATCCGCTGACCACGATGGCCATCGCAGAAAAAGAGATCTTCGGGAACATCAGGAAGCGTTTTCGAACGGTTCAGCCAAAACTGTGCGCCATACTCACCCTTTGAAGCTGCAGCTGGTGTGCCGGTATAGTTAACCCACCCTTTAGCCAGAATAGTATCTCCTTTCCAGACACCATCATTAAAGTAGAGCAATCCAAATCTGGCCCAATCGCGTGCAGTGGCATTGCTGTATGAAGATCCCACGAAATTGCCTGCCGCATCGGTTTCCAGAATCATCGATGAGATCCCTATTTTATTGAATATTTCCAGGTATGGGAATTCATGGTATTTCTGATCATTTCCAATCAACGTACGAAAAATACCCGAAAGGATATTGGTTGTGCCGGAAGAGTATTTCCATTCAGTCCCGGGCTTTTCCTTGTAAGGGACCTCAATAGCTGACCTGTAAGAATCACCCGATTGGTAAAGCATATTGGTTACAGGTGAGACATCGCCATATTCTTCATCCCATTTCAAACCGCTGCTCATTTGCATCAGATCATTGATAGTGATATCTCTGCGACGATCCTGTAACCATTGGGAAACAGGGGCAGTGGCGTTGATATTCAGTTTTCCCTGTCGGGTTAAAACTCCGGCCATTGCATTCATAATGCTTTTGGTCATCGACCACCCCCAGATGCGGGTATCGGGTGTCACCCCAAATTCCGAAGCATATTTTTCCGCGACCAGCTCCCCTTTATATAACACGACAACCGCAGCAGTCCATCGCTTGTCTTCCGAAGAGGGTCCAAATGCACCATTTACTACCTTCTTAAGTTGTGTGGTATCAATTTCCGGAAATAGGGTATCTTTCAATTGATCACCATCCGGCCAGGGAATTCGCCAAACACCGTTGCGTTTGACCACAGGCAAGGTGAAATTTGACTTTTGTAATGAATCAACCGGACTGGTACCCGCAAGGCAGCAGCCAAAACCCTCACGATAGACAGCCGTCTGTTTGGCCAATCCCCAGAAGGAGGTGGTGACGGTTTTATTATTAAAGTCCACCTTACTACGGGTATATTTGACAATTGAGTAATTCAAATCGATCAATTGGACAATCTGAGGATCTCTTCCCGAAACAAAAACGGCGGTGGCCATTGTTTTCGCACCATATCCGGTGGCGATATATAGCTTCGGATATTGTGAAATCCCAATAACAATCACTGCCACAACGATCAGTAACGGGATGAGATATTTACGATTTATCATAACAGAAGAATTTTAAGGGATAGCCGAATTGAACTAAAATTTCTGATTCTTTAATCTTTCAACCAGTTTTAATTTCTTATTAACCTCATTTTAAATGATATAAAAATGAGTTTACTTTTGTCATTCCTGGTTTCGTTTAATGTAAAAGCAAGGTTCTTCATTAAAATATCACGCAAAGTCGCCAAGCCGCAAAGAGGCTGAATACTAGTTTTTTCAATTACCGAATTGTCTAATAGCCTAAAAGTCTAATAGCCTAATATTCTAATAGCCTAAAAGTCTAACAGCCTAATTAATCACTCCTCCTCCAACGCCTGCTCGAGTTCATCAGTCATCTCTAGGTTATGGTAGACGTTTTGCACATCTTCATTATCCTCCAGGTCCTCGATCATCCGAAGAACAACGCGGGCTTCTGATACCGGCAGTCGTTTATCCACTCGTGGAACACGTTGAAGTTCTGCTTTTTGTGGTTCAATTTTTAATTCCTCCAACTTTTTGTTGAAATTCCCAAAATCTTCAAGAGCAGTGGTTACGGTGACCATATCCTCTTCAATTTCAATATCCTCTGCTCCGGCTTCAATAAATTCAAGTTCCTGGTCGTCCAGGTTAACTCCTTCTCTCACAGGAATAGTAAAAACACCCTTCCTGTCAAATATAAAACTCAGGGAACCTTTGGTGGCCAGGGTCCCTCCACGCTTTGTGAAAATATGACGAATGTCTGCAACCGTTCTGTTATTATTGTCGCTCAGGCATTCCACAAATACAGCAACCCGGCCTGCCCCATACCCTTCCAGAAATATCTCCGCAAGGTCGTTGCCATCTTTTTCTCCACGACTTATCGCCCTGTCGATGTTATCTTTCGGCATATTCTGTCCCTTGGCATTCAAAACTGCAATCCTTAATCGTGCATTCATTGCCGGATCACTGATGCCTCCTTCTTTAACCGCGACTGTGATTTCTTTTGCCAATCTGGAAAAGATATTTGATCTTTTGGCATCAAGCGCCCCTTTCTTCCTCTTAATCTTTGACCATTTACTGTGTCCTGACATATTGTAAAGTTTACTAAAGCCACAAATTTAGTAAATGAATCGAACCTAAACCAACATCTTTAAATAGGTATTTGGTTTCTGAGCAATAATCTATTACTTTGTACCCACTAACCTAACGTATTGATTTGGTAAAAGGGATGTTTTCAAGGCTATCAATCGGGCATCTGAGTTCTGAAAAATTACAATTATTTATTACTGAAAAATTTAACAAGGCTCAATATTAGCTTATGAATGACTCAATTATTAATAGACAGAACCTTGACAAGGAATATGTGATTACTCAAAATCAGCATATTACCGGAAGAGAATTTCTAAAGTTCGTTCAACAGTATTCGCTTCTGATCAATAACTTTGGCTATACAAAAGTTGGAATTTATGCTGAGAACAGGGTCGAATGGATCTATACGTACTATGCCGCACTTCAGAGTAATTGCATTGCCGTTCCTATTGATTACATGGCTTCTGATACTGATGTAGCCTACATTATTGAAGATTGTCAGCCTGAGTTGCTATTTATCAGTTCTGCCATGGAGGAGTCCTGGCTGAAGGTAAAAGAAAAAAGCCATTATCATCCCAAAATCATCCGGTTTGAAGATTACCCGCCTGACATAAATACGCCTGAGAGTAGCTGGTTCGGATCGGAAAATAATGATACTACTGCTGTAATTATTTATACTTCAGGAACAACAGGAAGTCCCAAAGGGGTGATGCTCTCATTTACCAATATCATTTTCAACATGAAGGCAGTAGTTGAGCCCGGCATCTTCAGTGCCAATAGTCAGGTGCTCATGTTACTCCCGTTACATCATGTGTTTCCATTGGTAGGGTCATTGATGCTTCCCATCTACGCTGGCGGAACTGTTGTGGTCTGCCCGTCGATGCAAACAGCAGATTTAATGAAAACACTTGCCGACAATCAGGTCAATCTGCTATTGGGAGTTCCCAGACTTTACGAGTTGATTTACCGGGGCTTAATGGCCAAAATAAATAAAAGCTTCCTTGCCAGGACTTTCTTAAAGCTGGTTTATATGACACACAGCCGAAAACTGGGGAAAGTGCTGTTTAAGAAGGTGCATGACGGATTAGGTGGTCATTTGAAGTTTATGATTGCGGGCGGGGCTGCATTAAACACCGAGGTCGGAAAGTTCTTCTATGCACTCGGATTTGAAATTCTTGAAGGATTTGGCATGACCGAGGCCGCTCCGATGATCACCTTTCCTAGGCCGGGCCATATCAAAATCGGGTCAACAGGGCAATCACTACCTGGATCACAGGTTGAAATAAGGGACGGAGAAATTGTCGCCAAGGGACCGAATATCATGAAAGGATATTACAGGCACCCTGAAGAGACTGCAGAAGTGATCAAAGATGGCTGGTTGTATACGGGCGATCTCGGCCGGATAGATAAGGATGGTTTTTTGTATATTACCGGAAGGAAGAAGGAGATCATCGTATTACCCAATGGCAAGAATATTAATCCGGTCGAGCTGGAAATGAAACTCGAGGATCTTTTCCCCGCAATTAAGGAAGTGGGGGTATTTTTATACAAGGAGATGCTTCATGCACTCATTTTCCCTGATTCCAATTTCCTGTTGGACAACAATATAAAAGATATTCCGGCATATTTCAGGGAATCGGTACTATCGCCTTTCAATGTAGGGATGAGTTCCTATAAGCGGATCATGCAGTTTACACTGGTAAATAATGAACTTCCACGAACCCGATTGTCCAAACTTCAGCGATTCAAATTTGAAGAACTGATTCATCAAACTGAAAGCAAAAAAGCTAAATCAAAGGATCCGGATACGGAAGAATATCGCGCAGTTAAATCATATATCGAATCTCAGGTAGACTTGGATATTTCTCCGGAAGATAACCTAACCTTTGATATTTCACTTGATTCCTTGGGAAAGATAGGTCTGATCCATTACATCGAAAATACATTTGGCATTAAGATCAGTGAAGAACAACTACTCAAATTCCCTTCCATCCAAACTATATCTGAATATATCGGCAAACACAAGCTGTTTCATCAGCATGAGGAGAGCTCCTGGACAAACCATCTCAAAGAGGACATCCAGGTCGATTTGCCGAAATATACTTTCCTGCTGGGATCTATTGTGAAATCGGTAAGATCTGTCGCAAACCTGTTTATTTCGACAGAATGCAGAGGAGTTGAAAATATCCCTGACGGAGCTTGTTTTTTAACCCCAAACCATCAAAGTAAACTCGATCCGTTCCTGATCCTCTCATACCTCGATAAAAAAACACTGAAAGCTACTTATGCCTATGCAAAAAAAGATCACGTCCAGGGCTCTGTGCGCAAATACCTGGCTCACCGGACAAACGTGATTGTTATGGATCTTGCAAGTGAGTTAAAAGAGTCTATCCAAAAATTAGCAGAGGTTGTCAAGCTGGGAAAAAAAGTACTGATTTTTCCGGAAGGGACACGTACGCTGAGTGGTGAAATAGGGACTTTTAAGAAAACCTATGCCCTGATCAGTTCAGAGTTGAACATTCCAATTGTTCCGGTTGCCATTTCAGGAGCCTATTACGGCGATCCGAAAGACCGATTACGGATAAAGAGGACCCGGATTGTAGTCGAGTTTCTTCCGGCTATCTATCCCGCCGGCTTAAATCCCGACGAACTAAACGAATTGGTCAGACAACGAATTGGAGAAAAGATAAAAAATCAGGAATAATGAATAGACAAATAAAATAGTGACCGGGTCAATGTTCAGGATTTGGATATTGACCCGGTCACTTTTCTGAATGTAATCATTTGCCCGGCATTTTTTGTTTGGATTTTAAAGATATTTATGGATCCATCGGTTCATCCAGGTCTATTTGCAAGGCAGAAATCTGGGGATAGAACTCAGCAGCCGTTTCCGACAATCTTTTCCCGTTTTTGTAGGGTGAATAACCCAATTCTTCAACACAACGGTCCTGCATCTCCTTATCGGTGATGTAATAACTTTGGTCTTTATCGGTTGAAGTGATGCATGGTTTGTCCATCGGGAAACCGTAGCGGAACATCAGCCTTACGCAATTGCGCATATTGGTGGTGGTATGCCTCGCGTGCGGCTCCATAAAAATGACGTTTTCCGGAACATGCATTGTTTCAATCAGGTATTTTTTCATCTCCTCAGCTTCACAAAATTTTGTTTTATAAGGATGGGCCTTACCCCCGGAGACCATGATAAACGGAGCCATTTTTCCCTTCCAGCAATAGGCTGCCACCCTGCAACGCATCATTCCGATGGGGCTCAAAGGTTCTTCGCGTAGTTCGGGACCCTCACCGGGCACCAGGATCAGGGAATATTTCCAATCGGCCCAGTGGGTAGTTTTAACCTTGTCGAAAGCCAGCTTGTTGCATTTTTTCTCCATCGGTTCATAGTCGGCAGCACGGTTGCGGTCATTGATTTCGATCTCCCTGATTGCATAATCCATGGTTGGCATAAAAAACAACCGGCTGTTTTTTACATCTTCGAGAACGGTATTGGAACAGTCATAAACAACAATGGGATAATCTTTTGAATGAATGTCAAAGCTGATGGAGTCGATACTTGGATAATTGGGTTTCCGGTTCTGGGCACCATAAACGTCAATAGCAAAATTAACCGCTTTGGCATCCTGTTCCCACGCTTTCCGGAGCATTTCCCGCGGTTCGGAATTTGAAAACAAATAATAACATCCCGAAGGAATTAAATGCTTTTGGACCAATCCTTTGATTTCAGGGTTTGAAGCATATAAAGCAACCAGCCGGTCACCTATACTTTGAATTTCTGAATTGGTGAATTTGATGCTTTCAAAGTAACAACTGACCTTATTTCCGCAATTTTTCAGGGTTAAAGTGAGAAAGTCCCGTTTTGCAGCGGCAATTTTTGAGAGCTCCGGATCGTTCGACAACAGTTTGCTGACATCCGGCAGCCGCTCAAGCAGGGTCAGCAGGTAATAGTTTTTGGATTGGACGTAACTTTCAGCCTTTACCAGCGAATATTTTGGGTCCGGAAGCTGACCCGCCAGTAAATTGCCGCAAATCATGAAAAAGAGTAAAACAGATGCGTAAGTCTTCATTGTACATTAAATTAATAAGTGCCAAGTTGATAATGGTTCAGATAAACGTTGTTGCCTGAATTTGATTTCAAAGATAAAATATATTTTTAGTGAGCGGGTGACTTTTGGGTGAGCGGGTGAATGTTCAAATCGTGAATACTCACCGGTAACCACAAGAAGGTTTAGCTGTCGCTGAATCAGAGAGAGTTTATTCTGAAAAACAGGTATCTGTGAAATTGGAAAAATCTCAGGAAATAATCACCTCTGGCGCAATTAAAGCAGACTACCACACATCATTTCCATAACATGCTCTTTTTTAAATATTCAGTCCAACAGGATCAATCACCTATCCCAATCCTTCACAAAAATTAAAATAAACTCTTTTACCTTCTTTCTGCCCCTAAAATTT
>Ga0209697_10007353_pt1 | contig 12908 bp, 10 predicted proteins | sample AliMusrvi5mmetaG_FD_184115 | JGI IMG/M metagenome (GOLD analysis project Ga0209697, IMG submission 184115) | Freshwater lake bacterial and archeal communities from Alinen Mustajarvi, Finland, to study Microbial Dark Matter (Phase II) - Alinen... | ecosystem: Environmental > Aquatic > Freshwater...
GTCGGAAGTCCAACCCTGGCGCCCGCCCCGCTGGCGGCTGGCTTCCTGGCCAATGGCCAAGTCTCCCAGCGCGACAAAGATGAAGATGCCGCCACCCAAGCATTTAATGAAGTCCCGCCGGCTCTGCGGGAAGAGCTCCATGCTATCCTTGAAATCCAGCGCCAGATAATCTTCAGTCCTCATAATTACCGGCCTCCTTTCAGCTCACCGGCGGCGGCCTGGATCGCATCTATGATCCGTGTGTGGGCACCGCACCGGCACAGGTTCTGTTCCATACCCCGAATGATCTGCTCTCTCGTGGGGGTCGGATTCGTCTTCAGCAAGCCAACCGCCGTCAGCACCATGCCCGGCGTGCAGAACCCGCACTGCAGAGCGTCGTGTTCCATGAACGCTTTTTGCACTGGATGCAGCTTCCCGTCTTTGGATAGGCCTTCGATGGTTATTACTTCCTTGTCTTTCACGTCGCTCATCTTCTGCAAGCACGAGCGGACGGCGACGCCGTCCAGAAGCACTGTGCAGGAGACACAGTGCCCTTCGCCGCAGCCGAACTTGGTCCCCGTCAGCCCCAGATCGGTCCTGAGCACCCAGAGCAACGTGCGGTTACCGTCCAAGTTCAAGTGCACGGGTTGGTCGTTGAGTTTGAAAGCAATAGAGTCAGCCATGCTTATCTCCAGTCCAAGGGCCTTGTTCCCTCAACGGGTCAGAAGCCGATTTCGAAATCATACCACACTTGTTCTACAATCTCCTATCAGGCTGTGGAAGCACGAACAGTTCTTGTCTGCATGGGCTTTCGGAAGGCGGCGCCAACCGCAGAGACTTGGACCAGCGGAGCCGCAACCAAAATGCGAGCGCCCCTTGAACCGCAGAGACGCGATGAGCGCCGAGAAGACACACAGCAGACAATCTCCGCGTTCATCGCGTCTCTGCGGTTTAGCGGAGTGTTCGCTCCTGGTTGTGGCTTCGCTGCCCTGAACCTCATCGCCTCGTTCTTACGCGGCCCGAACCTGGCGCTCATTACAGTCATTACAGTCTGTTTCAGTTGGCAGAACGAGTTGGTGAAGTTAACTATCCAGTTAATTAACTTATGCGCAAACGCATCGACCGGAGAGCTCTCCCGGGCCGCCGCGCGGCAGGAACCCGAACCCGCGCTGCGATTCTGGCCGCCGCCGAGAGCGTGTTCGCCCGGGCCGGCCTGGCTGGCTCCCGCACCGATCTCGTTGCCGCCCAGGCCGGCGCCAACAAGGCGTTGTTGTATTATTACTTCCAGAGCAAGGAAAAGCTCTACCAGGCCGTGCTCGACGACCACTTCGAAGAGTTCAATCGCAAGGCCCTGCAAGTGCTCGGCGAACCGGGGTCGGCGCGCGAGGTCCTGCTGCGTTAAGTCAGTCTGCACTTCGATTTCATGAGCGCGCGGCACCGCCATGCGCCCCTGTTTCAGCAGTTCATGAGCACCGGCAGCAAATTCTCGGAGACGTTGGTGCGCAATTACTTCGAGCCGCGCGGCCGGGCGATGGCCCACCTGCTCGAACAGGTCATGCGCGACGGAGAATTCCGGCGGGTTGACCATTTCCATTGCAGCAAGTCCTAGTCAAGGAAGGTGACGCGATGACTAACGGCGAGTTGCTGGCAGTCGCTCGAATCCCTCCGACTGTTGCGGATGCTCGTGCTGGTAGTGGCGACGTCGCTGGCCCTGATCAGCATGATGTTACTGCTCATGGTGCGTGTGAGCGATCCGCTCGTGCCCCGCGCCGTCTTCGGCGTGCTGAATACCGTGCTGTTCTTCCCGAGCGGCGCTGTCTATCCCACGGCCGCGTTTCCCGCCTGGATGAAAGTCATTACCGTCGTGGACCCATTCATCTCATGCAACAGCGGTAGGGCGCGTCACTCCGTGCGCGCCGCAGAATAGAGCCGATTCGCCTAACCTCCACTGGCTCCGCGCATTTAAGGCGCGCACGGATTGACGCGCCCTACCGCCCTGCGCGGCGTCGTCGTCGAGATGCCGGAAGGTGAGGTTATGGGATTGACGCCGCGCGGCGACACAAACAGAATCATTCCGCTATTCGAAACCACTGAAACCAGTTATATTTAAGCAACGTGGGCGCACAATGGAAACAAGCCGGGCGCGAAGAACACGCGCAGAAAAAAGGCCAGATGACCGCCAAGCTGGTCCGCGAAATCATGGTCGCGGCCAAACTGGGCGGCCCTGACCCTGATCTCAACCCACGCCTCGCCGCCGCCGTCGAAAAGGCGAAGAAGGCCTCGTGCTATCGCGACACCATCGAGCGCGCCATCAAGAAGGGGTCCGGGCAAACCGAGGAGAAGGTCAGTTTCGAGCTGGTCACCTACGAGGGGTTCGCGCCACACAAAGTCCCGGTGATCGTCGAGTGCCTCACGGATAGCCGCAACCGCACCGCACCGGAGATCCGCAATATTTTTAAGGCGGGCACCCTTGGCCAGCCCGGCAGCGTCGCCTTTTTCTTCAACCACCTCGGCGTCGTCGAAGCCACCCACACCGACGTCAACCGCGACGCCGAAGGGGATGCCATTGAAGCCGGCGCCCAGGAAATCGAGGCGCTCGAAGCCGAGGAAATCCCCTCGGGCCAGAAGGGCGCCCGCTTCCTCACCGAGCCCAAGGACCTTGACCACGTCTCCAAGGCGCTAAAAGGCGCGGGCTGGACGATCATCTCCGCTGAAATCCGCTACCTCGCCAAGAACTTCACTGAGCTGGGCGACGCCGCCCGGAAGGAAGTCGCCGACTTCCTTAACGCGCTTGACGACCACGATGACGTGCACCGCGTCTATGCCGCGATGCGGTGAAGCACCTCGACCGGGGTCAGGCTTGCAGATCAACCCCGCAGCCCATTCCCGTGGCGCAGGCTGGGGCCCTACCTCGGCTCAGCTAACTCAATCAACTCACTTTTAGTTGGAAATGGGCGCCATGATGGTGCGGTTCATGGTAAGCGCCGCGCGGTTGTTATTGATGGCGGTGGTTTTGAATTCCTGGAATTTGGCCAGTTCTGCCGCACTGAGGAAAGAACCTGCGCGCGCGCTGGAGTGCTGGTAGATGTCGTCTAGGAGCTTGAGGCTCTGATCGCCTGCCTGCTCGGAGGCAATGTTGCGGAAGTTGAGCATCGGCACGGTCTGGTAATCGGCTGGCAAGCCGGCGCCAGCCAGCGCCGCCTGGACCTCCTCCTGCATCACCTGGGAAAGCTGTTTCGCCTTTTCCTGCTTCGCCGCATCATCGCCTGTCATCATACCTTTGAATTGCTCGGCGGTGAGCGTGCTGAGGAGGTTCTTAGTATAGTCCGCGTACTGCGCCTGGCCTTCCGGGCCGAGCAGCGCCTGCACTGCTTCTTTCAACGTCGCGTCCTGGGCAGCAAAAAGCTCATTCATCTGTTCCGGCGCCGGCTTGTCGTGAAGCACGGTCGTGACGTGGCCCACATTCTCCATGATGTGGTCTGCCAACAGATCGTTGAGCTTGTCTGTCTGCTCCGGCGTAAGCTTCGCGCGCTGTGCAAATCCCTTGTAGATCATGGCCATCCCGGTTTTTTGCTGGTCACGCAGCAATTTCCTCATTTCGGGATTGGAGGTGACCTTGCTCAGCGCATTCGTGGAGCCGATCTCGGCATTTTCACGTCGCAGCCGGCTGACTTCACCGCGCAGCTTCAGCACCGGGTTCGGATTCGTCTTTAGTGCGGCGTTTTCGGCGGCCAGGGCGGCCAGCGCATTGGTGGCGCGATCGCGTTCGAGCTGCAGCGCCTGCACATGGTTGCTCGGCGCGGCTGACTGTTCCTGTTGTTGTTGTTGGAGCACTTGCACCTGCGCGCGCAGTCTGGAAGTCTGGCGGGCCTGGTAAACCCCGGTCGCGATGGCTCCGGCGGCAACTGCAGTGATGATTATCTTCTGGATGGTAGTCATAGCTATAGTTTTGGTGATGGTAATTGCGGCTGAAGTGGAAACAGCGGTTGAGGCGAAAAGCGCCCCCGTGCCCACGGTTCCCGCAAGTCCGGCGGGAGCGGCCTGGATGGCGTTTGCGGATAACAGGGTGGCCAGTCCGCTCGCGCCTACAGTCACTTTGCGTTTGCAGAAAAAATCGCGCAGACGCTCTAAGGCGCGACCGACCCGTTTCTGGGCCGCGTCTTCGCTGGCGCCAAGGGCCTCGCCGATCTCCCGCAACGACTTATTCTCAAAGTAGCGCAGCAGAATGGCAGTGCGATCGGTTTCATCAAGCGAGTGCATAGCTTCATCGAGCAGCGGCTCGATGTGCGTCCAGTCGGCGGAGGTGTCATTCATGCCACTCATCTGGAAGGCGATTTGTTCGCGCGCCTGCCGCCGGGCTTCGCGGCGGACGACATCGATGGCCGCATGGCGCGTGACCTGGTACAGCCAGGCAGTCAGGACGGTGTCCGGGTTCAGTTTGGCAGCGTTACACGCGAGATTGGTAAAGACCGATTGGCTGACTTCCTCTGCCAGTTCTGGTGAACGGACCTGCCGGAGGGCGGCCGTATAGACGAGATTCAGGTGGCGGTTCACCAGCGCCGTAAAGGCTTCTTGCGACTGTTCGCGCGTGAATTGCCTGAGCAACTCATGATCGTTCGCGGTCATGTTCACAAGGATAACGACACCGACTGCCAAAATCCGACAATCTTTTTCCGGGGATTCTACCGTCGGAATTGAATGCGACCGGCGCTTTACCAAGGCAGCGTCAAAGGAATGGACCTTGCGGCGGTGGAGTGAGGCACCTGGTCCGCGCGGTAAGGCCTGCACAACCAGCATTTACAGCCACCCGGTGGGCGCATACTTTGAGCGACGTGTTCTAAAATGATACGGAAACCCGTCACCTCGAGCCACTAGCCTGAAGTGGGCCATTTCTGTCACATCTGCGGGCGCACTCGCGCCAATGAGAAGTTCAGCGGGCGCGGCCACCGCGACCACGTATGCAGGGATTGCCAGCGAATGCCGCGAGAGAAGCGCGACCGCATTGAGCGGTTGGATGAAGTCTGGGACTTCCTGGACCAGAGCAATATCACCGCGAGGAATATCCAGCGCCTGATGACGCTCGTAGCTCATCCCGATTTAGAAGTCCAGCGATTGGCGACTCTGGTCCTCGACGTGGCACTGGTGCATCCGTTCAAGCGGCGGCGGTGGCGGCACCTGGCTGCCCGTCACCGAGACCTATTCGATCGGGCGGTAGAAGTGCTCGGAGCCGATTTCTTCTACGAGGTCCTGCGGGATTATGGTGACACGGGCGGACCTCTGTGGGACGCGATGGAACAGATCCAGGAAGCCCCGCCGTGGACGGCTGGCCCATGCACGTGCGGCAGCGGCGTCGCCTTCCGCGATTGCTGTATGGAGCGGGAGGACGCTTGGGCAGATGCTTCGGACTGGTAGCCTCGCCTACTCACATCGGAAGGATTTCTTGACCGCTGCGCCGGGCGTTGCGATGACCGGCGCGGAAAGATCGAACTCCTGCAGAACCAGACCAAGCTGACGGTAATCTATGCCACGAAGGTGCTCGTCGCTGGAGAGTAGCAAGCGCCCGTCCAGCAAAACGGTTTCGGCCACGAGGAAGGAATCATTGTTTTCCTCGGCTGGCGGCAGACCGCATTGCGCAGCCTCTCACCAATCCGCTCGACGAGCGGCCTGGACGTGACGTCCATAATAGAGCTGGAGGAATTCGTCGCCCAGTTTCTCGCGTTCGGGGTCGCCAAGTTGGTTGCATCGGTCACGGTGTTTGGCAGCAACCACAGTGCCCGCCGTGGGCTTCTGAACTCGCTCCTTCTTCGCTTTCACGTAAGAAAGGCTGCCACTGCTCTGCGCGGCGGTCAAGTTGGCAGACGAGGTCAGCACACATTCCTGTCCTCAGCGATGCAGCGCCTAATGAGGCCGTCCGAGTCTGCTTACCCCCTCGAGCGCGCGACGGCTCCTGCCGAAAGGATAGTCTGCCTGCTAGCCGATCAGAAAGTAACAAGCCGTTCTCCGTGAAACCGCACCGCCCATGTCCGACAGCCATTCCCGCTGGAACGTACAAAAACGGGCACATGACACCATTCTTCGGTGGCGCACAAATGCTGCATTCCGGCTCTTTCCGGACCGCCGCGTTTCTATGGCGGCGGCGCACTCTCGAAGAAATCTTCCATCACCCATAATCCCCAACAAAAGCCCCAACAAAAGCCTTGCCCAGAACCCCAATTTACACTAAGGTGCGAGTTGTCAGAAAAGGCCACAGCGGGTGTGGGTGTAATCTCCGCTGCGAAATATGGACTACTGTTCAGCAAACAAGGCAAACGGACATAGAAAACTAACCAATAGTATTTAGCGCAGCACGGCTGCGGTCTTCGTCGAAAACCGCGAATTTTCATTGTGATGACCAAGCCCAAGCGCGCGCCAAACGGCGCGGCTTGGAGCATTCATCACAAGGGCGCTTCGCGGTGCCTCGACGAAGGGTGCGACAAGTTCGCGCCCTTTTGTTTCTCGTAATCGGTGCGGCGCTAAGCAACCAAGGAGAAGAGAATGCCAAACAAGACCTCAAATGTTGTAGCCTGCCTATTAACCCTCTGCGCGATAGGGGCCAACGCTCAAGCACCGTTAATGACTATCGACCCGAGGAACTTCAGTTTGAATCCCTCGCAATTCTCTGCCCGACTAGCCATTTCAGGGGATCGGATAGCAGTTGGTCAGGCGCTCAATGGCGGGATAGGCGCACTCCCTCAAGGAAACAGTGGACTGATTCACATCTTTTCGATCCAGTCCAACTCAGTGATTAAGCTAAACACCATAATGACGCCAGACACGGTGTATGACGCGCCTATTTTCGGTAATTCTTTGGGTCTGGTAGGGGATGTTTTGTATGCCGGCAGCGGGAACACTTTCCGTGTTGGCGCACACGACGGAACTGCCTACCTCTACAAGAACCTGAGTGGGAATCCAACGCTGGTCAGCAAGTGGACCGAATTACCCAGCCAGTGGGCGGGCTATTTTGGAGGGTTGGGTTGCCTCTTTGCGGACACTCTTGTCATTTCGCAAGGGAGTAGTCCCTCACACGGCAGTAAAGCAGGAGCTTTTTTCTACCGCGTGGATGGGAGCGGCAACCGGGCATCTGTGTTCTCTTTTGTGGCCCCGGATACGGACCGCGATAACAGGTGCATTGCCCTCACAAGTAATCGCTGCGCCATTGTGTGGAATTCCCGAGCCAACAGCAATAACTGTCAAATTCTGGTCTTTGATATTCAACGAGACGCCACCAATGGATTCAGGGGCATAACCACCAACGTGGTCATCGCGGCAACAGGCTTTGCCGGAGTGTCCCAATGGGGCATGAGTTGTGATGGCGATTTGGTGGCAATGGGCGAACCGCAGTACGCGGTCGGCACAAATCAGTGCGGTCGTGTCAGAGTATGGCGGCTGGCTGCAGGCAGTGCTTCCTTGATTTCCACCCTGACTCCGGCGGATTCATACAATGCTGGGATGTTTGGTGAGTGCGTTTGCCTGAAAGGCAGCACCCTTCTTGTGGGAAGCCCGACGGTTCCGGGCGTTTCCAACGCGCAGGGATGTGTCTACGTTTACAGCATTCCCGCGGCAGGTCAGCCTTTCATGCTGAGAAAGCTCCAGCCCAACTCCCCGGTCATTGGCAGTGGAGAGTACTTTGGCGATCCGATTAGCTGGGATGGAAACCGCATCGTCGTTGGCTCATCGGTTGGATACGGTAGGACTGGGAGCGGCGCAGTATATATTTACAGCGCAGCGTCCATAATTGATGGAATTCCCCAGCCTGCTAGTGCTGCCAGAGGCAGCGCCGTGATCGCGAATGGGTTCTTAATCGGCGTCAATTTAATCGACGGCGGCTACGGCTACACGAACACCCCGTCGGTACGCATTCTTGGCGGTGGTGGCAGCGGAGCACAGGCGGTGGCGTTGGTGAGCAATGGCGTGGTGACCGCCATCAGTGTTCTCGACGCTGGTCATGGCTACACCAGCACACCGGTGGTGGTTATTGACCCGCCGTTTATACCCAGCCCAGCGTTGAGCATCGCTCCCATGTCGTTTTTGACTTTCTCCAACCTGACCAAAGGCGGCGCCTATCAGCTTCAACGCTCGATGGGCTGGTACTGGGCAAACCAGTTGTTGAGTTTCACGACCACAGGGAGCGTTTGGACGCAGATGGTTGCCGGAACTGTTGGCAGTACCGATTATCGCTTGGCCCTTAGCCCGGCACCATCGCAAGCATTCGCCACTGCACAGGTCGTTAATGGTTTTCTGGTGGGAGCCACGGTTACCAGCGGCGGCTCCGGTTACGGCACTAGTCCGGCACTGAGCATAGTTGGAGGTGGGGGCACCAATGCAACGGCAGTTTCATACGTCACCGGTGGGGTAGTGACGGGAATCCAGATCACGAGTGCTGGTATCGGCTACACTAATACGCCCACCATCCGTATTGCCGCGCCTCCTGCAGCCGCGCTTTCACCTACCGTGCAGCCCGTGATGCGCCTCGATGCCGCGAGCTTGGCCCCTTATGACAATTACCAAGTTCAATATAAGACGGACTTGGGCAGCGCCTGGGGGAACTGGGGCGGCACATTTGCCCCAACTAGCGTGACGAACTCGCAATACTTGTTCATTTCGGACGAATCGGGATTCTTCCGGGTGCAGCATGTGCCGTAGTACTTGTTCAAGGAAATGGGTATTGCTGCTCTGTCTGTTCAAAACGTCGGCGGGTGATGAACTCAACCACGGCGACCTGAACGACTTCGGCGGCGTTTTCAAACCTGCCGGTCTCCAGTACATGCTGTGCTTCGTGTGGCCTGTGGTCCTGTAACTCGACATGCACCAGTTTCATCGCCCAACTTGAGCATGGCGGCCCAGCGTCGGGAAAACTCGCTTCGTCACCAGGGTGTGGCTACCGAGGTCGTTGGGTGCGTTCTTTCCGCAGCGAGGATGGTGCCGACTGGCATCTGCGGTTGCGCAAGTGTGCAATATCCGCTCTGAGACGTGTTGGTAGAATGCTGTGTCAAAACCCGGGAAGGTTCAGGCCTTTCATCTCCGCCCAGAGATTGCGACGGCGACGATGGACGACTCGCCATTCCGCCAGCATTTTGTCATAAGCCGCCAGGTTCATTTCGCTGAGCGCCTTCATCCAGAGGGCCTGCTCGCGGTAATACGAGCCATTGTTGCCTGGGGCGGGAACGAGCGTATGGAGATGTTTCTCCCAGATCGGCATCGGATCAAATTCCCCGACATCCACGCCCAGGAAGGCCAACGCTTCACGCAAGCTCCGCTCCAGCTTTGGGTCTAATCCCAAGCTCGGCACCAACACCTGTGCATGAAAAGTAGGGAAGCGTTCTTCGAATTTCGGGGCGCTGGGCAGCACGCGAGTCAGCAACGCCAGCGAACGCCATTGCTTTTCGAAGAATGAAGCGTGCTTTTGAAAGCATTCGAGCCACACGTCCAGATGATCGAGCAGGGTCTTCTTGTGTGTGGCGGGCGCCCTCCGCGCTTCGATGAGCCAACTGACCCACGAATCTTCCGGGCGCTGCTTCTGTTCCGCTCCATAGACGCACTCGTTTGCCGTCCGGTCACGCCACTCGGTAAAGAGCTTTTCAGCGACTTTTCGGGCACCCCCCTGCTGCTGGAATTCGTCAAAGGCCCGCAGGACCTCCACCCAGTCGGAAGAGGAGACATAAATGGCACGCTGCAATCGGCAGCTTGCCGCTCGTGCGGGCGCTTTGGCTTTCAAGGAGATAGTCTCCCACTGTTCCAGCAACTTCAGGGCGTAGTCAGCGGTCGCTTCCCCATAATGGTGGTGCCGTGCATGCGGAAGCAGTGAGTCCTCGGGAAGCCACACCTCGTCTTCGGGCCGACGCAAAAGGCTGGCAAACGTGCGTTGCATCCAGATCTCGGCTTGAGGAAAGTCCTGACGTTCCATGGCATCGGCAATGAGCGCTTCCCCGTAATGCCAGTCAGTGGGCAAGTGAGTTTCGCACGATTGCAAATAGGCAGAGGGATCGAACCGCCGTTCCATGTGATGATGAATTTTGTGCCACACCGAGCGAGTGTTCTCCCTGGGTTCGGTGTATTCCTCTTCGCTTAAGCGAGTGTGTATCTCCGGCCAAAACTCTTCAGGCAACGCGGCAAAGAACTTGAAGCATTGTTCGTCGTTTAGGCCCACCCTCTTGCATGCTTGTTCCAGGCCGTAAACCCGCTGGAGGAACTCCCGGCCCCTGGCCATCTGACCTTCGCAAGCCCGCCAGGTCCAGCGGAGCACGCAGGCTGTGGCGTGAGGGCCTAAGCCGCAAAAGCTGTCGTCGCATGACATCCACTCAGGATAGAGATCGATGTTCTCGTCAATTCCTTTGAGGGCTTGAGCGAACAAGTTGGGTTCGTGGTCCAGTGGGAAAGCGCGGTCCAGCCACTCGATCATCTGCTCCGCGATCTTCTCGAGGTCATTCGTCAACGCCGAAGAGTCGAAATAGGGCGGGTCCCATTCGGGCTCGCGGACAGCGTATTCGCCCTCCTCATCGCCCACTTCGGACACATGGTCCTCCCATTGCCCCCAGAGCTCATTCCAGGTTTCCAGGGCTTTCTGGTCGGACACCTTAGCCTGCGGGGAGGCCGCGGAGGCCGATTCCGCCGAGCCGATGAGCGCTCGTACGGTTTGCGCCAGGTCCGGATCAATCGCCTGGAGCGGTCCGTCTAACTTCTTCAAAGCTCCGGTGCTGGTGACAACGTCAAGCAGGCGCTCGATCTGTTCCTCGGTTAACGCGCCGAGAAGCTTCTCGCCCCAAGACTGTGGAGCTTCATTCATGTTCTTGGTCCTCCAGTTTGGTTGAAGATTGTTGGGAGGCTTTGCTTTGAAGGCCTGCTCGGACTGGGATCAGCAAGATCTCCTCCACATCCGCGGGCACTTCCACCCGTGCCATCACCGCCGGCCAAAGCTCGATCGGCGGAGCTTGAATGAGCGCGGAATCGAGGGTAATGGCGCCCAGATCGTCGTGGAGATAATGCCGTTGACCGCAGTGGAGCGCGTGGCAACTCTGCCGGATGCCGGGTCCGCACTCCTTCCAAAGGCAGGTTCGGCCGAGGTACTTGCCGCTCACGTCCGCCAGGAACACATCCCCGCCCCGGCTCTGGCCAGTTTGCATCGCGCGGCCATTCAACTGCCGTGCGGCTTTCGCCAACGGCGCCAGGTTCATGTTGTCGGTGACGGTGACCAGCAGATCAACGTCATTGGGCGAGGGTTCCGGCGTGGTGAGCGACCCGATCAAGGCGATCCTATCCACACCAGGGAGACGCGAGGCAGACTGAACAAATAGGAGCGCTGCCGCGAGCAGTTGGGCGCGCACCGGTGGTTGGGGAGGCGGTGGCGGCGGCTCCTCCCACACCGGCTCGATGTCGAGGGAAGCCAGCCAGTCTGTCATGTGCGAGCGCAGGCGCCCACGCTTGAATTGGAACCAGCGCTCCCGCTCGCGAAAATCGCTCGCAAGCACGTCCTTGAACCGGCGAAAGGCACCGCGCCCGTGAAGCGCACGCTGGAGTTCGTCGCGTAATCGCGGCTCCGGCACTGTGGGAACGAATGCCGCCATATCACGAAAGCCCTCGCGCCCCTCTTGCTCCGGCACCTCCACCATCCGCGTGCCGAAGTCATCCTCGACCTTTTGCGCCTCGACCAGGGCCTGCTTCTGCCAGTCAGGCAGATCGGAGTCGCGCAGCAGATGCTCGAGTTTGTCGTCCGGGCCGGCCTCCTCCTTCAACCTTTCCAGCTCCCGGCGGGACTCGTCCTGCACCATCAGCACTTCCCCGGACTCGGTGTCGAGGTAGTAGTGCATTTCCGAAAAGCCTGCCTCAAAAGCCTCTTCCAAATCCATCCGTTTGATTTTCAGGCATCGCATAACCGGGAGCATATGCAATTACAGCCATCTTGGGTAGCCCGTCTTGCACTCACTGTGAACAGCCTGTGAATAACCTTGAACAACTACGCTTTGACTCCGGCAGCCCCATGAGGATCATCCCCCGAATGCCAAAATCTGCTGCGCTGGAAAATGCCGTGCCGTCGCCACACAACTGGCACACCACGGATGAAGACGAAGTCAACCGCCGTCGGGCACGCGCCCGCACGGAGGAGTTCCGCATCTCGAACACCGAACCCCACCACCCGATCTTCTCCAACTTCCGCGTCCAGTCCGGCAGCGGTTTGACTTACTCGGTGGAAGTTCGTGACGTGCGCCAGCGGCAGTTCGCCTGCGATTGCGTGGATTTCCGCATCAATGGATTGGGCACGTGCAAACATGTCGAAGCGGTGTTGCTGCATCTGGAGGCGCGATTTAAGCGGCTGTTCCGAACGGCCGAGAAAACAGGCTCGCCGCGGCTGGATGTGGTGGCTGACCCGGAAAGCGACTCGATGCGGCTGCTCGGTGGCGAGGGCGGTCTGCCCCGCGCCCTCAAGGGCTGGTTTGATTCGGACGGAGCACTTCGCGAAGGCATGCCTGAGGAGGCGATCGAGGCGCTCAAACAGCTTGACGCTGAGGAGGCGCCGGGATTGCGCCTCTCACAGGAACTCGCCCCATGGCTCGAAAGCCGCCGCCGCGCCGCCGAACGCAAACAACTCCGGCGCGACTACGAGCTCAAGGTGCAAAGCGGCGAATGGCCGGCCCACGAAACAAAGGTCCCGCTCTTTCCTTACCAGCGCGAGGGCATGTTGCATCTTGCCTTCACCGAACGCGCCTTGCTGGCCGATGAAATGGGCTTAGGCAAGACCATTCAGGCCATCGCTGCCTGCGCACTGCTGCACCGCCTCGGCCAGGCCAACCGCGTGCTGGTCGTCACGCCCGCCTCGCTTAAGACCGAATGGGAGGAGCAGATTCAGCGCTTCACTGACCTGCCGTATCAGCTCGTGTTCGGAATGCGGGTCGGCG
>Ga0209697_10007357_pt1 | contig 12901 bp, 8 predicted proteins | sample AliMusrvi5mmetaG_FD_184115 | JGI IMG/M metagenome (GOLD analysis project Ga0209697, IMG submission 184115) | Freshwater lake bacterial and archeal communities from Alinen Mustajarvi, Finland, to study Microbial Dark Matter (Phase II) - Alinen... | ecosystem: Environmental > Aquatic > Freshwater...
GAATCCGGCAGCGCACCATGAAGATGTATTTCTTGCCCGTCTTGCGCAGGTCCCGGTCATCTTGTTGATAGACGCCATGAGACTTAAGGAACGTTGTGTCATCTTCTGCGAAGTGGTCAGCTTGTGGGTCGGCCAGCGTTTGGCTGATGGTTCCCCCCAGCGTCGGGTCTTTTTCTTTGAGGAACTCGATCGGCGACGGCTTGGAGTTGGTAGCGCTAGTTGCCACAGTCACGCCTGCACCTGCTTTCGGGCCTCATCCGCCAGCGGCGTGCTCAGGTAGCGCTCGCCCGTGCTGCAACCGATCGTGACGATCAGCTTACCCTTGTTCTCCGGACGGTTTGCGACTTGCAACGCCGCCCAAACATTCGCCCCGGTTGAAATGCCTGCCAGAATTCCTTCCTCCAGCGCCAGCCGCCGCGCCATAGCAAACGAGTCCTCGTTGCTTACGGTGATAACATCGTCCACGATTTGCAGATTGAGGTTCTTAGGTATAAAGCCTGCCCCCGTGCCCTGAATCTTGTGCGGACCCGGCTTCAGCGGCTCCCCTTTGCGCGCTTGCGTGATGACCGGCGAATCCTTCGGCTCGACCGCGATAGACTGAAACGTCTTCTTGCGGGTCTTGATCACCTCGCTCACTCCCGTGATGGTGCCACCGGTGCCGACCGCCGAGACCAGTATATCCGCTTTGCCGTCGGTATCCTTCCAGATCTCCTCCGCCGTGGTCTTGCGATGAATCTCCGGATTGGCCGGGTTATCGAACTGCTGCGGAATCCACGAGTCGGCGAGCTCTTTGTGGAGTTCCTCTGCCTTCCTGATCGCCCCCTTCATGCCTTCGGTCGCCGGGGTCAGGACCAGTTTCGCCCCCAATAGCGCCAACAATGTACGCCGCTCCATGCTCATGCTCTCCGGCATGGTCAGGATGAGTTTGTAGCCCTTGGCCGCCGCTACGAACGCCAGCGCGATCCCCGTGTTGCCGGAGGTGGGCTCGATTATCGTGGTCTTGGGTGTGAGAATCCCATCCCGCTCGGCCGCGGCGATCATGGCGTAACCGATCCGGTCTTTCACGCTGCCCAGCGGGTTGAAGAACTCCCCCTTTAACGCAATGGTAGCCTCCGCGCCATTGGTAATGCGGTTTAGTTTGATCAGGGGCGTTCGTCCCACCGTACTAATTATATCTGGATAAACTGACATGATTGTCTTCCTTTCTATGTTAAATGAACTCGACCCATTTTACTAGTGTGCCTCTACTATACACGCATATACATGCAAATCAATGAAGATAGTATAGATAATTGTATGCACAGTAGTACTAGGGACTTATAACGTAAATCTGAGACTAGAATCGCTGTGGAGCGGGACAGGTTATCCGAGTATGTGATTTGAGGGTGGTGTGCTTGGGCACAGCCGAAGTCAGAGGCCGCCAACATTGGCTGTCGAGCGCCGGATTCTCTGCGGCTCATTTGTTTGTCCAGCAGAGAAGCGAGCGCTTTCCGAATGGGGTTAACGCCGTCGGCGTGCTGGCCCGTAGAAATACCCACCCCGAACGCGCGCGCCTCGCACCCGGCCCCCGCTGCCTTGCGGATGGCCCGGTTTACCCTCTTCAAAGAGCGCGGTATAACGATAATCAAAGCCCTCTAGCTTCAGGCGCGGGATCTTCTGGCTTATGAAGCGCTCGATCGAGTTCACGTGCCGAATGTCCTCCGCCACCATCAATGTGTAGGCGTCGCCCTTGGCCTCCATGCGGCCTGTGCGGCCAATCCGGTGAATGTAATCTTCCGGGTGTTGCGGCACGTCATAGTTGATGACGTGGCTCACCTCAGCGATGTCCAACCCACGCGCCGCGATGTCAGTAGCGACCAGCACCTCGAAGCGACCGTCGCGGAAGCCGCGCAGAGCCTGCTCGCGCTCGCGTTGAGTACGATTCGAGTGGAGGACGGCAACGGCATGGTTGCTCCGCTTCAACAGATGCGCTACTCGATCGGCGCCATGTTTAGTGCGGCAGAAAACAATTACCGAGTCGTAGTTCACGCGCTTGAGGAGTTCGAGGACCAAGTCGGCCTTCTGGGAATCGGACACGGGATAGATCACATGCGTGACAGATTCCTTGGGCGTGCGGCGAGCGCCTATTTCGATCGTCTCGGGATTATTCATCGCCCACTGAATGAGCGTTTCAATCTCGGGCGGGATCGTGGCAGAAAACAGGGAGGTATGCCTTTGGCGAGGGCAGCGGTCGAGTATGCGCCGCACATCTGGCAGGAACCCCATGTCGAGCATGCGATCGGCCTCGTCCAACACGAGATACTTCACGCGGTCAAGCTTGCAGGTGCCGCGTTGCACATGATCAAGTAACCGACCGGGCGTGGCCACGAGGACATCCACGCCGTCGCGCAGGGCGTCCAATTGCCGGCCGTAGCCAACGCCGCCAAAGACGACCGCGATGCGCAAGTTAGTGAACCGGGCGAAATCGCGGATGGCGGTTTCGACTTGGGCGGCCAACTCGCGGGTCGGTTCGAGGACGAGCAACCGAGGCTGCGGGCTATGCTGCCCGAGCTGGGAAAGGATCGGCAGCGCGAACGCCGCGGTCTTGCCCGTGCCAGTCTGGGCGCTGCCGATCACGTCATGGCCTGCGAGGATCAGCGGAATGGCACGAAGTTGGATGGGTGTCGGCTCGATATAGCCCATGGCGCGCACACCTTCGAGCACCGGGTTGGAAAGACCTAACTTAGTAAATGGCATAAATCAAACACGGCTGCGGCACAGGCGCAAAACGCTGTGCAACGCAGCCTCTGGCCTCAGGGCCTGCTGCAATCAAAGATCAGGACGGCGACTCGACGGGAGGCGCCAACGGTTCGGCTGGCGATTCTGCCGAGGGAACGGCCGGAGCAGCGTTCATTGGTGCTTCAGGCGAAGCGACTGCATCCGCGTCAGTTGCCCCCTCTGTCTCGGGGAGGGCGCTCTCTGTTTGCGGTAATTCCACCACAGGCGCGGCCCCAAGCTCCGGGCTTGGTTCCGATCCAGCCGCTTCGGTAGCAACAGGAGGCTCGGTCGGCGATACAGGTCCCGTCGGCGCCTTCGCCGGAGCAGGTTCGGGTTTGGGCGGCTTCGGCAGCGGCCTCTTGGCGGTTTCGAGCACACCATTGGCGAACTCGATAACATGCCCCTGATGGATCAACCAGTGCAAATCCGCAATGACAGCCGTTTGTTCCGGCGTGGGCGCGGCGCTCTCGGGTTGGGACGCTGCCGGTGTTACACTTCCAGTCTGCTCAACCACCGTCGGCGCGGGTGATGGCGCCAGGGCCTCGACCAAGTGGCGGCGGGTGCACCTGGCATTGGCATCGATGAAATCAACGATGCGCTTCACGCCTTCGGAAACCGGGGTCGCTGCGGGATCGAGGTAATGCGGCCGAGCAATACAGACATGCGTGACCGTCCTGTTGACCTTAAAGAACTGCAAGCCATGGCCCGCGAACTGCTGGCTCAGGACCGTAGCAATCTGGAGCGGGAAACGCCGCTGGTCCTCCCAAACGCTGCGGACCAGGCGGAGCAGTTCGGGGCAGCGCAAGGAACGTGCCGCTCCGCCGTTGAGGCTGTGAGAATCCACCGGCTTGATAATATTCTCCCTGTGCGTCTCGCGGAAATGCTTCTCCACCGCCTCCATGTTCTCCAGGCGGAGCGGTTCGGGCAGGTTGAGGCAGAGGAAATCGGTCTTCCAGCTTTGATCATCCACCCATTTCTTGACCACCTCTTCGTCGCGCACGATGCGCACTCGCGATTTATACTCCTCGAAGGGCATTCGTGAGAAGCGCTCGCCGTGCAGCTTGCGTAATTGATTCTGGTAGTCGTGGTGGTTGGGCGGACCGAGAATCACGCCGCTGATGGCGCATTGGGCGACAAAAGTGTACTTGCCCTTGGGCGGTTCGGTTGCCGTGCGTTCCGCCTGGTAAAAGGTAGCGAAATGCTTCCTCAATACATGGGCGATGGCTTCGTCCTCGGAAAGCCAAAGCGTGTCGTCGAGGGCGCACACGAACAGCGGCTGAACCGCTTGGCCCTGGGCGTTCTTTTTCACCGCGAACTGCACCGTGTGCCGCTCTGGCTTCTGAAGAATCATCTGCGCGATGTCGAACAGGGGGTAAGCCCGGCCTGTCATCTTGATCTGCCGAGCAAGAGATTCGACGCCTTTGTCCTCTGGGCGCAGGCTAAGGTCTAATTCGGGCAGCGGCCGCACCGGCTCGCGACGCTCACCGCGGCGAAAGTCGCCCCTGTCGTCGCGGAACGGCCTGCCGCGGCCGCCGTCGGGCCGAGGCGCGCCACCTTCAGGCCTGGGGGGCCCGCCGTGCACGCCGCGCGGGCGGTCGCGATCGGAACGGGGCCTCGCTCCAGGTGGGCCGTCGCGGCGAGGCGGGCGTGGGCCACCACGGCGGTCGCGGTCGCCGCGGCGGTCGGGCCTTTCACTTTCGCCCTCGTAATGGGCGTATTTAGAGGCCGCAGGCTCCTGCGCCCAAGCGGGCAGGAAGAGTTTATCCAGATCAAGTTCGCTATCAGGTAATGTGCTCATTACGTTACATCAGGCGCATTCTGCGGTGCGCCTTGCAAATGCCGCTAAGGGAGCATGGAGCGGCTCAGGCAGGATTGCAAGCTTCGGATGGTATTATGTCAAAAGGGCTAGATAATCAAAAAGTCATTGTCCCCTCGCTTGAATCGCGGCAAGCTCTGTGTCCGTAACTTTATGGACCAGGTGAATCTGGGTATGATTGGCGGCGGTACCGTAGGCAGTGGCGTTTTTCGCGCCCTCCAGCTCAACGGAGACCTGATGGCTTCGCGCATCGGCGTGAAGGTTAACGTACGTAAAGTCGCCGTAAAAACCTTCGACGAGCCGCGTCCGTACCCGATCCCCACCTCTCGCATGACCACCGACTGGCAGAGCGTGGTCAATGACTCGCAAGTAGATATTGTCGCCGAATTAGCCGGCGGCACCACCATCGCTCGCACCATCATCCTTGCTGCCCTGAAACTCGGCAAACCCGTGGTCACCGCCAACAAGGCCTTGCTCTCTGCGCATGGGGAGGAGTTGTTCGCCGCGGCGCGGCAACACGGTACGAACCTCTACTACGAGGCCAGCGTTTGCGGCGGTATCCCCATCATCAAGTCTCTGCGCGAAGGCTTCGTGGGCAACCGCATTACCCACCTGTACGGCATCGTCAACGGCACCTGCAATTACATCCTCACCCGCATGAAGCTCGAAGGGGCGGACTTTGCGGCAGTGCTCAAGGACGCGCAGGCGCAAGGATACGCTGAAGCCGAGCCTTCGCTCGACGTTGACGGCTACGATGCCCAACACAAGATCGGCATCCTGGCCTCGCTCGCGCATGGCTTCTGGGTGAACCCGAAGGATATTTACGTCGAAGGCATTCGCTCGATTACGCGGATGGACATCCAGTTCGCCAATCAACTTGGCTACACTATCAAGCTGCTGGGAATCATTAAGAGGGGCGAGGCGACCGCGAGGCGCGCGTCCCCTGCACGCATTCAGGTGTCTGTATATCCCACACTGGTGCCGAATGCGCATGTTCTAGCCAGCGTGAACCATGTCTTTAATGCGGTCTTCGTGCGCGGCGACGTGGTAGGCGACACCTTGTTCTATGGCCGCGGTGCCGGCAAAGACGCCACTGCCAGCGCCGTGTTGAGCGACTTGGCGGATGCTGCATTGGATTTGAAGTTCGGCACCAAGCATAGAGTGCCGCCCTTCGTGCCGCACGAGCTTAACGGCGAGGTGGCACCGATTGACGAAGTCGTCTCGCGCTACTTTGTTCGGCTTAATGTCGTGGACAAACCTGGAGTACTGGCTCAAGTCTCTGCTATTTTCGGCCAGGCCAAGATCGGTATTTCATCAGTGATTCAACCTGAGGGCCACGAAGGCGCGAGCGTGCCCCTGATCCTGATGCTGCATGACGCGCCAAATGGGGCGGTCGCCCGCGCTTTGGCGAAGATCGGCAAGCTTGCGGTGGTCAAGAGCGCGCCGGTAATGATCCGGGTAGAGACTTTATGTTGATAGTCCAGAAATACGGCGGCACGTCGGTAGGCAACCCCGACCGCATCAGAAACGTTGCGGCCCGCGTCGCCAACTACCATACCAAAGGCGACCAGATTGTGGTCGTCGTCTCCGCCATGAGCGGGGTCACCGACAACCTCATCAAGATGGCCAAGGAGATCATGCCCTTGCCCAACGAGCGAGAGATGGACGTGCTGCTGGCCACCGGCGAGCAGACCACCATCGCTTTGACGGCCATCGCGTTACACTCGCTAGGGATTCCTGCCTTTTCGCTCACTGGCGCGCAAGCGGGCATCGTCACCGATGGTGTTCATACCAAGGCCCGAATCCAGAATATCTCCCCAAAGAAGATCCACGACTTGCTGAACCAGGGCAATGTCGTTATCGTCGCCGGCTTCCAGGGCCAGACCATCGAGGGCCAGGTCACCACGTTGGGGCGCGGCGGCTCAGACTTGACGGCTATCGCGCTGGCAGCAGCGCTTAAGGCCGACCTGTGCCAGATTTACACCGACGTGGACGGCGTCTATACAGCCGACCCGCGCATCGTGCCTGCTGCGAAGAAGCTCGAGGAAATCTCCTACGACGAGATGCTAGAACTGGCCAGCCTCGGCGCTAAGGTCATGCAATCCCGCTCCGTTGAATTCGCCAAGAAGTTTGGCGTCGTCTTTGAAGTCCGCTCCAGCCTTAATGAAAACCCAGGAACCATTGTGAAAGAAGAAGCCAGGAATATGGAAGACATTGTCGTGCGCGGCGTCTCGCTCGACAGGAACCAGGCGAAAGTCACGCTGGTCGCCGTGCCGGACAAGCCCGGCGTGGCAGCGTGCATTTTCAAAGCCATCGGGGACGCCAATGTGAACGTGGACATGATCGTACAGAACATCAGCCACGGCAGCGGCAAGCCCGCCACCGACCTGTCGTTCACCGTTGATAAACCCGACCTGCTCAAGGCCCAGAAGGTCATCGACGGGCTCCGACCCGAGATTGGTTTCGGCCAAGTCATCGCGACCGACCAAATTGCCAAGCTATCCATCGTGGGAGTGGGTATGAAGAGCCATACCGGCGTGGCCGGCAAGATGTTCGAGACTCTCGCCCGCGAGGGGATCAACATCGATATGATCTCCACCAGTGAGATCAAAATCTCCGTCGTGGTTGACCTCGCCAAAGGCGAGCAGGCGATGAAAGCGGTCCACGCGGCATTCCTGGGATAAGACACCGTTCCCGCCTGCCCTTCGTCTGCGTCCTCGATGTGCTGTTTGTAATCGAGGCTCCCTGGATGAGGTTGCTCGAGAACGAGTATGCCAGTAGTTCAGCGCCCCTTGGAATAGCTTTCAATCGGCTGAAGGATTCCCAGCTTCACCAGGCCTACGATAAGCGCAGTGTAAAGCAACGAGATCACTACGTCCCGGAGCAGCTCGCGCCATGAATAGCGGCCTGGTTTCTCAGAGGCGATCTTCTGTGCGCCCTTGTGCATCAGAATGAAACCCAGGACGTTGGTAAGCCAGTAGCCGACGACCAGCGACGCCCCGAAGGCAGGTTTATGGAACCAGCTCACCAGCCATGCGAAGGCCAGCGCCAACGGCACATTGAAGAAGAGGTCGTTCCACCAGGAAAGCGGCGAAAGCATGAACCCGATCGCGGTCAAAACTCCACCCGCAGCTTTTCGTTTCCATCCCATAAGGTGCTTGTGAGTGTTCGGGCCGCCGCCAAACAATGAGGGGGGAGCCGCCACAGCGCCAGCCCCTGCATTGACCAGAGCCGCGGGAGAATTGCAGCCGACGTGAGGAGAGTCAATGCTATAAATGGAAGATGTCTGAGTCTGTTGCTCCCCCTGCCGACAAAACCGTTTGCGGCAACTGGGTGTTACTGCTAGCTTGCGGCATTCGACCTGGCCGAACTTTCCAGTCTGATTTCAGAACACATGGCGTCCGAACCTCGCAAGAACGGTGCAAAAGGGCCACGCATCCTGATCGTGGATGACGACCCGGGGCAGCGCAGCCTCCTGGATTCTTTCCTGCGGAGCCAGGGCTTCGAGACAGTCACTGTCGGGTCGGGCGAAGAGGCGCTCAAGGTCCTTAGTACCGGCGGCATCAGCATGATGATCTCCGACGTGCGGATGCCGGGTCTCTCGGGCTTGGAAACGATGCACCGTGCGCGCCTGGAGCATGCAGTCCTGCCGATCCTCCTGGTGACCGCCTACGCCGACATCCGCGAGGCCGTCGGAGCCATGCGCGACGGTGCCCTCAATTACCTGGCCAAGCCCATTGATCTGGACGAACTGCTCGACACCGTCCAGCAGGCCACTGGCATCGCCCAACCTGCGCCTCTAAAATTCAGCACGGACAAGCAGTTGCCCGCAAATGTGGTGGCTAAGAGCCCGCTCATACAGGCCGTCTTCCACGATGCCTCACTCATTGCCAGTTCCGATAGCCGCATCCTGATCACCGGTGAAAGCGGAGTGGGCAAGGAAGTGCTGGCCGATGTCATCCATGCTTGGAGCCCCCGCGGGTCCGGCCCCATGGTCAAAGTCAACTGCGCCGCCATTCCGGAGACCCTGCTCGAAAGCGAACTCTTCGGGCACGTGAAGGGAGCGTTTACGGGCGCGGTGGCGCAACGGATTGGCCGCTTCGAGGTGGCCAATAACGGCACCATTTTCCTGGATGAAGTGGCGGACATGTCCCCGCCTCTGCAGGCCAAGCTGCTGCGCGTGACGCAGGAAGGGCGTTTCACCCGAGTTGGCTCCAACACCGAACTCCAAACCAATGCACGCATCCTGGCGGCTACCAACCGCATCCTCGAGGAGGAAGTCAAGGCCGGCCGCTTTCGTGAGGACCTGTTTTACCGGCTGAACGTCGTCGAACTCAACATCCCCTCGCTGCGCGAGCGGTCCGAGGACATCCTGCCGCTGGCCAGCGCCTTCATCGCCGAGTTCACCCGGGGCAAAGCACGGTTTGCGTCCTCCGTCGCCGATTGTCTGACGCGTTACACCTGGCCTGGGAATGTGCGCGAGCTGCGCAACGCGATGGAGCGGGCAGCACTTCTTTCCCTGGGCGATCTCATCCTCCCCGAACATCTGCCCGCGAAGGTCCGTGCCGTGGCTGAGTCAGCCCCGGCGGTCGAAGCGCAGGATGCCCAGCGCCTGGCGGAGATCGAGCGTCAGGCCATCTTCCAGGCGTTGCGCAAGCACGACTTTAACCGAACGGAGACCGCTAAGGCCCTCGGCATCAGCCGCCGCGCCCTCATCTACAAGCTCCAGCGTTTCCGGGAAGAGGGATACCCAGTGGATCCGGCTTAGCCACGGATATGGTGGGCGACCTGTGTAGCGATTTCCGAGGCGGTCTGCTTAACGTTCTTCTCGACATCCTGGCCAGCCCGGACGAAAGCCACGGCGGCGCCATACGGGCCAAAGGCCAAAGTCGCGCCACCACCCACTTTGTTGCCGCTGTTGGCGTCAGTGGTGATTTCCCACAATGGTTTGGGCGGCCCTTGGGAGAGATCGTTGACACAGGTCAGCACCTTGATATCGGTCTGGCCTACGCCCAAGCCGACTATCGAGCGCTGCAACCGGTTGCCTTCCTGCACCAGGCTGAACGAGCCGCGGAGCAACCATCCTCGGGTCGGAAGCGGGGCGCCTGGCATTTGTCTGATCGCCTGGAACCCTGCCTTCGAGAGATTCTTCAGTAGTGACTTGGACATCAACGCCACCAATTCTTGAGCACGTGCTGCCGGATCGGAGGACTTACCATACACGCGATTAGCCACTTGGCCGATTCGCCCGCGGCGCCCCGAGAGCACGCCGTCCTCGCTTTGTATGGCCCAGGCAGGCAGCTCGAAGTCGGCCACGTAAATGACCGTTGGCGGATTGGTCGCCGGGGAGGCATAGACGTGCTCGCCCGTGACGGTGGCTTTCTTCTGTAATTGACACCCGGCGAGCAGGCTCAGGGCAAGGAGGGTCAGGCCGCCGGCAAGACCGCCTTGTCGTATTCGTATTAGGCAGGATTTCATTGATTGATTCTTAGGTAGACTCTCGTGTTTTATGGTTCAGCCATTTGGGGAAGCTGGAGCGTTCGCGGGCGGCATGGGAGGCGTTTGAGGCTTCACTTCTTTTGGGAGGAATCGTTCAGCGATCCGTTGCAGCACCACGTAGAACGACGGCACAAACAGCACTGCCAGGCAGGTCGAGGCAAGCATGCCCGAGGCGACCGCAATGCCGAGCGATTTGCGCGCGCTGGCCCCGGCGCCAGTGGCCAGCACCAGCGGCATTACCCCGAGGATGAACACAAAAGACGTCATCAGAATGGGCCGGAATCGGGCGTGCGCGGCCTCGATGGCGGCTTCAATGATGCTTTTGCCGGCAGTCCGGCCTTCGCGGGCCATCTCGACAATCAGGATCCCATTCTTGGCGGAGAGGGCGACCAAGAGGACAAGGCCGATCTGGGTGTAAATGTTATTGGCCAGGCCAAGTCCACGCAGCGCGGCGACCGTGCCCAGCAGAGCCAGCGGCACAGCCAAAATAACGGCCCCCGGCGTGATCCAGCTCTCGTATTGGCCAGCGAGGACGAAATAGACGAGCAGAATGCCCAGCCCGAAAATGAAATAGGTGGAGCTGCCTACGAGCTTTTCCTGGTAGGACATGGCCGTCCATTCGGACTCCAGCCCTGGGCCTAGCGTCCGGTCAGCAATCGCTTGCATGGCATCCAGGCCCTGGCCAGAGCTGAAGGCGGGGGTGGTGGAGCCGTTGATAGTGGCGGTGGGAAAGAGGTTATACAATGAGATCAACGCCGGCCCCTGGGTGGGCTTGATGTCGGCCAGCGTGCCCAGAGGAACCATCTGGCCACTCTGGCTCCGCACGTAGTATTGTTTAAGGTCGTCCGCTGTAAGCCGCTTCTTGCCTTCGGCCTGAGCGAAGACCATGAAGTTGTGGCCGAACTTGGTAAAGAGGTTGATATAGCTCGACCCAAGATAACTCTGCAGGGCGTCGAACACGTCCCCAACGGCCACGTTAAGCGTCTCGGCCTGGGAACGATCCACGTTCACGGCAATCTGCGGCACTTGCGAGCGGAAAGGCGTGAAGGCTGATTGCATCATCGGGTTGGCCTTGGCTGCGGCCACAACTGCGTCGCCGGCTTGCTGCAAGCGGGCAAAGTCATAGCTTCCGTCGGCCAGCTCCAACTGCATCTGGAACCCGCCGGAAAGCCCTAAGCCCTGGATGGGCGGTGGAACGAGCACCAGGACGCTGGCCTCCTGGACTTCGGCCAGCTTCTTGGTCAGGCCTTGGTAGATGCTCCTGAGGTCCTGGCCCCGCCCGCGTTCCTTCCAGTCCTTGAGATTGAGATACATGATGCCGGCATTAGCGAGCGAGGCATTATTGTCGAGCGCTGAAACACCTCCGATCGCCACGACACTAAGCGTGCCCGGAACGCTCAGCGCGATCTGCGTGACCCGATCCATCACCCGCTCCGTCCGTTCGAGGGACGCGCCGTCCGGCAACTGCGTGGCGAGTATCACATAGCCCTGGTCCTCGGTGGGGATGAAGCCGGTAGGGATCTTAGTCAACTCCCACCCCGCCAATCCCACCAGGGCGAGCGCAATCGCCACCATGACCCCGCTGCGCTGCACCATCCCGCGGATCAACCGGACGTAGAACCGTTCTGTGGGTTCATAGACTGAGTTGAACCAGCGGAAGAAGAAGTTCTTGCGGCGATTGGCGTCGTGAGGCCGCAGCCAGAGGGCGCATTGGGTGGGCTTCAAAGTCGCCGCGTTGAGCGCGCTGATCACCGCAGTCACGGCGATAACCAGGGCAAATTGGCGATACATTTGGCCGGTGATGCCAGGCATGAATGCTGGCGGCAGAAATACCGACATGAGCACCAGCGTGATGCCGATGATCGGCCCGATTAGTTCACTCATCGCGTCGATGCTCGCCTGCTTGGGAAGCTTGCCGCGTTCGATGTGCTTCGCCGCGCCCTCGACGACGACAATGGCGTCATCCACCACGATGCCGATGGCCAGGACAATGGCGAAGAGCGTAAGCAGGTTGATCGTGAAACCCAGCAGCGCCATGCCGGCAAAAGCGCCGATGATTGTAACCGGCACCGTGGTCGCCGGCACGAGCGTGGCGCGCCAATCCTGCAGGAAGACCATGATGACCAGCAGCACGAGCACGCCAGCTTCGTACAGGGTGCGGTAAACCTCGCTTACAGACTCCCTGACGAACACGGTAGTATCCAATGGGACTTCGTAGCGCACACCCTGCGGGAAGCTCCTTGCGTAGCGTTCCATCGCCGCCCGCACTCCCTTGGCGGTATCCAGCGCGTTTGCCTCCGGCAACTGGTAGATGGCGATGCCGCCGGCAGGTCGGCCATCCATCTTGAAGAACTGCCCATACGTCTTTGCGCCTAACTCGACGCGACCGATGTCGCGAACCCGAGTGAGCTGGCCGCCGTTCTCGGAAGCAGACTTCACGATGATCTGCTCGAACTGGCTCACGTCCGTGAGCGCACCCGAGACGTTCACGGTCAATTGAAAATCCTGCCCGGACGGTGTCGGCGGCATGCCAATTTGGCCGGCAGCGACCTTGGCGTTCTCGCGCTGGATGGCATTCATGACGTCCTTGGGCGTCAACGAGCGCTGCCGCATCAGTTCAGGGTCGAGCCAGATGCGCATGCTGTATTCCCCAATGCCAAAGACCGTCACATCGCCGATGCCCGGCAATCGGGCCAGCTTGTCATGGAGTTGAATCGTCGCAAAGTTGGCCAGGAACAGCGCGTCATGCGCTTTGTTCGTTGAGGTCAACGCGATGAACAGGAGAATGGCGGTGGACTTCTTCTTGGTCACCACGCCTTGCTGTTGCAC
>Ga0209697_10007365_pt1 | contig 12896 bp, 13 predicted proteins | sample AliMusrvi5mmetaG_FD_184115 | JGI IMG/M metagenome (GOLD analysis project Ga0209697, IMG submission 184115) | Freshwater lake bacterial and archeal communities from Alinen Mustajarvi, Finland, to study Microbial Dark Matter (Phase II) - Alinen... | ecosystem: Environmental > Aquatic > Freshwater...
CGTTAAATAATCAAGAGCTTCGCAACACTTCTAGTGGAGTTCTGTAATTGATTCCCATATGAATGCGTTCGTTGTTGTAATACGGCAAAAAAGTTTTTAAAGCTTTCCTGAAATGGTAAATCGTATGTGTCGTACGATCCAAACACTCCTCTTGAATAGTTCTGTTGAATCTTTCAATGTGAGCCTGGTCGTTACTTTTACGTACACGACTGTATCTGTGATCAAGTCCAAGCTTGTATAATCTAAATCTGAACATCTTTTGAAACTCACCACCATTGTCTGACTGGACCATGTTCATTGAGAACGGCGCAGACTTCTGAGCTCTAGCGACAAACCTCACACTGTTAGAAGATGATATCTTGGTTACCACTTCTGCATATGCCCACCTGGAGTAGAGATCGATGATGGTATATACATACAACCTAGATCCATCAGGAAGGATGAAATGCACCGTATCCACCTCTAAAAGGGCTCCAGGACAGGTTACTTCTGGTCTCTCGGTGTAATCATGTGGTCTCTTCCACAAAGAACGTTTCTTCAGGAATCCTAGCCTGTCTAATGTTCGTTGTACTGATATCAGACTGACAATCACACCTTCTCTTTTGAGTTCATGATATATATGTTGACCACATCTTCTCCTACCAAGTCTTTTCTTGATGATTGCTTCGACTATTTCTTTTCTCAGAGCATTAGGACTTGTCCTTGGACGTGATGATCGAGTCGGTAATTCAGTCCATCCATTTGCCAAGGGAAGTCTGCACCACCTTGATATGGTTGACGGTTCGACTCCAAATCGACGAGCAACTCTTCTCATTGACCACTTTCTGTACACCACTAAGTTAACCGCATCTTTACGGACCTTACCTATGTGTGGATTTGTTGTATATGACATATACATGATTTTACTACTAAGGTGTTGCGAAGGTCATGATACATTACGTTTAGTTGACAAAATAACGCTAATATGCTAGACTTTAGTCAAAGGTTCTTTGAGTTTGTATACATCAAGAGAATTTCCAACGTCCGAAACTAGCTTCCCTGAAAATGGGAATAAATAACAAAAAGAGGTGGCTCGTGAAGAATGTAAATATTAATATCGTACTAGTTCTTGTCGGACTTGTATGTGTAGCATTGGGATTATTCAAACAATACCCAGTGAAGTGGGATGACCGATTCAAGTGGAACGTTATCCCGATGGCAGCAATGCTTGTATTAGTCATAGGCTTGGCCTATAAATACAATGATATTCCAGTATCTATAATGGTAAAAGGCAAAATGGTGCCATGGGATGGAACTGCTATTGAGAGAGGTGTCAATGAAACGATTAAAATAGGGTCTTCGTTTTGGTTCACAATCGTATTATTGATGCCGCTCATCGGTTTCAGCACATCGATTACTCCAGTCTTCCAGAGTCAAATCTCGAAGATGCTCGATGGGTGGATTGGTTGGGTGTGCTCCATTCCATTGGCATTCAGTTCTGCCGGAGGAAGCGGTTGGGCTGGACCAATCAAACATATGTGGGTAGTGGCTAAGCACTCACGGCCATTGCTGCTATACATCCTGAACATAACTCCTTTGGTTGGATTCACCATTTTCCAAATCAGGATCTTGGGACTAGGACCTGAGATTGCCAACAGGATGTATGTTATGGGATTTGCCAGTGCCATATGGCTGATCCCGATGTTCTTGATCTACAAGTTTTTCTTCTTCAAAGCTTAAGCCGCGAAGCGGGAAAAATTCAACAAACAATCAACCAGAATGTCGTTCCGCCGTTGTGCTTTGTAGCCACGGCGGAATTCTGTTTTATGTGGACACTTTACTTTACCTCACTTCCCAATCTTTTTCGCGGATTTCTTGATAGACTTTTTCCATGATTTTATTTACTTCGTCGTCAGTCAAAGTTTTTTTGTAGGATTGGAAGACCAAACGATAAGCATATGAGACTTTGCCATTCTTTTCGAAAACATCGAAGAGAGAATCGCGGACGAGGAGGTCTTCGGCGCCGGCTGATTGGATACCACCTTTTATGGATTTCCAGACACCATCGCCGACTATGTCCTTCGGCACAAACACAGCGATATCTCGCGTGATGAAAGGATATGGAGAAAATGGATGATACTTCTGATCACGCGGTAAAGCTTGGAAATGAAGGTCATCGATAAGACCGACTTTCATTTTACTAACAATCGAGTCAAGGTTTATTTCTATAACATTGTCGGTTATCTTATCCGGCTTGAGTTCTATACCCAGCATCTTTTTCAACTCGACCAAAACCTCTTTTAGAATCTCTGGCTCTTTTTTCTTGGACTTTTTTACATTTTTTACACCGATACATAAAACCATCTTCTCACCTTCTTCTGGAAAGACTTTGCCTATCTCAAACATTTTTATAATGTCGAGGCCCAACAAATCGGCATTGAGGGCATTTGCAGTAAGTGCGTCATTCATCTTCGTCACGATCGATTCTCGGAGAGCATTCTTGTCGCTCGCCAGAGGATATGCGATCTCATAAAAACCCTTTGGCACCAAAGAATAAAGTAATGCCTCAGAAAAACCAAGCTCAACCAAGACATTTTTCACTTTTTCAGACCAGTAGAAAGTAACATCGTCATGAATCTGAGATGCTGCTTTGGCTGGCAATTCAGCCGGCAAAACAGCTTCCAGTGCTTCATAGCCATTTACTCTAGCGACTTCGTCCACAAAATCTTCAGGAATTTTGAGATCAAGACGGTCCAATGGTGGAGTCACGATAAATTTTTCGCCGGTTTGCGATTTATCGCTTTCTTTCACTACACAGTCATAGCGTTTCAAAACTTCTCTTAAGTCACTGGCGGATATTTTCTCACCAAGCTTTTCGGAGATAAATTCTGGCGTTACGGAAACATCCCATGATTTGGTCGGACTTGAGAAAACATCGGTTTTCCGACCGATCTTCGGCTGCTTGGCTTTCACATCTTTCGAAAGCTGATTGATCAATGCTGTCACTTTTTCAATCGCTTCTTCGGCCAATTCAGGGATGATTTCATTTTCGAATCTCTTCGATGAATCGTTGCGAATATTGAGTCGGGTGGAAGTTCTGCGTACGGAAACTGGATTGAAATTGGCTGATTCCAAGATGATATCTTTCGTAGCTGCAGAGATTTCAGCACGCTTGCCGCCTTTCACTCCAGCGATAGCTAGAGGTCCTTCGCCATCGGCAATGACCAAATCAGTCTCGTTTAATTCGAGCTGGCGTGCATCCAAAAGCTCGATCTTTTCTCCTTTTCTCGCCAAACGAACGGTGATCGCACCTTTCACTTTCGCAGCATCGAAAGCGTGTAATGGTTGGCCAATGTCGAACATCACATAGTTCGTCGCATCAACGATAGTATTGATAGAACGCGCATCGATAGCTTCGAGTTTTTCGCGAAGCCAAGCCGGAGAATCAGTGATATTCACACCAGAAATCCGGCGAGCCATATAACGGCGACAAAGTTTGGGCTCTGTAACTTTCACTTCAACTGATTTAACCGCCTCATCGATGGTGATTTTAGCATCGCCTTGCGCTTTGCCTTGCGCCTTGCGCTTTTCACCTTTCATCTCCATACCCGTGATAGCTCGGACTTCCCTAGCGACACCTTTGTGGCACAGCGCATAATGGGCTCTATCGGGCAAGACTTTTACATCGAAAACAATGTCTGTACCGACTTTGATTTCTGATTCTATTTCAAAAACGTGCGCATTTATAAGTTCCGCAAGGTCATGCGCCTTCGGAAGTGGTTTGTCGAAATATTGTTGTAACCAGTTGTAGGAGATTTTCATGATGAATTTTGATTATAGCATCGTCTTAAATTTATCTAAGTCTTCTTTCTGCTCTTTGGGATTCTTTGCTCGATGAGTTGCATTTCTATAATAAATCTTGCCATCATCCATATCCCTACCAAAATGTTCGCCAAACATATATCTTATTGTGCCTTTATCGCATTTATCTGGATTCGTATCCAAACCAGTGGCTTCAACAACTTTTTTCAATGTATCATCGCCGCCTTTCACTAGGATTATTTCCGATGGACCCATGTTGAAATGTCTCAATGTCTCTTCTTCTATACTTTTGGGTAGATCTTTGTACATCGTGCCGATAACAAAGTTTTCAGGCAATCTTCTCTCCACAGTCTTCTCGATATGCAAACCTTGTTGTTCGAGCCTTTTGATTATCAGGTCTCGATTTTTAAAAGCTTCAGGTTTTATAACCACTATCGCTAGACCGCTTTTTGGATCCACGGAGACGCTAGAAGAATCGAGCAAATTGTCGACTCTCTCGTCTATTATTTCAGGTGTCTGCTTTATCCTTTGTTCGGGATTATTCATATTATTTTATTCAAATTTATCGAATGTCACAGTTCTTATATTATCAAAATCAAAACCATATTTTTTGAAGACATATCTGGCATCTTTGTCAAAACGGCTATCCCAATCCAAGCCAAGCTTACCAGCTACAGATCTTAAATCTTCTACAGAATTACCCTCCAACTCCACATAAATAGGAATCTTTGGCCATGTGTCTATATCCAATGTAACATTATCCAATTCAAAAGAATGTCTGTATTTTTCTACAGTCCTATAAGCAATCAATCCGATCTCTTTCAAAACAGCTTCCGCATCAGATAGACTCGAAAGAGTGAACTCTGTTTCCTTGGCACTATCGACTTGCTGATTTTTATTTTGCTTATATGTGAGCTTCACCGTATCGCCGCTTTCTCTCAATCTTATGAATCTATTCTCTTTCAGCCATTTCAGGTCTTTGTCATAGAAAATGACTTCATTCAACTTGACCTCTCCTTTGTCGACAGCGTTTAGAGCCGTCAACTTTTTGATCAAATCGGCTTTATCTATTTCCAAGAAGCGTGTTTCGATTTCGGTCTTCATGGTTGATTAAAACTGATTTATGAGCCGTAAATCCCCCGAATAAAGATGGCGGATGTCATCTATTCCATAACGGAGCAATACAAGACGATCTACGCCGCCACCGAAGGCGAAGCCCTGCCATTTCTTCGAGTCCCAACCAGCCGCTTCAAAAACACTCGGGTGAACGAGGCCGGCACCGAACATTTCCATCCAACGGCCTTTGTACCAAACATCGACTTCTACACCGGGTTCGACGAAACCGAAGAAGCTAGCACGAAAACGAATCTTGGCTTCTGGTCCGAGAAATTCCTTGAAGAAATGTTCGAGCGTTCCCTTGAGCTCGGCCATACTGACTTTTTCCGCGACATAAAGTCCTTCGACTTGGAAGAATTGCGCCTCGTGAGTCGCGTCGGTCGCTTCATTGCGATAAACTTTTCCAGGAATTATTATTTTAAATGGCTGCTGCTTTTTCGCGAGTGACTCCATGAAGCGAATCTGCACCGAAGAGGTGTGTGTGCGTAGGACCAGTTTTTTATTGCCTTTAACCCAAAAAGTATCCTGCATATCGCGAGCTGGATGATCTGGTGGAACATTTAAGGCGTCAAAGTTGTGGAATTCATCCTCAAGTTCTGGACCTTGCGCCACAGAAAAACCGATCTTGTTGAAGATTGTGGTTATCTCGCGAATCACCGAAGTAATAGGGTGTAGATGGCCTGGCTCTGTTTGCTGGCTGACTTTGTCTTCCATGCGTGTAAGTGTAGCAAAAAAATGGTTAAATTTCATGTATTCAAAGAGATATATCGGCAACACATATACTTTTTAAGTGTTTTTCAAAGTGACAGAAAAGTTGTCACTTTTCAAAAGTGCCTCGGAGGGATGTGTGGGGGGACACGCACTTTAAAACAGGGTTTTTAAAATAATTTATCCGCGAGGTACCTCAGCTTAAGCTATACATAATCAGCCCACTGACAGTGACTATTCTGTGCCAATAAACCCAGTAATATATAGGCGGTACCTCGGCTATAAATTATTTCTAAAAGGCTGTTTTGGAGGTGTATGTGTCTCCCGAGCACTTTTCCAAAATGACCGAAAAACGGTCAAAGTTACAAAGTGCTTAAAAGGTATATGGCGCCACCATGACGACTGTTACCTTAAAACCACTCACAAAAACTACCAAAATCCACCAAAATGTGCGATACTTGGAAAAATGACTTCTTGGAGAGATATCACCACTTTGAGCATACTTTTCTTGTCGCTTTACTTCGAGGTTTTCATGCTGGTTACATATGTCAGGCGAAGGCGTCTACTCCATGGCCGCGTCAAACATGAGCCGCAAATCCATCCTGATCTTCCAGATGTAACTATCATAGTTCCCTGCTACAACGAAGAAAAAACCCTCGTCGCAACCATAAAATCACTTTTGGCTCTAGATTATCCGAAAGAAAAACTCCACATCATGGCGGTCGATGATGGCTCGACTGATGGTACATTTAAAGCTCTCCAAGAATTCGCCGACCATTCACAAGTCGAAATCCTCCGCAAAGAAAATGGTGGCAAGCATACGGTTCTCAACATGGGCATCGCGCGCACGAAAAGCGAATTTGTCGGTTGTCTGGACGCTGACTCCTATGTAAATCCGGACGCCCTACTCCGTATAATAAAAAGATTCAATGATCCAGAAGTTATGGCTGTCGTGCCATCTATGCACATTCACATGCCGCGCACCCCTATCCAGAAGATGCAGAAGGTCGAATACACTCTCGGTGTTTTCTGGCGCAGTATATTGGCGGAGCTGAACTCACTCTATGTCACGCCGGGTCCATTTTCCATATTCAGAAAATCGGTCTTCGACAAAGTCGGTCTTTACCACAAAGCTCATAACACCGAAGATATGGAGATGGCTATGCGCCTCCAATCAAATGGACTTAAAATCGTCTGTGCCAACGACGCGGTCGTCCACACATCTTCACCAAGAAGTGTTATGAAGCTCTATAAGCAGCGCGTCCGCTGGACTTCCGGATTCTTGCAGAACTTACGCGATTACAAGAAACTGGTTTTCAATACCAAGCACGGCCACCTCGGTGCTCTGGTCTTGCCTATTATGATCATTTCCACAGCCAGTATCATATTTATCGTCTCTGGTTGGGCTTATGACATGTGGCGATATCTTCACGGCTTATTCATCCGCTTCGAAGCTCTCGGCACTAGGATGTTCGAATGGAATGGATTCAATTGGCATTCGTGGAATTGGTTCTTCCTCCACACCTCGCCAATAATGTTCGGCGGTCTAGTCTCCCTCGTCATCATCATAGCTTTCATCTTGGTCGGCGCTAGACTTTCGAAAGCCAAGTGGCCGAGAATAACTGACTTCCTATGGTACGGAGCATTGTATTCCATAGTGGCACCTATCTGGCTCCTCCGATCGGTTTATAACCTAATAACCAGCCGACAGACTATTTGGCGCTAGCCGGATAAACAAAAAATAAAATGGCCATAAAACATCACATAGCTTTCAAAGAATGGAAAAAATACTTAGTCACTTTGGCTATTACTTTGGTTATATTTGGCACAGCCATAGGTGTAAGTATGTGGATAGATAGCGCCCGAGTGAATAATATCCGATCATTGCAAGACAATATTTCACTGAACATACTCTCTTCAGAGACGCAGTTCAACTTGCTGAAAGATGCCAGCTGCAGCGATCTATTCAATTCCGATCTAGCTACACAACTCTCCGATATTGGAGATCGCCTCTCTTTTATGGAAGCCAACGGCCACAGCAAAGACTCAGATATCGTCAGCCTGAAACAATATTATTATCTTTTGGAGATCAAGGATTATATGTTGATAAATGCCGCCACCAAATGCCCTATCAAGCCGACGACTGTACTATACTTCTATGCGCCGAACTGCGCCGAGTGTGATAAACAAGGAGATGTGCTCACTTATTTGCGTCAACATTATCCGGATAATATCAGGGTTTATTCCTTCGATTATTCTCTGGGTATTTCGGCTGTGAATACTTTGGCCAATGTAAATAAGATATCAGAGACAATGCCAATGCCGGTCGTAGTCATCGACGGAAAAACATACGCTGGATTCCATTCCGTGGACGAGATTGCCGCTATAGAACCGAAAATCATGTATGAGAGGACCCGTATAGTCTTGTCGCCACATCTAGACGATGCCGTCTCTTCGCTCGGTGGTTTATTGGCAAAATCGACGCACTCCTCGAATTCTCCTGTCATCGCAACGATATTCACTGGAATACCGAAAGTGGTAGCCAGCACGACTTGGGATATGAAGTCCGGATTCGACAATAGCACCGAGGCAGTGACCAAACGCATATCAGAAAATGCGCGCGCCGCAGACATCCTTGGCGCACAGGTGAGAAATCTCGGCTATCTCGATGGACAATATCGCATCAGTACAGCGACAACTTCATTGGAAAATAAGATAACAGCCGATATTATGAGGCTCCTCAAGACATACGATACAAGCACTTCCTCAATGGAGATTTATGGACCAGCAGTCTTCTCCGGTAATGTCGGACATTATGATCACACTATACTCCACGAAGCTTATATGAATGTCGTGGCTCAGTATAAACCGCGCGGTGTCGTGACATTCTTCATTTACGAAGACTTCCCTTACTCGAAGGAAGCTGGCATACCGAAAATCGACTTGGCGAAGACTCTTCGCGCCGATGAACCGCAATTCTCATACACGCCGATATACATACCACTTGCGGATGATATCGCCTCCACGAAAAATAGCGCTATCCAAGCTTATACCTCACAACTGAAAGCTATGACGATAAATGGTATCGATCTCGTAGGAAGTAGCCTCGACTGGACGAAACATCGTTGTGACGGATTGTTCAAGATACCTTCAGCCTGCGAAGTTGTGTATCAGGTGCAGAAGTAATTGTGGGTCCTTTTCTATTTAACGGATACCCCCTTTCAGCCGCCAGCTTCTACCATTGCCTCTGTTAAGATTCCTGAAGTGTGGCGTCAGTGAATGGCAGTTCGGACAAATAAGCCGAAGATTATATTCTGAATTGTTTTCAGCGTTGCCATCTATGTGGTCGACTTCCAATGGAACATTGCCAGTGACGGGATTTTTCTTGTGCCAACCACACATAGTGCACCTCTCATTGTATTTTATAAGTAAATATTTGCGCAAAGTTGCGGATATATTCCTACACTTTATCCCGATATTTCCACTGACTTTTTTACTGTGCCAATCAGATAAAAACTGCCTGTAACGAAAACCGGCTTGGCATTTATTTGAACAGAATTTGATTTGATGCCTCTTGGTAAACGGCTTACCGCAAGACACGCAGGTGTGCCCCATATTTGAACTTTATTAATTTGTAATACTAGACAGCCTTGACAGGAATTTGAGCCGGAGAGAGGAATTGAACCTCCAACCCACCGCTTACAAAGCGGTAGCTCTACCATTGAGCTACTCCGGCACCACAAGAATATAGCGTAAAATCTGCGAAAAAGCCAGCTTACTTCTTCTTATCCTCCTCTCCAGAAATCCTTCGTAAATAGAACGAGACTCCATGCTTACTAACCTCACCCTTGCCACGGACCATATCCAAAACTTTTCTGGTATGAGTATTTTTGAGCCAGAGATGCTTGATCTCCACATAGACTTTGCGCACATGAACTAAGATATGGAATGCGATCCATTGAGCGAGAGCTATGAAAGTGTGTTTATTTATATAAGAAATGCCACGGCGAATCCCATGGAAAAATGCAGCGAAGATATGATCACTGCCTTCACCGAGCTTGGAGACAAAACTGCGTTCGCCAGTTAAAACCTCACGACGCTTGAGCAAGATCAGCAGTATCATGCCGACCAGAGAGATGTAGAAGATTGTAATAGTTGTATACATTTAACGCTCTAGAACCTTGAAGCGCTGGAAGCGACCTACGGCCATCTTCTCACCGAACTTCTGAACAGCGGCGTCTATGAGATTCTGAATAGTCATTTCAGGATTTTTGATGAAAGGCTGATTTACGAGGACCATTTCAGCAAAATAAGTGTCGAGCTTGCCTTGGAGAATCTTTTCTTTCATTGCCTCTGGCTTGCCTTCGACTTCTTTGGCGAAGACTTCGCTAGCGACTTTCTTGTCGGCATCGGTGATCTCCGCAGAAGTGATGAACTTCGGATTTGTAGCTGTGGCATGCATGGCAATATCGCGCGCGAGAGTCTTGAACTCTTCATTGTTGGCCACGAAATCGGATTCGCAGTTGAGCTCGACGATGGTACCGACTGTACCATTGGAATGTATATAAGCCTGTATGATGCCGGCCTTAAATACGCGGTCACCTTTCTTCGCGGATATCTCACCAGACTTCTTGCGCAGTATAACTATGGCCTTAGCCGCATCGCCACCAGCTTCTTCTAGGGCTTTCTTGCATTGCATAACAGACACCCCGGTCTGATCGCGGAGAGCTTTTACTTGTTCTGTGGTGATGACTACTGGCATATTTTTATTGATTATTTAAAAGGAACTAATAATAAAGTAAATGAAAGGACGCACTCTTCTGGCTTAAACCGGCTTTGCGGCTACTGCGAGTTTCTTGCCTGCTTGATAAGCCTTGGCGATCTCTTCGACGAAGAACTGGATGGCTTGTCTGGAGCCGTCATTGCCAACTATAGGAAAATCTATGTCGGAGATATCGCAGTCGGAGTTCGCGAGAGCGATGACAGGGATCTTCATATCTTCGGCTTCCTTCACGGCATTGTGCTCACGCTTCGGATCTATAACGAATATGGCTTCTGGAAGCTTCTTCAAGGAAACTATTCCGAAGAACATCCTCTCGAGCTTCTCGACTTCCTTGCCGATAAGCATGCGCTCACGCTTGGTGTATTTCAAAAGCTCGCCCTTCTCACGATCGGAAACGATCTTCTCATAACGATCGATACGCTTTCTGGTCTGCATGAAGTTTGTAAATGTACCACCGATCCAGCGACCTTCCACATAAGGAAGATTGAGTGACATGGCGGAATTCTTCACCGTTGTAGAAGCTTCGCGCTTGCCACCAACAAAGAGAATAGTTTTACCTTCGCTTCCAAGCTGTGCGACATAGGCCTTCGCAGCGTCTAGAGTCAGCTTCGTCTTCTCGAGATCGAATAGGTCTGTGGAGTTCTTAGTACCGAAAATAAAAGGCGCAATGGTAGGATTGCGGCGTGATCGGCCAAGGCCGAAATGAGTTCCTGCTGCAAACATAGCCTCAATAGAGGTTGTTGCGGCGTTTGAAGTGGCGTGCGCGCTGGCTGAAGTCGTTTTTTCCGTTGTCATAATGTAGGTGGTAGCTTATCAAAAGCCGTAGGAAAACGCAAGTTTTTTATGACTTTACTTTATTACTTCTCCCCTTGATCGAATGCCCACTATAATCAGGACTTTTAAGTACATTTTCTTTAGAAAAATTATCCAGAATAGCCTTCGCTAAAGCCGATGATAAAAATGTTGGCACAGCATTGCCTATTTGTAGGTTTCGATCACTTCGAGAGCCAAAAAATTTATAATCATCTGGGAAACATTGAAGTCTCGCTCCCTCCCTAGTTGTAAGTGGTCTTGGTGCTCTCGGGTGAATACATCGAGAAGATGATGGTGTGCTTAAATTCCTTGTAATTGTTGTAGATGGTCTATCCCACCAAAGACGACAATATGTGTTCGCATATCCAGAAGTCGGCCTCAATTCTTTCGGTAAATCATCTGGTGTTCCGCCATCAGGTAATAATTCCATAATTTTTACCAACTTAGGATTATTATTAGGAGAATTATGATCCATTAAAATCTTTGGAGCGTTTTCTCTCATACATTTTTGGAATTCATTGTTTGGTCTCGATATATAATCAGAACTATCTTTTCCAGATGTTATCAATGGTAAATCACTTATAGCTTCTGCAATAGTTAGATAAGGTTTTAAACCTACACCCCGTGACGGTTTAGGATACTCAAAGTCAGTTTTCAGCCTTGAACCAATAAGTATGACTCTTTCTCTTATCTGTGGTACACCATAATCAGCAGCATTTAATGTCTCATATCTGACGCGATATCCCAAAGATTCGAATAATTTGATTATATCCTTTATCAATTTACCATCATCCATAGATATAAGACCTTTTACATTTTCAAATAGAAAAAACTTTGGATTAAACTCTCTTAATAAGCGATAATACTCTTTAAACAATTCTCCCCGAGAATCGCCCTTACGCCTTTTACCTATAGTTGAATAAGCCTGACAAGGAGGACCGCCTACGATAATATCTATCTCTTCTGGCTTTATACCTAAATCATCCTGAATTTTTTTAGCATTAAAATGCTTCACATCCTCTATATAGACTCTAACGGTTGGATGGTTCAATGCATATGCTTTCGCCATATTAGGCAATATCTCATTTGCTGCGACAATTTCGAAATGTGGATCATGGGCAAAACCATAACTTAGACCACCCACACCACAAAACAAATCGATGACTTTTAATTTCTTTGGGATCATATTTTTAAATATTCATATCCTTATATTTAATCGGTAAATCAGTCATCTTCCATATAAAATGCTTGTCAGAAATAGCGAATACGACTTGACCTTCCATTTGTTGGCGATGCTCCCAGTTAGTATCTCTTTCTTCTATCGTATCCAATTTTATAAAAGCAGCTCGGCCGTTATACAAATCAAAATGTACTGCCACTGTATGGATACCTAGATCTTTAAAGACTTTTCTCGCCTCTGTAACTTTATGTTTCTTAATATCGTTAACCCCAGTAAAACCGGCTTGGATTTCAAGTCTCAATTTTTCGCCGGATTTTAATTCCAATTCCATATCAGCCTTTGGTGTCTTCTTAAATGTCTCCGCCTTTTTGAAATCATCATCTCCAATCAAGACTTTTGTTCTAATATCAACATCAAAAATAAAATCTATTGCCTTTGAAAAAAAACTCTGAACAACATATCCTCGCATCCAACTAAAATAGACTTGCTCTGTTC
>Ga0209697_10007369_pt1 | contig 12891 bp, 11 predicted proteins | sample AliMusrvi5mmetaG_FD_184115 | JGI IMG/M metagenome (GOLD analysis project Ga0209697, IMG submission 184115) | Freshwater lake bacterial and archeal communities from Alinen Mustajarvi, Finland, to study Microbial Dark Matter (Phase II) - Alinen... | ecosystem: Environmental > Aquatic > Freshwater...
TCAAGGCGGCGGCGTTGTTCTGCTCCGGATCTTTGGCCGCGAACAGGAGTGTGACCTTGCCGTCCCGCGCCGCTTGCAGGATCGGCTGCCAGGCCTTCGGGTTGGCTTTCAGTTCGGCCGCGTATTTGCTCTGGAACTCCTTCCACCGGGCCGGGTCATGGTGGAACCATTTGCACAGGGGAGCACCCGGGGCGACTTCCTTCAGCCATCCGGTTAACCGCAGTTTCTCTTTCTTGATGCCGCGCGGCCAGAGACGATCAACCAGCAACCGCGCGCCGTCTTCCGGCTCTGGTGGCTCGTAAACTCGCTTAGTCTGAATCGCATTCACGAGGTACCTTCATCCAATCGTGGCCGATGGTCAAAGCCGAGGAATGCGGACAAGGCATCAGGGCCGCCTGGCAGCGCAGCTTTCAAGCGGTAAAATGCTATCCATCGGCGAATGTGGGAACTCGGCCGAGGCTGCTGAGGGGAAGCACGCTGTCGCAGCTCGAAGGCTGCGCCCCTTTCAGTGTTTCGGACGGAGGAGGATCACCTTCTTGTCGGTGCCTTCGACCTCGACGCTGTGGGTTTCGATGCTCGGGTCGTCTTTGAGGGCCTGGTGGATGATGCGGCGGTCGAAGGCGTTCAGCGGCTCTAACTCGACCACGTCGCCCCAGCGGCGCACCTTCTCCGCAGCTTCCTTGGCCTTCTTGACAAGCGCGTCGCGGGCCTGGGCGCGGTAGCCGCAGACATCCACGGTCACTTTGGGCACGGACGGGTCCTGCTGGAAAAGCATCCGGTTGGTAATGTATTGCAGGTCGGAAAGGGTCTGGCCCTGGCGCCCGATGAGGCGACCGGAATCGTCGGCCTTCACGTCCAGCAGAAGGCCCTCCTCCAAGCGATGCTCGTCCACGGTGACCGAGAAGCCCAGGAGGTCCAAGATTCGTTGCAGTGTAGCTCGAGGTTCAGCAGGCATACGAGAGTTGATTGTTGTTGGTTGATGGTTGATAGCTGACATGCGGTCGGTGCCGTTTGCTTTCTATTTCTTCTTTTTCTGCGGCGGCGTCATTACCGAGGCTTTGGCAGGGGTAGTGGTCTCAGGCACTGTCCGGGTCAAGTACGTCTGGAGGATGGTTAAGAGGTTTTGCACCGTCCAGTAAAGCGTCAAGCCGGCCGAGTAATTGTAAAGGAACGCCAGGAACATGAGCGGCATGTAGCGCATGATCTTCTGCTGCGACGGGTCCATGCCAGGCGAGGGCGGTGTCAGGTGTGCCTGCCAGAGCATCGTCGCTCCCATGATCAGCGGCAGGAGATTGAAGGGCAGGCCGACGCCGGGGATGCCGAAGAAGGGGATAAAGCCAATAGCTGGGATCACGAATAGGGTGTCGGTTTGCGACAAATCGGGTATCCACAGGAAACTCGCGCCACGCAACTCAATAGCGCTTTGAATCATCGAGAAGAAGCCGAAGAACACGGGAATCTGCAAGAGCATAGGCAGGCAGCCGCCCAGCGGGCTGACCTTATGTTCGCGCATGAACTCCATGGTCTTCTTGTTCACCTTTACCGGGTCGTCCTTGTATTTCTCCTTGAGGGCGTTCAATTGGGGCTGCAGGGCCTGCAACCGCTTCATCGAACGCGTGCTCGCCTGGGTCAGTGGCCAAAAGACAGCCTTGATGATAATCGTGATGGCGATGATCGCCCAGCCATAGGAGAACCTCATCGCGCTGTGCAGCCAATTCATGCCCAGCAGCAGAGCCTTGGATACAAACCCGGCCCAGCCAAAGCTCATCACCAGGTCGAGGTTATTACTAAACTGGTTGCCGATGCGCGCCAGGGTCTGGTACTCCTTCGGTCCGGCGTACAACGCGATCTGACGCTCGAAGATCTGACGCGGTGCCAGTGTCAGGGCGGGATAGGTGATGGCTGCCGCGTAGCCCTGGGGCGTCGGGGCGTTAGTGGCCACCAGTCGTGCCTCCTCTCCGGTGGGGCGGGGCAAATTGATCCTGTGGACGATCAGCCCCTGGGCTGGTTGCTGGGGCATGGCCGCCAGCGCAAAGAACTGGTTGTGGGCCGCCACCCAGACGACGTTGCTTTCGCCGCCACGATACTCCAGCGGAGGGACAGGCTGGCGGCAGCCGCCGGAAAAGTAATAGGAGCCGCCCAGGTCCAGGGTTTTGGCGCCATTGTACCATAGGACGCCCACTGCCAGGCCTTTGTCGCGGGGACCCATGGGAGTGGCGGTGCTCACGAACCAATCCTGTGCGGGCAAGGCGAGTGGTTGCGCTGACTGGTTCTCGAGTCGGACAGTCGCGAGGACGAGGTAGTTACTGCTAAGCTGGAAGTCCTTCACGATGCTTAGGCCGTTGGTGAGAGTCTTCTCGGCACGCACGCCACTGGCGGTTTTGGTCAGTCGAAAAACCCCATCGCCTTGCACCGCCTCGCCGTCCAGCAGAGCCAGAGTCGGCGCAGGGGTGAAGCTGTTGAGCGTAGCTACGTTATTGGTTTGCGGCTGTTTTTCGCGGTGCTTGGGCACTGTTTCGGGATAATGCAGCAGCTCGATCTGTTTCAAGCCACCGCCGTGCGAAGTGAAGGTGTAACGCGCATTGGCATTCGACACTTCGATGAGTTCTTCCGGCACGTTGGCGCTCACGACGAGTTTGGGCGTCGCGCTGAGTTCCTCCAGGACAGCCGGCACGGTTGGGGCGGTCACCGATTGGTTGGTTGTGGCGTGAAACGCCGCCGCCGCGTTGGTAACACCAGGCGGCAGGGGCTTGGGCGGGTAAATCTTATTGACCAGCGGATACCAGAGCATCAGCAGGATGAAGCAGATGACCAGGACGAGGATTGAGTTGCGATCCATGCTGCTTAATTCCGTTGTGGATGGAGCTGCCCCGAAGCGTTGGAAGTCCGAGGTTCGAAGTCCGAAGTCCGAAAGAGGTCAGGTTTTCTGGCCGGAACCGGGTCGTGGCCGCAGCCGCCCCAGGGATTACAACGGCCTATCCGCCTGAGGGCCAGCCAGCTTCCGGCCAGCGCACCATGGTGGCGGAGTGCGCCCAGCGCGTATTCCGAGCAGGTCGGCGTGAACCGACACCGGCCCAGCGGGCCGAATAGGAAGGTCTTCGCCGGGGAAATCACCCAACGGTAACAGCGCACACCAAAGATCAGGATGTGCTGGGCAGGGTTCACTGAACGCCTCCGTTGGCTGGCTTCAACAACCTGGCTCGCCGCAGCGTGCTCAAGAAGTCCTTTTCAACTGCCGCGAATTCCTTTCCGACGATGGAGGGGCGTGCCACGAGCACCAAGTCGACGGGCGCAGCCAGACCGTGCTGGTGGATGCGGAACGATTCACGTAGGAGCCGACGCGCGCGATTGCGCACCACGGCGCAGCCGATGCGGCGCGAGGTGATCACGCCCAGGCGCGACGCAGACCCCACCGGCAACCGCTGCCAGTTGGCGATAAGGCAGCCGATGACTAACCGTTCCCCAGCTTGGCGCACGCGAGCGAAATCCCGCCCCTGCTTAATGCGCGCCGCGCGGGCAAACCGCAAGCGCTGTAGCGTATGGGCGGCCATGCGCCGGCGCTTATACCGGAGTTAATCGCTTGCGCCCTACCCGGCGTCGGTTACTCAGGACGCCCCGCCCGCTCTTGCTCGAGTTGCGAGCGAGAAAGCCGTGCTGCCGTTTCCGCCGAATCTTCGATGGTTGATACTGTCGTTTCATAAATTAGTTTCGTTCGTAGCCCGCGAGTTTGTATCCCGATGTAACGCTGCGTCAGGAACCACTCCGTTAACGGAGGGGGAGAGAGTAGCAGCGAAGCGCTTGGAGTCAAGGCCGACATGCCGAGGTGCCGACACGCCGAGGGCCTAAAGCCATGTTCCGGCAGACCCACGTACCCCGGCCCAGAGGGCGATCCGCCGCTTTTTGGGTGCCGTGTCCGCTCCCTGGCGCACACTCACCGAGGCGCAGCGGCGGCTCTGGTGCGAGACTCGCTGCCAAGCTGAGAATCCCGCTGGCCGGGTTGTCGCTGCGACCCCGATCCCCCAGAGTTCGGCTTGCGCCCCACACTGGACCCGCAAGCGTGTTGGTCCGGTATTGGTCCGGCACTGATACGGTATCTTAGGCTAAGATACCGTATCAGTGCCGGATCTCCTCCCAAGCAGTAGGCTTGCAAGGCGCTTGGAGGTGGCTAACGGCCCCTCCGGCAAAGGGGATCCCAGCGGCTCGTCGTTCACGGGCGCCTCTGCGATTCTGCCGGGACCGATGACCTTTCCAGGTCGGAGCGTGGACATTCTGAAGAACCGCAGATGCGCTCCCTAAAGTCCTGCCGGTCGCAGCGAGGACCATGCATGCTAGCCTGAAATCCGAAGGCCGAAGGCCGAAGCCCGAAGGAAGGCCGAAACCCGAAACCCGAAATCCGAAGTGGGCCTGAGCTAGTGGTGCGGCTTTCTGTTGCTGCTGAGGTTCGCTTGGCTTCGGATTTCAGACTTGGGCCGCGGGTAGTGTCGAGATACGTTGTAGCAAGCGGCGGACAACTGAACCGCCGCCATGAGCTATGAAATCCGAGTTATCCCAACGATGGACGGCTGAGCAGATACTAGCCCTTGGACGCAGCTACCAGGGCGCGGCGGTACTGGCCGCTGCGGCGGAGTTGGACCTGTTCAGCGCCCTCTCCACCGCGACCCTGCCCGCGACGACACTCGCTCGCACTCTTCGGTGCGACTTGCGCGCCCTCACCATTCTCCTCGATGCCCTGGTCGCGCTGCGACTGCTTGAGAAGTCGGGCGGTACTTACGCGCTCCCTACTGGGCTGGAGGCTTTGCTGACACCCGACGGCGCACAGAGTATCCTGGCCATGGCCCAGCACCAGGCACATTGCCTGCGTAACTGGGCACAGTTGGCGCAGGTCAGCAAGACCGGCCGTCCCGCCGAGTGCATCCCTGGCATACGCGGAGAGGGGGGCGCCCAGGAGGCCTTTATTGGGGCGATGCATAACGTCTCCGCACCGAATGCCGCGAAAGTTATCCGGGCCGTGCAACCGCTCCGGTTCCGGCATCTGCTGGACATTGGCGGGGCCTCGGGCACTTGGACCATTGCTTTCCTGCGCGCTTGTCCCTCGGCCCAGGCTACGCTCTTCGACCTGCCGCATGTCATTCGTATGGCGCGGCGACGTCTGGCGGCGGCCGGACTGGCTAAGCGTGTCAAGCTCGTCGCCGGCGATTTCACGCGCGATGCGTTGCCGACGGGTATGGACCTCGCTTGGGTGAGCGCCATCGTACACCAGAATTCGCGCGCGCAGAACCGTGCTCTATTCAACAAGGTGTTTGCGGCGCTGACCCCGGGAGGACGCATCGCCATACGCGACATTCTGATGGAGGAAGACCGCACCCGCCCCGTTGCGGGCGCGCTCTTTGCCGTTAACATGCTTGCGGCCACCGAAGGCGGCGGGACGTTCACATTCTCCGAATTGTGTGAAGACCTTGAGGCAGGGGGCTTCGCCGAAGTGGTCCTGGCGCGCCGAGACGAGGCGATGAACGCGGTCGTCGTTGCGAAAAAACCCGGCGCGGGATCTGGCGCGAGCAACCGCAAGAGACCGTTGAGCCGCTCGGAGTAAAACGAGCGACCCAGGCCAAGGCGCCCACCGCTTTATGGAATGGGGCAATTGACTTGGACCTTTGCTCTGTTAGCGTGAGCAGGGTCAGCATGCCGAAAAAGGTTTCCAAATTTCAGAAGATTCGGGCAGACGCGCTGGCGCTGCTAGACGAACGGGCCGTGGTGTCGTTAGCCGGATTATCCAAGTGGCACAGGTTCGCGCATTTCTGGGTAATGGTGTGGAGGAGTTTCACCCGCAACCGCTGCCCGGTGCGCGCCTCGGCGCTAGCCTATGCGACGGCGCTGGCGCTCATCCCCATGCTGGCCGTGGCCATGAGCATCTCCAGCGCCATCCTCAAGAAGGAAGGGGAAGACCAGATTGACCAGTTCATCGTGAAACTAGTGGCGAGCATGACCACGCAGTTAACGGTCGATACGAATAGTGCAAGCGCAGCGGCCACCTTGACGGTAGAAGCGACCAACCCACCCGCCCCTGCCGCCGTTGAAAGCGCTCCCACCGACAGCACGAACACCCTGGCAGTCGCTGGGGCCCGGGGGACGAACCAGAGCCGGCTTCCTGCTTTTGCGCAGGCCGAGGAGGCAGTTAAGACCCGGAAGGCGATCTCCAAATACATCCACGAGTTCATTCGAAACACCCGAAGCGGCGCCTTGGGGGTAACCGGCAGCGTCCTGCTGATCTTCGCAGCCATATCGATGTTGAGCCGGATTGAGGACACATTTAACGACATCTGGGGCGTGGTGCACGGGCGAAGCTGGTTCATGCGCATTGTGCTGTATTGGGGCGTGATAAGCCTGGCGCCTGTGCTGCTGATTGTCGCTCTGGGCCTGGCGACAGGACCCCACTGGGAGGGCACAAAGAAACTGCTTACGGCGATGCCGTTCGCGGGGCACTTCATCTTTCAGGTCCTGCCGGTGCTGGTGCTCTGCCTTACTTTTGCGGTTTTCTACGCCCTGATGCCGAACACCAAGGTTCATTGGCGGGCGGCGCTGGCCGGCGGTTTAGCGGGGGGCATCCTCTTTCACTTAAACAACGTCGCCAGTGTCCTCTACGTATCGCGCGTGGTGTCCAACAGCAAGATCTACGGCAGCCTCGGCATGGTGCCGGTGTTTATGATCGGGCTGTATTTCTCCTGGCTGATCCTGTTGTTCGGCGCCCAAGTGGGGTATGCGTACCAGAATCGGGCCGCCTATTTCGAGGAAAAGCAGATCGAGAACATCGACCAGCGGGGGCGCGAGTTCATCGCCTTGCGGCTCATGACCTGCATCGGCCAGCGTTTCACCCGGGGGGATCCGCCGCCCAGCGAGGTGGAGCTCGCCGAGGGGCTGGCGGTGCCGACCCGGCTGGTGCAGCAGGTCATGCAAACGCTCTCCGCCGCCCGGTTGGTAACCGAAGCTGCCGGCTCTGATCCGGCCTACCTCCCAGCGCGCCCGCTCGAGACCATTACCTGTCACCATATTCTGCAGGCGCTACGCGCCAGCCAGGGGCAGGAATTGGCGACCCGCGATGAACCGGCGCGCAGCGAGGTGTACGGCGAGTTCCACCGAATCGAAGAAGCCGAACGCCACGCCGCCGCCTCGGTAACCATGCTGGCGTTGGTTAACCGCGCACAGGCCCCTAAGGGCTTGACGGAGTGATGGATCGGTGGATTGATGGGTGTCTGTATGGAATACACGAAACGACGCAATCTGAATCGAGGCTACTTGAAGATCGAGGTCTGGCAACGGGGCATGGATTTGTTCGACCTGGCTTTTCGGTTAGCCGGCTCGATTGCGGACTTCAAGCTTAAGTCACAGTTCACGGACGCTGCGAAGTCGGTTTCCGCTATCGTGGCCGAAGGCTACGGCCGGCGAACGTTGCCTGAGTACCTTCAGTTCCTTTACTATGCAAAAGGCTCGTTAGGCGAGACCTTAGCCCGTGCCTGCGGGCTGCTGCGCGCAAAACTGATTCCCGCGGCAGGTTTCGAAGAATTCGCCAGCCTCCACTACGAGATCGAAAACAAGCTGCGTGCTTTGATCAGCTCTCTTGGGGCGAAACGTGGGGATGGTACATGGCAGGACACTCTGCCCGATATCAACAACCCACTGATCCATTAGTCTACAGATCCATCAATCCATAAATCCATTAATCCAACAATCCATTTCCCATGATCATCGGCGTTCCAAAAGAAATCAAAGACCAGGAATACCGAGTGGCCTTATTGCCCTCGGCAGCTTATCAACTCATTCAGCGCGGCCACCAGGTGTTGGTCGAGCGTAGCGCGGGGGCGGGCGCGGGCTATCCCGACGAAGATTATGCCCATGCCGGCGCGACACTGGTGAGCGACCACGCGGCGGCATTCGAACAGGCCGACCTGGTCGTCAAAGTGAAGGAACCGCTGCCATCCGAATACTCGCTGCTCAAGCCGGGCCAAATCCTGTTCACGTACCTCCACCTGGCCGCGAGCCGCTCGCTTACTGAAGCCTTAATGAAATCCCGGGTGACCGGCCTGGCTTACGAGACCATTGAGGTCAATCGCCGGCTGCCATTGCTGGAGCCGATGAGCGAAATCGCAGGGCGTATGTCGATCCTGGTCGGCGGCTATTTTCTGGCCAAACACATCGGCGGCAGCGGCGTGCTGCTCGGTGGTGTCCCGGGTGTATTGCCGGGCAAGGTCGTCGTGCTGGGCGGCGGTTCTTCCGGCATCAATGCCGCGCGCATGGCCCAGGGCATGGGCGCCGATGTGACCATCCTGGAGGTGGATCTGGAGAGGATGCGCTTTCTGGATATCACGCTGCATACAGCCCACACCCTTTACTCGAATGAGGCGCATTTGCTGGAACTGCTTCCCGCGGTGGATTTGCTCGTCGGCGCGGTATTGCTGCCCGGGGCCAAGGCCCCCAAACTGATTACCCACGATATGCTGCGGCGGATGCGGCCGGGCAGCGTGCTAGTGGATATTGCTATAGACCAGGGCGGATGCGCCGAAACCTCACGCCCTACCACACATGACCATCCGGTCTTTGTCGAGGAAGGTGTCACCCACTATTGCGTGGCCAACATGCCGGGCGCTTATGCGCGGACGGCGACGCAGGCGCTGACGAATGTGACTTACCGGTACATCGAGCTGCTGGCCGATCTCGGACTGGCCGAGGCATGCCAGAAGCAGCCGGCGCTGGTCAGCGGCCTGAATATTATGGATGGTAAGATCACACACAAGGCAGTGGCCGAGGCGCATGGGCTGCCCTATTCTACCCCTGCGCTTTGAGCGGCGAACTCTCCTTAGCTGACCTATGGAAACAACGTCAGTCTTTGGTTCTCCGCCACCTGGCCTTGAATGAAAGCCCCAATACCAGACAATGAGGTCCAGCGGTTAGCGGCCCTGAGAGAATACCATATCCTGGATACCGCAGCGGAACAGGCTTATGACGATCTCACTGCGCTCGCGGCCTATCTCTGCCATGCGCCCATCGCGATGATCTCCCTGGTGGACGGGTCCCGGCAGTGGTTCAAGTCCAAGTTGGGCTTGAATGAGCTGGAGACTCCGCGAGACGTGGCGTTTTGCGCCCACGCAATACTCCAAACGGAACCCCTGATCGTGCGGGATGCGCTAAAGGACCTCCGGTTTTCCGACAGCGCCCTGGTCACACGCGAGCCTCATATACGGTTCTATGCGGGTTTCCCGTTGAGCAGTCGGGAGGGTTTCGCTTTGGGCACCCTGTGCGCCATTGACCGCCGACCCCGGCAACTGTCTGACCGTCAGAAGACCGCCATGCAGGCCCTGTCGCGACAAGTAATGGCGCTGCTGGAATTGCGGCGTGTGTCAGCGCGCATGGCGGAAGCGCTGGCGAATGTGAAGACACTGTACGGGCTGCTGCCCATTTGCGCCTGGTGCAAGCGGATCCGCAATGATCAGGGCTACTGGAGCCAGGTCGAAGCCTATCTTCGCGAGCACACGGAGGCTGATTTCACGCACGGCATCTGCCCCGACTGCTTCGAGCAGCAGCGGCCGAAGGAGGACCCAACAGAGTAATAGGGGACTGGAGTAATGGAGTGATGGAGTGATGGAATATCGGGTAGCCCCTCACTCCACCGCTCCACCGCCCCGGCTCAACCTGCCTTCGCTTTCGCCAAACTGCCGACGGACTTCCCTCGGTTGGGCACCATCTGGATCGCCCGATCATCGTAGTAACGGATCAAATCGTAATCCTTCTGGTTGGTGACCTCGAGGCATCCCAGGCCGTGCTTCTCGCCCCAGGCTTGGATGATTGGGATACTCTCCGGCTCGACAGCACGGGCGGAGAAGATCTTGACCTTCACCCCGGCTGCCAGGAGGCTCTTCACCATTTCGAGCATCTCGGGGATGGGCTCCCCCAGCGGATACGGCGGCAGAAAATGTCCTTCCGCATCGTCCCGGGCTAGAGTGCCGTCCAGATCTACACCGATCCAGTGGTGCTGGGCCACAAAGACCGGCTCAGCGCCAGGATCAAGAGCGACCCAAGCGCCGGGATAACCTTGTTCGTCAGTAGCCTTATCAATCTGTAATGGGCCCATGCGGGGGCTCTAAATTCGGGGCGTTAGAGCTTACGCAGCTCGAAATGGTGAGACTTGGGCTGACGAACAGCATCAATTCGGGCCTCGGTCTGGGCGATCTGAGCGTCCAGTCGCGCAAGCTCTGCGACACGTCTGTCTTCCGTTTCAGACGATTGTGCCCAAGAAGGGAAGTCGTAAAGCTGAACGGACCGCCAGCGCTGGAAGTATTGATTGTTCTTTTGAAATACCAGCGCCAGCACCTCTTGCGCCTGCTTGGTGATCGGCCCAGCAGTGGTTGCCAGGTTCCAGCCCTTAGCCAAGTCCTCACTGCTGGCCTTCCCGGCGACCTCGCCGTCGATGCTCAACTCATAGCTGCCTGCCGGCAAACCCGTGACCTGTAACTCATACCGGTCCAGATCCTGGAGAATCGGCGCTATCTTCAGCGCGGGCTCTGCCTTGGGATCTACCGGCATCGGCAACGCGTCGTCGGATCGGTCAAAGGCTATAGTCCCCTGGTCCGCCTTTAGATTGGTCACCCGGCATGCTTCAGCGACCAGTAGTTTTCCTGCCGCGCCGTCAATCTCCGCCCGCGACACCAGGGCTGTGGCGCCGAGCCCTTTCAAGACGGCCCACGCCATAATTGTGTGGCCAGCGGGGCCGGGATGAACGGCATCGCCACCACCGATGAAAGCGGCCGGATCAGTCGCCCGCTCGCGCAGCATAATCGCCATGTAGGGATCAAACTGATCCACAAATGTGGCGCCCTGTTTGGCGGCCACATCCTTAAGTCCATCCGAGAACTGGCGCAGTGATTGGTTCTTCACGTCCTTATCCGGATCAGGCCGCTTGTCCTCGATCGGTTGAGACGTCAAAAAAGCCACGCGCGCGCCGTGCGCCTCGAGCACTTTGGCTAGCTCGGCCTGGCTGCGAACATAGGCTCTGAAGATGTCCTCGCGGAACTTCTGATACGAATGGTCGTTCATGCCAAACTTAATGGTCACTGCCGTCGGTTTCAGGGGCAGAACGTCCCGCTTGAGGCCGCGATCGATTGAGTCTTCAACCATCTTCTGCTGGCGGGCCTCATCGGCAGCAAAGAGCTGGTTTTCATCCGGATGCGCGCGCTGGCGCAGCCAGGAGGTATCGCCGCCCCAGCCGACGTTGCGAAACCAAAGTTTCCATTCCGGGTGCCGGGTGAGGGCGTAGGCCTCGATGTAGGTCGTGTAGAGTCGTTGCTCGGTAATGCTGTCGCCGAGAAAGACAACGCGGTCGCCGTCTTTTATGAAGAACTCGCCGGCAATTGCGCTAGCGGCCAGCAACTCGAGGGCGACGAGGGTCAACAGTAGTTTGCGGAATGCAGATTTCATCTTGATCGGAAGCTAGCTCAGCGGGCCCCGGATTCGCAAGCTTTCGCTTCATAGAGCTTGCGGCAAAGTACCCAGGAAGCTGCCCCTCGCAGCGTTTCACGGGGGCGCTGTCCGTGACGAACTCGAGCAGCCTGCCATTTTCGTTTTCGGGATGCCTGATCCACGGGCAGTCGAGTGGTGTGTCATTCAGCAAGCTGTCACCGCAAGACTCAACGAAGTCACGAACGCGATGGGCATCGAGACAGGCGTATCGGCAGCCGGCGCTCTTGAGGCTGGTGATGAAATGCCGTTTACTGGCCCGCGGACATTCAGCAAGAAAGCATGCACAGCGTAACCTTTTGGTTCGGTAGTCTGGCGGTCTTCTGGGCCACGAACATACCGATGCGGGCGCCGGGGGCGTTGCCGCTTCAGCCGGCAAGTCAAAGTGTCTCCAGTCAGCCGCTGCCGGAGAAAGAGGCCACAGCCTATTACCCGCCGCCGGAATCCGCCGGAGGCTGGCGAACCCTAAGCACCCCGCAAGACATTCGTCATCTAGCGGACGCAGACCCTACGGAGCTCAGCATGCTGAAAGAGTGGCTGTTGCGGAGCGATGACCGGGACTTCGCCGCGGTGGTGATTCGGCGTGGATATATTGTGTTGGAGGTCGAGCGAGGCAACAGCGGCAAGAGCGATACGCGCCGCGTCGCCTCGGTTTCCAAAGCCATCTGTGCGACTGTGCTGGCCATTGCCTCTGAACAAAGCCAGCAGGGATTGACGCCCCGAAAGATGAGGCTCGAAGACCCGGCCTTTGATTTCATCCCCTGGGCGCAGCCACTGAGCGATCCGCGCAAAGCGCAGATTACGGTCAAACAATTGCTCAATCATACCTCCGGCATTTGCCCCGAAGCGACGGGTGCGCCCAATGACGGCTCGTGGGAATATGTTCTCGGGCATACCGGCGACGAACGGACCGCCAAGCTCGCGTTCGCCCCGGGCGCCGGCTGCGGTTATTCGACTCACGCGCTGGCACACGCCGCGCTGGTTTGTGAGGCTGTGACCGGCAAGCCTTATGACCAGTTCGCCATCCAGGCGTTGTTCAAGCCGCTGGGCATTGCGCATTGGTGGTTTCAATATTACGACGGAGGAGAGAATTACGGCCGCCATCCCTCACACGGGTTGGGCTTATCAGCGCACGATCTGGCCCGGATCGCTTACTGCATGCTCCGGAACGGCCGCTGGAATGGCCAGCAAGTCATCCCCAAGTGGTTCGTGGACCAAACCGCCGCGCCGACTCATGACGTCAAGACTCCCGAGCTGCGCTGGAAACTCAATCCCCAAGTCTTCTCCCACGGCTGGGAATTGCCAGCGCGCCACTGGTCCTCCAGCGACCGCAGCGGAGCGGGCATCCCGGCTGACGCGCTAGAAAAGCCCGGGTCCGGCGGCCAACTT
>Ga0209697_10007370_pt1 | contig 12890 bp, 12 predicted proteins | sample AliMusrvi5mmetaG_FD_184115 | JGI IMG/M metagenome (GOLD analysis project Ga0209697, IMG submission 184115) | Freshwater lake bacterial and archeal communities from Alinen Mustajarvi, Finland, to study Microbial Dark Matter (Phase II) - Alinen... | ecosystem: Environmental > Aquatic > Freshwater...
ACAGGGACGAAGAGCCGCACGACGAGTAGGCAAAGCGTTCAGAGAGACCCCGCATTGGATACACTGATAGAGCCATGAAGACCCTCTCCGGGAACGAGATACGCGAAACATTTCTGCGCTTTTTTGAGACGAAGGGGCACCGCCGGGTGCATTCTTCGTCGCTGGTGCCTGCCAACGACCCGACGCTGCTGTTTACCAACGCGGGGATGAACCAGTTCAAAGATCTTTTCCTGGGCGCCGAGAAGCGGGACTACTCGCGCGCGACGACTTCGCAGAAGTGCGTCCGCGCCGGGGGTAAGCACAACGACCTTGAAAACGTTGGCTTTACCCGCCGCCACCACACATTCTTTGAGATGCTGGGCAACTTCAGCTTCGGCGACTACTTCAAGAAAGACGCCATCGCCTTTGCCTGGGAACTGGTGACCAACGACGAGTGGCTGGGGATTCCCAAGGACCGGCTCTACGTGACGATTTTCGAGGGGGCCGATGGCGTGCCGCGCGACGACGAGGCCGAGGGCTACTGGATCGAAGCAGGCGTGCCCAAGGACCGCATTCTCGCGTGCGGGCTGAAGGACAACTTCTGGCAGATGGGCGAGACCGGCCCCTGCGGGCCATGCTCGGAGATTTTCTACGACATGGGCATGGAGGCGGCCGAGACTCCTGGCGTGGATTTGCCTTTTGGTAAAGACGACGCCCGCTACGTCGAAATCTGGAACCTGGTCTTCATGCAGTTTGACCGCGCTGCGATTGTCGACCCGGCGACCAAGACGACCAGTTACAAGCTAACCCCACTGCCCAAGCCGTCGATCGACACCGGCATGGGCCTGGAACGCGTGGCTGCCGTGCTGCAGGGCAAGGTCAGCAACTTCGAAACGGATTTGTTTACGCCGCTGATTGCGTATGCCCAATGGCTTACTGAGAACGATTTTGCCGTTATTAAAGACCAAGACCTTCGGTTACCTAAAAAAGGGGAAGCCAAGTTTCGCCCAGACATAGAGAAGTTTGATCTTTCAACAATCCCCGATGACGTGTTCCACCGTGAGTGGAACTCCCGGCTACTTACGCATCTTCGAATAATTGCGGACCATTCTCGCGCTGCGACCTTCCTCATCTCCGATGGGGTACTTCCGTCCAATGAGGGTAGAGGCTATGTACTTCGGAAGATTTTGCGGAGAGGAATTCGGCATGGTCGGATGATCGACCAAACGGGATCGAATCTTCCTTTTTTGTACTTGATGGCATACGAAGTCACTGATCTGATGAAGGGAACTTACCCTGAATTGGTTGAAAATGTGGACCGTATAGCCGAGGTCATCAGGCTGGAGGAAATAAGGTTTAGTCGTACGATTGCCGCGGGATTGAACAAGTTAGAGTCTCTCGCAAAAGAAGCTTCAGAAGACTGGTTTACGCGGCAAAACGAAATCGTGCGACAGATCCAGAACTTGTCAAAGGTGGATATTAGCGTTGATCAGGAGCGCTCGTGGGCGGTCTACAGTTTGCAACCACTTGTAAACAAGATCGAAGAGTTGCCCATCTCTAAGTCCCAAAAGAATGAATTTATCTCACGTTTGATGGCGAATAGGAACAAGCCGCGAATTCCTGGCGGTCAGTCATTTCATCTTTACGAGACGTATGGTCTTCCGTTAGATTTCATGACTGATGCTGCTCTCGACGCAGGTATCGACTTCGACCTCGAAGGTTTTGAATCCGCCCGGGCCGAGGAGCAAGCCCGCGCCCGCGCTAGTTGGAAGGGCGGCAGCCAGAAATCCGCCAGTCCGGCCTTTCGCGATCTGCCCAAAACCGACTTCCTTGGCTACAGGGCGCTGACCGCGCAGGCGGAGGTTTTGGCCATCGTGAAGGACGGCGTTGGCGTTCCTGCAGCCAAGGCGGGCGAGCAGGTTGAGGTGGTCCTCGACCAGACCAGCTTCTATGGCGACTCCGGCGGCCAGACTGGCGACACGGGCCGGTTTACCTCGGCTGACGGCAACACCACCGTGGCCGATATCGAGGGTTGCGTTCTTCCCGTCCAAGGCGTTCGCGCCCACAAAGCACTGCTCAAGGAGCCGCTTGCGGTTGGCGATCATGTGCGCACCGTGGTCGACGGCGAGCGGCGCAACGCAATCCGTCGCAACCACACAGGCACGCATTTGCTGCATGCGGCACTGCGGCAGGTTCTGGGCACGCACGTAAAACAGGCTGGGTCTGCGGTTCATCCCGACCGGCTGCGCTTCGACTTCTCCCACTTTGCGCAGGTGGCCGACGAGGAGCTTGAAGAGGTTGAGTCCATCGTCAATCGCGAGGTGCTCGCGAATGCAAAAGTAGACACGCTGGAAGACGTGCCCATCGACGTGGCGGTGAACGAATACCATGCCATGGCGCTCTTCGGCGAGAAGTACGGCGACAAGGTGCGGGTGGTGAAACTGTCGGATGGATTCTCGACCGAGCTTTGCGGAGGCACGCATACAAGCGCGACCGGCGAAATCGGGCTGATCAAGATTGTGCGGGAAGAATCGGTCTCCTCCGGCGTACGGCGGCTTGAGGCCATCAGCGGAATGGGCGCGCTGGATGCTTTCCGCCAGGACTTTGCCGTGGCGCAGATTGCTGCGCAGGTTGCCGGTCCGCAGCCGGGAGGCAGCCTCTCGGACGGGCTTCGGGCGAGGTTTGCCGCTCACGAGGAGGAACTGAAGCGCCTTCGCCGCGAGTTGGAAGAAGCGCGCATGAAGTCTGCCGCCGGCGCGCTGGACGATGCGATGAGCCGCGCAGTTGAGGTCAAGGGCGTACGCCTCGTTACCCTGCGCGCCGACTCGCTTGAGCGCGGGCAGTTGCGGACTTTGGTGGACAACCTGAAGGGGAAACTGGGCGAAGGCGTGGTGGTATTGGCCTCCGCGCAGCCCGAGGGCAAGGTGGCCCTCATCGCCGGAGTGACGCCGGGACTGGTGAAGCGCATCCAGGCAGGGAAGCTGGTTGGTGCGGTGGCCAAGCTGGTGGGCGGCTCGGGTGGCGGCAAGCCCGAGATTGCAGAGGCCGGTGGCAAGGACCAGTCGCAGATTGACGCAGCTCTGTTAGCTGCGCCTGCGCTGGTGGGGGAATTACTGAGCTAACGTCCCGGGAGCGATCACTGTGGTTTCCCACCCGGCGGTGGTGGCCAAGTTAACGGGCTAAGCCCGTCGTAGTCTAAATATGCAAAAGGCCACTCCCATTTGGAGGTGGCCTTTTTCTTACTTTGCCCAAGAAGCGGGCGAATCGTTACATTGTCCGATCCGACCGGATCTTGAAGTTATAGGACACGCCGAAGGAGAGGATCGGGTAGTACTTCAGCGGGTCCAGGTCCTTTTTGTACTTGGCGATTTGCGCCTGAAGATTGTCATTCACCGTGGGATCAGTAGTGACGTCTACGCAGTTTAGGCCGTTCACATCGCAGGCCTCTCCCGAGGTGAGGCCCAGGGCAATCACCGGGGTTCCGACCATGGCGGCGCCAATTTCAAATGGGAAAGACCAGGGGCCGCCCTTGCGGCCAATCATGTTGCCCCAGCCGGTGGTCATGGTGAAGGCAGGATTCTGCGAATGCAGGCCCACGCTCCCAGTGCCCAGGATCGGATTGATTGTCGAGGAGTAGTAATCGATTCCGTTCAGCGACAGTTTGGTTCCACCGGTTACGGCTACATTGGCGCTGACCGCGTTCTTGTTGTAGAAGAGCACGCCCGGCGTGAGGCGGAAGCCGTGATAAGCGAATGGATAAAAATCGACTCCTGCCCCGGCCGTGGCCAGCTTCACGGTGCCGTTCACGTTGAAGCCGCTGACTGAGATGTTGTTGACGTTGTAGTTAAACATGTTGCCAGTGCCGCGCAGGTTCAGGTGCTTGTTCAGATTCGTAGCCGCTTGCACATTGATGCCCATGGTGGAGACGCCGCCACTTACCGCAATCCGCGAAAGCGGCTTGAGCGGGGGATGTATCTTCTTGGGAAGGATTTGGGCCGGGAGCACTCTCTCTGTGGGCGCGCCGAGAGCATACGGGCCTTCATTCTGAGCTGAGGGGTAGGTGGTTTGGGCCTTTAGCGCCAAAGGCGCTGCCGTGAGAAGAAAGGCAAGGAAGAGGGCGGTACGTTTCACGGGGGAGTCTCCGGACAAACAGGGCGAATGCCCGGTCAATTGGAGCGATTCTGCCCGTAGTCGCATGCGGTCCGGGGTCCGCTGCGATTGGTCTCGGCATCAGCGCTGGCAGCGCCTGATGGAGCAGGGATTCTGTTGATGAGAGTACAGGGGCCCCGATCACCGGTCAGTGATATGGCTCACATCAGCAGACTCCTCAGGCAGGGGTCCTTTCAGAGGCCGCCCTCTCCGGACAACTGTTAAGCTGACCCAATGGCCAGGTTGGACAGGGATAAGGGCAGAATCGAGATGCTCCGTTGCCAATTGCTGGATTGGTACGCGCACAGCCGACGCGACCTGCCCTGGCGCCGCAGCGCCGACCCTTATGCCATCTGGGTCTCCGAGATCATGCTGCAGCAGACTCGTGTTGCGGTGGTGGTGGAACGCTACAAAGCATTCATGGGGCAATTTCCAACGTTGATCTCGCTGGCCCTCGCCTCGGAGCAGGATGTGCTGGCCTTGTGGAGCGGACTGGGCTACTACCGCCGGGCGCGGATGCTGCACAAGGCCGCACAGTTTGTAGCCGATCATCAGGGGGGCAATCTCCCCATCTCTTCCGGTGAATTGCGCACCTTGCCCGGGATTGGAAGTTATACAGCGGCCGCAATCGCCAGCATTGCTCACGGAGAACGTGTGGCCGTGATCGACGGCAATGTGGAGCGGGTCCTGTGCCGGCTGTCCGGCTGGGACGCAGGGACCCGCAGTGGAGGGCGCGCTGCCCTGCGACGCAAAATGGAGACTCTGGCCGATCAACTTGTCGATCCTGCGCATCCTGGCGATTTCAACCAGGCGCTGATGGAACTGGGCGCAACCGTTTGCGTTCCGCGCAGTCCGCAGTGCCTTATGTGCCCGATAATCGCAGATTGCGCCACCCGCGGCGAGCACAAGATGCCCGCCCGGCCGCGCATGGAGAGCCGCGAAGTGGCCCATGCGCTTTCAATTCGCGCCGGCCGGCGACCGGGAGCTTTAAGCCGCGAAGTCCTGCTTGAGCAGCGGCCGGCCGCGCTCACCGTAATGCCAGGCTTGTGGGAACTGCCATCCCTGCCTGACGCAGCAGTCCCCGACGATCAGCTGCGCATGACCGTTCGCCACGCCATTATGCAGGTGAACTACTACGTCCGCATCCGCACGGTTCTTGAAGACGATGTTGAGAAATTGCTGGCGCCTGGCGGAGAGCGGCGCTGGGTCCCATTGGAAGAAGCAATAGGAATGGCCCTCACGGGCTTGGCCCGCAAGGTGCTGATGCGCTCTCACTTGCTGCCCGTTTCTCCGTTGGCCGCCATTGCTCCCGGGTACGATGAAGACTTACTCTGAAGAGTCGATCATCCGTTCTTACATTGCCTCTTCAATGAGGGCTTTCAATTCCAGGGAGACATCATGCGCCGCAATCAAGTAGTAGTTGCCTTGGCCGCAATCTTGGCCACAAGCCTGCTCCACGCACAACAGACTGTTCCTGAGGTTCCCGGCCTGCCCCAGGCGGCACATGCCGCCGCGGCCTCCATTGATTCCGAGAAGATTCGCGCCCATGTGCGCTTTCTCTCGCTTGACCTGCTGGAGGGCCGCGGCGGCGGCACCCGCGGCGACTCGCTGGCCGCCGAGTACATTGCCACCCAGTTCGCGCTGGATGGCCTTGAACCGGCGGGCGACAACGGAACCTGGTTCCAGCGCGTGCCGCTGTTGGCCGTGCACACCATCGAAGACAAGACGAAGTTCTCCTTTGTCCCCGCGACCGGCCAGCCAGTTGATTTGGCGTACGGCACTGAGATTGTGTCGAAAGACCAGACCGGCCAGCCCATCGCCGACTTCGATGCGCCCATCGTTTTTGTGGGCTACGGAATCCACGCACCGGAGTACAAGTGGGATGACTACGCAGGGGTGGACATCAAGGGCAAGATTGCTCTGATGATCGCCAACGAGCCGCCTTCCGACGATCCGGTCTTCTTCAAAGGCAAGGCCCTAACCTACTACGGCCGCTGGACTTACAAGTACGAGGAAGCCGCGCGGCGCGGCGCTGTGGGTGTGCTCCTCATCCACCGGACTGACCTGGCCAGCTATGGTTGGGAGGTGGTTCGCAACTCGCAGGCGATTGAGAAGAGCTACCTGCAAGAAGATCCGCTCTCCAAATTGCGGGCTGCCGCCTGGATTCAGCATGACGTAGCCCAGCGGTTGCTGACCCTTGCCGGCCTTGGCGACCTCGACAAGACTATCGACGCCGCAGGCAAGACGTTCCATGCCGTCGAACTTCCGGTTCGCCTGAAAGCTCATATTGAGAGCCACGTGCGCCGCTATGACAGCACCAATGTCTTGGGTCGTGTTCCGGGCGCAAGCACTGAGAATCACGCGGTGCTTTACACCGGCCACTACGATCATCTGGGCATTGACCCCGACGCCAAGGGGGACGGCATTTACAACGGCGCCGCCGACAATGGTACGGGCTGCGGCATTCTACTTGAGTTGGCGCGGGCTTTTGGGCAGTCCACCGTGCGGCCGCCCCATGCGGTCTATTTCGCTTCGGTCACTGCCGAGGAGCAGGGCCTGCTGGGGTCGCAATACCTGGGATTGCACCCCCCGGTTCCTGCCAGCCAGATCACTCTGGACCTGAACTACGACATGGTGCTGCCCATCGGGATTCCGCGCTCTGCAAACCTGAACGGCGCCGAGCGGCTTGATTTCTGGCCCACCATCCAGGCTGTGGCAAGAGACTTCGACCTGGCCCTGGCGCCCGATCCAATGCCTTCGGCAGGACATTACTACCGGTCAGATCATTTTTCGCTGGCGCGGGTTGGCATCCCTGCCATGCCGGTGGCTGAGGGCACGCTCTTTGAGGGGCGCGACGAGGCCTGGGGACGCGATCAGGCGGTGGACTTTGTTAAGCATCACTACCATCAGCCTTCTGACGAATACCGCCCCGATTGGGATTTCCGGGGTAATGCCAAGCTGGCGCGATTCGGCTTTGTGCTGGGTTGGCTGGCGAGCGCGCAGCCCAAGTCCGTCGAGTGGGTGCCGGGCGACGAGTTCGAGGCCGCCCGCAAGGCGAGCGAGGCGCACTAGGGCGGTTCCCATTGTAATCGTCTGAATCGATTGAAGATCGGAGTGTAGCGCGGGCCCCGGGGGCTGGCGCTACGAAATTGGCGGTGCTGGAGAAGCTCCGGCTAAGTGGTTGGATTAATTCAAGATCGGAAAATAACGCCCGTCAAACACGCTACTCAGTATCCGGCTCCTGGCCGTCCTCTTCGCCCTCGACGGAGATGCGGAGCGAACGCAGGAAGTGAAGGTCGTTCGGGGTAAACGGCGCTTCCAGGGCATCTTCTTCCTCGCCCTCGGCCTCATCCTCTTTGGCGGTTACCTCGTTCAAGCCGATGGTGGCCTCAAGCATGAGCAGAACATCGAAGCCGTGCTGGCGGATATCCTGAACAACACCAGCGATTTGCTCGCTTTCGATCACCGATTCATGGATGGCCTCTCCCAGTTGCTGAATCAATTCGCGCAGGCGGGATGTCACAAGAGACCTCCAGTGGCGGCGGCCTGCGCTTTTAAGATGCGCGGGGAGCGGCGAGGGATTTTTCTACCTTACTTGCAGCGGAGTTTCGGGGCAATGGCGAATCGCAAACAAACGGTGAAAAACTGCCAACCACGTTCCGCTGGTACCATCATAATCGAGATGAAACCTTACAAGATAGGGCGCGTGGTGGGCATGGGGCTGCGGGTAGCCGGGAAAATCGCCGGCGAGCAGATGGCTGGCCGCGCGCAGGCCCCCACGGCTTCAGTACCGCTGCAGGTTAGCGGCCAAGCGGTCCTTGAGCGGGCGGCCGGGCAGGTAGCCGGGCAGGCTACCAGGAATCTGGCTCGCGGCGTCGGTGGCTTTCTGCGTCCCTTTGGCCGGGTCGGCCGCAATATCATGCTTGAAGTCGTAGGTGCCTTCTTTCTGCTGTTTGCGGTGGCCTCAAGTCTTTACCTTTGGCGCTTTAAGCCCGGCCACCTGCAGGGCCCATACGACAAGAACTTTCTTGCTGCTGCGGGAATTGCGGTTGTCTTCCTGTATCTGAGTCTCAGTTCGTTCTGGCGGGCGCGGAAGAAGTAGGGTGTCGCCACTCATTCTTTTGGCCGCTCCGGCTCATGGGGCCGGGTAAGCGCCCAGACGATGCCGCCGACCACGGCAAGCAGAACCAGCATCTGGAATAGCCCGAGGCCCCTGCCCAAGCCGAAACGAATCAGCGCCAAAGCATTCATTGCCGCGATGCCCATCGAATCCCTCCGTGAGACGGCTCCAACGTCAGGCCGGGCTCATCGGTTCAGACACAATTTGGATTGGCAAGTTGCTGTGGAATAGCAGTGCGGTGATAGGCAGGAAATCAATTTGTCTCAGCTGCTGCTTTCGCGATCTTTCTCGGTCTGCCGCCCAGGCGGCCGTTTGCCTTTGCCGCAGAGGCTTTAGCCGCAGTTCTTCGCCTGCCCCCCGCCGATCCCAGGGTCCTCGCCATCCAATTCCTCGAGCCGAAGAACCCCTCAAGCAGTGCCAGCAGGTAAAGATCGGCATCCAGTTTTGGAAAATGAATTCCAAAACCCGAGGGAGTAATCTCGATGTCTTCGAGCTGAGCTTGGCTGGCATCTTCCAGGCCTTCTGCATCTTTGGGTAAGAAAGCTACATCCAGTCTGGAACTGAGACGAATCACGACTCGCCCCGTGCGTTGGTCGTATCGAGCACTCACCGCCTTGGGATGAGACGCCGAGATTTCTTCCGCTCTCCGGTTCGCCGATTCGATTTGGTTATCGGGGTCCATGAATGCTCTCCCAGGCCCTGCAAAGGGGCCGCCAGATTTGCTAACAGCACACTTAAAACTCGGGTTAGATCGCGGGCAGGAAAGCCGTAATTTTCCCTAATCGTGACAGGGCCTGCCGGGCAGTTGAGTTGAAAGACAGCCTCGTGGCCGTCGCCGATCACGTGCACATGTGCCGGACGATGATCATTTGGATAAACGGTGACTCACAGTGCGCCAATCCTAAGAACGGTCGGCATCGATCCATCCTAACACAAACCGAAGCGGTTGGGTTAATCATTATTTCTTGGGAAGCGCCGCAGCCAGGATTGAGTGGAGTTCGCTCTTTTCTGACTCCGTGAGTCCGGTGATCTTAAGTATTTTCCTCACGCCTGCGCGCGTGACAAGCACGAGGATGCCATTCCGCTCGCCCCATGTTGAGTAACATCCCCACACGGACTCAGACGAACCTGCGTTCGAGCGAAAGGCGATTGACTCTCGCGTCGCCGTCACTGTTGACTCAGACTGGCACCGGGGTCAGTGCGAAACTGCTCCAGGCGGCTCCTGCGGTCAAGCCACCGAAGAGGGCGCATGCGAAGCAGCAGAAATACGACGCAAAAAATTGCCAAGGCAGGAATGATGGATGCGGGAATGATCGCTTTGGCCGTTTGTAAATGCTGAATATCTTCCGCCGTGATCCCGACCAAGTCCATCTGCTCCAGGAGCATTCCCATAATGAGCGCTCCCCAGATGATTAGAAAGATCATCGTCAAATACCCGTTTGTGAGCGCACGAGCCCAGGGACGTCCAGTTCTCCTAACCGTGATTCGCGCCGCGAGCAGATACTCGGCTTCGTCCAATTTGTAGCTGGATTCCATGCACGGCTCGCTTGACTAGCACGGTGATTCGCAGGCTCTACTTCTTCCGCCACCAAAGCCGTGGCGCGACGGTTATCCGGTCATGGAAGGCAGGGATGGCAGTTAGGCGCTCCCCTTTTTCCTGTATCGGCTGCAGCCTTACACCAGTGACTCGGGCGGCTTGCGCGTCAGCCGCCAGATGCCCAGGCCGATGGCCAGCACGCCCAGCCCGTACGCCCAAAGCGCATTTGTGCCTGTGTGCAGTTTCCAGCCCTGGTAAAGGGCAAAGGCCCCTGCTGCTATAAGTAGAATTCCGCGCATGTGATTCATTGTTGATTCCCCTCTTTGAACTCGTATCCTGAAGCTTGGCTGCCGGGTTTGACCCCGCCCGGGCTCAATGCCTATCGTATGCAGGGTACAGGAAGACCGCCCGAAAGGAACACCAATGACCACCGCTGCCGACTCCGTTGCAACGCCCTTGAAGAAAACCGCACTGAACGCCACCCATCGAGCCCTGAAAGCCAAGATGGTGGACTTTGGCGGTTGGGACATGCCGGTGGAGTATCCAGGCGCTGGTGGCGGGCTGATGGCCGAGCATCTGGCCGTGCGCAACGGGGTGGGCCTGTTCGACGTGAGCCACATGGGCGAGATCCAGTTTCGCGGCCCCGGCTCGCTGGCCGCCGTGCAGCAGATCACCATGAACGACGCCTCGAAATTGAAAGGCGGGCAGATTCAGTACTCCGCCCTGCTGACGCCGGAGGGCACTTTCGTTGACGACATCCTGGTGCATCGGCTCAGTGACAATGACTACCTGCTGGTGGTGAACGCGGGCACCAAGGACAAGGATTACGCCTGGATTCGTCAGCAAGTTGGCGGGTTCCCGTCGATTCACCTGAGTGACTACTCCGCTTACTACTCGCAACTGGCCCTGCAGGGCCCGTGTGCGCTGGAGACGATGAAGAGGCTGACCAAGGTGGACCTGTCGGCCATTAAGAACTACTGGTTTGCCTGGGGCACGGTTGCTGGAGTGCCCAACGTGATGATCGCGCGCACCGGTTACTCCGGTGAGGACGGCTTTGAGGTGTACATTCCCGCCGATGAGCCCACCTCGGTGAAGATGTGGGACGCGATGATGGAAGCGGGCGCGGAATTCGGCATTCGCCCCTGCGGGCTGGGCGCTCGCAATACGCTGCGGCTTGAGGCTGGCATGCCGCTCTACGGGCACGAGATTTCCGACTCCATCAATGTCCTCGAGTCGCATGTAGACCGCTGGCTGAAGCTCGACAAGGGCGCGTTCATCGGGCGGGATGCCTTGCTGGCAGTGCAGGCCGCAGGCGGACCCAAGCGCAAGGTGATCGGCCTGGAGATGGTCGACCGGGGCATCGCGCGGGATGGGTACCCGGTGCTCGACCTCGAAGGCAAGGAGATTGGCGCCGTGACGTCTGGCTCTCCCGCTCCTTTTCTCAAGACCAACATCGCCTTTGCGCTGGTGCCCGCATCCGTGGCGGCCGCCGGCCAGGACGTGCTGGTGCAGGTCCGCGCCAATCAGGTTCGCGCCAGGCAGGTGCCGATTCCGTTCTACAAGCGGCCGAAGAAGTAGCTCTGGGGCCATCTACCCTTCGCTCACATCTCTGTTCTGCAAAATCTGCCTTTTCGATCAAAATTGACCGGAGAGGGGCGGTGCGTAAGCGTAAAAAACTATCTCGACGTGGTGACTTAAGTCCCTGCATTGGCACAACTGCTGACTTTACCTTGGTCTTGGCACCTTCTAAAGGGAATCCTCTTTTGACTCTGGGCGCTTTGCCTCGCTTCTATCCGGGCGAAATCGCCACCCCCGGGTCCTGTCAAAGGCTCGTCCACGCAGCGCACTGCACCTAAGGAGAAACCATGTCGTATAGACGGTACTGGCTGGCACTGGCCATCGTCATCATCGGGTCGTTCGCCGTGCTCGGAGGAGTGGGCCGGAAGATGATCAGCGGAGCTCCGCCCCTTCCTGACGTTTACACCGCGGACGGGCAACTTCTATTCGCCGGCAGCACGATTACCGATGGACAGGGCGTATGGCAGTCGATCGGAGGCCAGGAGATTGGCACCGTCTGGGGGCATGGCGCCTATATCGCTCCCGATTGGAGCGCCGACTGGCTGCATCGCGAGTCGGAGATTCTGCTCAATGCCTGGGCCGTACAGGCCGGGGCAACAACCTTTGCCGCTTCAAGCGCCGACCAGCAAGCCATCTTCAAAGCGCGCCTGATCCGCGAAATGCGGACGAATACTTACGATGCTTCGCTCAACCGGGTGACCATCGGCGCTGATCGCGCGGCCGCTTTCGCCCAGCTTGCCGCTTATTACAAAGACGTTTTCGCCGCGGGGCGACCCGAATACGCCATCCCTAGCGGCGCGTTGACCGACGAAACCAAGCAGCGGCAGCTTGCCGCATTTTTCTGGTGGACGGCTTGGGCGGCGAGCACGGAACGTCCCGGCTCAACGGTCACCTATACGAACAACTGGCCGCATGAGGCGCTGGTGGCCAATGTGGCGACCTCCGGCGCGGTGATTTGGAGCATTCTGAGCATTGTGGGCCTGCTGGGTGGGATTGGCGGCATGGTCTGGTGGTCTGCATCGCAGGAGAAGGTGCCCGTTCACGGCCCTTATCCGGAACACGACCCATTTGTCGCGGTCAAACCCACTCCCTCGCAACGCGCGGCCATGAAGTACTTCTTCGTGGTGGTCTTGCTGTGGGGCGTGCAGATTCTGATGGGCGTGATTACAGTGCACTATGGGGTTGAGGGCAAGGGCTTCTACGGCTTCCCGCTGGACAAATATCTGCCCTATGCTGTGACCCGCACCTGGCATCTGCAACTGGCAATCTTCTGGATCGCCACCTCGTGGCTGGCCACCGGCCTCTACGTTGGACCGGCCGTCAGCGGACACGAGCCGAAGTTCCAGCGGCTGGGCGTCAATGTTCTGTTTGCCGCGCTGATTCTTGTGGTCGGCGGCTCGCTGGCGGGCGAGTGGCTGGGGATTCAGCAGCGGCTGGGCAATATGTGGTTTTGGTTCGGCAGCCAGGGATATGAATATGTTGACCTGGGGAGGTTCTGGCAGATTCTGCTGCTGGTGGGGCTCATCC
>Ga0209697_10007386_pt1 | contig 12875 bp, 8 predicted proteins | sample AliMusrvi5mmetaG_FD_184115 | JGI IMG/M metagenome (GOLD analysis project Ga0209697, IMG submission 184115) | Freshwater lake bacterial and archeal communities from Alinen Mustajarvi, Finland, to study Microbial Dark Matter (Phase II) - Alinen... | ecosystem: Environmental > Aquatic > Freshwater...
GGCGGAAACAGGACGGGACCCCCGGGGCGGAAGTGCTCTGGCGTGGCTGGCAGCGTATCCAAGAAGCCGTCAGACTTTACGACTTGCTGCCGAGGGTCGCGAGATGTGTATAAAGGACAGCCATACATGGCCGGGCTACCTGATTGCGCCGGATGCATCCGGCTTGCGGACGATTCACCATGATCTGCTCGTGAAGCCCGGTCCGTCTCCGCCGAGTCAGCCCACCATAACGATATTTATTTGTCAAAGAGCATTATGGCCGTGCCAATTGAGGTTCACCATGTCCGACCTACTTAATTGCCCGGTCATCGATTGCCATGTGCATATCCACCAGGCCGCCGGGGCACCGGCGATGCGCGAGTTGCTGCGCCAGTGTGGGCTGCGCCAGGTTGCCATCCAGAGCATCCCGGCATATGAAAACGAAGGTCCGGGACAGAACATCGGGGGATTGCTGGCGAAGGTAGCCAATCCGGGACGCGTTTTTCTCTTCGGCGGTATGCAGTACGACCATCCGCACCTGCCGGTGGAAGCGATGGATTTGCTCGGTCAGGTGAAGCGGCTGATTGCCGCCGGCGCCGACGGCATCAAAATGATCGAGGGGAAGCCGGGCACGCGGCTGGATATCGGGGACATCCCGCTCGATTCCCCGGTGTATGATGACGTGTATGGCTACCTGGAAGCCAAGCAGATTCCGCTGCTCTCCCATGTGGCCGATCCGGCGACGTTCTGGGACCCGGCGCGCTGTCCGGAGTGGGCGGTTTCAGCAGGCTGGGCCTGGTTTCGTCCCGACTTCCCCACGCTAAAGCGCTTACATACGGAAGTAGCGCATTTGCTGACAAAATTCCCGCGCTTGCGGGTGATCTTCGCCCACTTTTATTTTCTTTCCGAGGATGTCACCGTCGCCGCGCGTTTTATGGATGACTTTCCCAACGCGAACCTGGACATCACTCCCGGCATCGAGATGTTCGAGGATTTCAGTAAACAACCGGCGGTCTGGCGCGACTTCTTCACCACCTACCAGGACCGCCTCTTCTTCGGCACCGACAATATCTGCTATCGAAAGACGCAGACGGTCGAAGATGCCGCGGAGAAAGTGCAGCAGATGCGGCGATTTTTGGAGACCGATGGTAAGGTGAAATTTTGGGATCTGACGCTGAATGGCATGGCGCTTCCCTCGCCGGTGTTGGAAAAGTTGTATTACCGGAACTTCCAGCGGCTGGTGGGCGTGACGCCGAAAGCGGTCGATCGTGCGCTCGCGGTGGCGGAATGTGCGCGTGTGATCGCGTTTGCGGAATCACGTCCAGAACTTCATGCGCAAATACCGGCCTACCGCCGGATCTTAAAGCGATTAGAGATGTAATCCAGCCCAAGTTCTCCCTTGCCATCCTTGGTAATGCCCGGTGAGGTTCATTATGTCCGACCTGCTCAATTGTCCGGTCATCGATTGCCATCTACATATGCGCCAGGCGCATGGGGCGCCGGCGATGCGCGCGTTGCTGCGCCAGGCCCAACTGCGTGCGGTATCCATCGCCGCTATCCCGGCGTATCACGATGAAGGGCCGGGACAGAACATCGGGGGATTGCTGGCGAAGGTGGCCAACCCGGGACGCGTTTTTCTCTTCGGTGGTATGCAATACGATCATCCGCGCCTGCCGGTGGAAGCGATGGACTTGCTCGGTCAGGTGCAACGGCTGGTTGCCGCCGGCGCCGACGGCATCAAGATGATCGAGGGAAAGCCGGGCACGCGCCTGGAGTGTGGGAACATCCCGCTCGATTCCCCGGTATATGACGGCGTATACGGCTACCTGGAAGCCAACCAGATTCCGCTGCTTTCCCATGTGGCCGATCCGCCGTCACTCTGGGACCCGGCGCGTTGCCCGGAGTGGGCGGTGTCCTCGGGATGTGAGTGGTATCGTCCGGAGTATCCCACGCTGGAGCGTTTGCGAGCGGAAGTGGCGCATTTACTGACAAAATTTCCGCGCCTGCGGGTTATCTTCGCGCACTTTTACTTCCTCTCGGAGGACGTCACGGCCGCCGCGCGTTTTCTCGATGACTATCCCAACGCCAACCTGGACGTCACCCCCAACCCGGATATGTATCACCATTTCGGGCAACAACCGGCGGTCTGGCGTGACTTTTTCACCACCTACCAGGACCGCATCTTCTTTGGCACCGACAATACCTGCTATCGGAAGGTCCAGACCGTCGAGGCCGCCGCGGAAAAACTGAAACGGATGCGCCGCTTATACGAAACCGACGAAACGGTGCAGATTTGGAATATGTCATTTCACGGCATTGCGCTTTCCCCGCCGGTGTTGGAGAAATTGTATTACCGGAATTACCAGCGGTTGGTGGGGGTAACGCCGAAAGCGGTCGATCGCGCATTGGCGGTGGCGGAATGCGCGGAGGTGATCGCCTTCGCGGAAGCACGTCCCGCGTATCACGCGCAAATTCCGGCGTATCGGCGCATCATGCAGCGGTTGGCACAATAATCACTGATTGAAGATATCACTGACCATGAGCTTGAGTTGCGTGCGGGGGTTCATCCCGCGCATGCGGCGGAAGCTGCGGCTGAAATACGAGGCGTCGGTGAAGCCGACCATGGCGGCTAACTGTTTCATCGGCAGATCGGGCCGCTGTTCGAGATAATTCAGCGCGGTTTCGATGCGCAACCGGCGCAGATACCCCATCACCGTTTCACCGGTCTCCGCGTGAAAATGGCGGACCAGGCTCCGTACACTCATATTCAAGGCGGAGGCGATCTGCGGCAAGGTGAGCGCGGCTGCCAGGCGCGGCCGCAGGTACTCCTCGATCTGGATGGCGATGCTTTGATCGGACTCCCGTTCATCGAAGAGGACACTGGCTTCGCCGAAACTTGCCAACAGACCGGACAGGAAGAGCGTCAAGCGCAACTGCGCGCGCTGTTCCCAGCGCGGGTGCAGATCGAACGCTTCCCGGCAGAGCGCGAGAATATCCGTATAGAGCATCGCGTCGCTGACGATCTGACAGGGAGGTGTGGGTACCAGCGGCGGATCGATGACGAAGGAAATCGCGACCATGGAGCAATCATCTTCCAGTCGTTCGGTGGAATGGGTAAAACCGGCGGGAATCCAGGTGATGGTGCCGGCTTCCATGCAGGTGTTCAGCGTGCTGGAGGTCAGGTTCATTCGTCCTTCCAGCATGATGATCGCTTCGTGACTGAGATGATTATGCGAGGTGGTGATTGAACGCTGACGAACCTTCAACGGACGAATCCGCATCAAGTCATAACGATACCCGCCGATCCGATCGCCTTTGAGGGTATGGGTCAGACGCAGGAAGAGCTTCCGCAGTATCCCCGCTTTCATCCACTCGCTGCCCAGGTCCGGTAATTCGCCGTTAATCATCTTGGCTCGATTATCCTGCAGCTTGGCGCATCCGTCAATAGGCAATCGAATCATGCTTTGTGGGCGTTTGGCTGTTGGCGATTGGCTGTTGGCTTTTCGATCGACTGAAAGCTTGGCCGGTAACGACGGGTGCTGACCGAACCTTTAAAAATAGAAAGCCAACAGCCTATAGCCTATAGCCAACAGCCAACAGCCAATAGCCAACAGCCAGCAGCCAATGGCCTACTTCGCCTCTTCCGCCGCTTCGCCGATCTCCTTGATCCGGGCGATGATCGGGAGATGCTGGGTGCAGGTGCCTTCGCAGGCGCCGCATTCGGTGCAGGCGGCAAAGAACGTTTTATCCTGTTTGATTCCCCAATGCCAGCTCAGGCGATTGAGGATATCTTGCTTCTTCCCGCTCAATTGGTACTGATTGTAGGCGTCCATCAGTTTCGGGATCGGCAATTCGACCGGGCAGTGATCGCAATAGCGGCATCCCGTGCACATTTCATTGAACGACGCCTTCATCGCCTGGCGGATTCCCGTCAACCGTGCGTCGGACAGCGGGGCATACCCATCGACGGCGCGCAGGGCTTCCTGTAACTGCTGGTGATTGCTGAAGCCAACCAGCGAGACGGTGATGCGCGGATCGTTGATCAGGAAGCGCAGCGCGGCTTCCACCACCGTTTCGTCGTCCTGCGATTTGAGGAACGAGAAGAGTTGCGGATGTTGCGGGATGATGCCGCCGCCCAGCGGATTCATCACCACCACGCCGAGTTGTTGTGCCGCCGCGGCATCGAGCGCCGACTCGCGGAACTGATAGTTCATCGCCGAATAACCCAACAAGATGCTTTCGAAGGGGTAATCCCGCAGCATGTCGGCAATGTCGGCCCCGTTCATATGGGTCGAGACGCAGACGTGGCGGATCAGGCCTTCCGCTTTCAACTGCTCGAATGCCGTGAGAATCGATTTCCGTTGCGCATAGGCTTCGGGGCTCAGCAGGCACCAGAAGTGATAAAAGTCGATATAGTCGAGCCCCATCCGCTTCAGCGAAGTCTCGACGTCGCGGCGCAGATCGTCCGGGGTGGCGGCGAACGTTTTCGAGGCGACATAGAAGGGTTTCTGCGCGCGGGTTTTCACCATCTCCTTCAAGGCCACGCCGAAGATGTCCTCCGAGGTGCCGTACCCGATGGCGGTGTCGAAATAATTGATCCCCGCGTCATACGCCGCCATCATCAGCGCGGCATTGGTCTCGTGATCGTTTTCGCCGTTGAAGCGCATGCCGCCAAAACCGATGGCGGATAACTGTAGTCCGGTAGAGCGATGGGTGCGATAAAGCATGGATATACCTTTCGTGCGACTGTTGTGCAAGTGTGCCCTATTATACGCTATCTACCGTTAAATTATCATTAGTGGCTGTTGGCTGTTGGCTGTTGGCTGTTGGCTTTTTCAACTTCAATCTGCGTAATCTGCGAAATCTGCGGTTAAAAAGGCTCGGAGTCTTGGTAGAGCGGAAAATCTTTCTTCAAAGACTCGTTGTCGCCGTCACCAAAGGGTGATTTCCTGTGTCTAATCCACCGGTTAGCGGGGTACGCTCGCTCGAACCGTGGAGGTATTGCGTGAAAGCCAGTCGTCTGTTGCCGATCGTCTACGTTGTTGTTGGTTTGCTCTTATGCCCGTGGAAGGCGATCGCGGCGCATGACCAGGTGCTGGAACCGGTGATCTTTGCCGATGATTTTATGCGGACGAAAGATGACTACGGCGCGTGGAAGATTATCAGCGGGCAGTGGGGGTTGCAGTCCGCCTGGGATGCCGATCCGCGCGGCGGCAGCGAGCGCTTCGCCAACGCGACTTACGCGCAAAATCCCTTCTCCTGGGTCGGTCGCGGTACCGACAAACCCGGCTGGTGCCTGACCGGACAACCAAACTGGCAGGATTACACCTTTACCGTGGCGGTGCGCCCCCCCGAAGATGGCGCGGCAGGCATCGCGGTGAATATGACCGCGCCGGGCAACGGTATTTTGCTGCGTTGGACGCCGGTCACCGATCGCGGGCCGGACGGTGACCGTTTATGCTTGCTGCGCGTCGAAAACGGCAAAACGACCGAGTTGAAGGCCGTCCATGGCGGGTATCTGCCGAATCAGTGGTATCGGATGCAACTGGTGAGCGCGCTGGCGGGCATCCGCGTGCTGGTCGATGGGCGGCAACGGATGCTGGTCGATGACGTCACCCCCCGGCATGGCGGCATCGGGCTGTATGTCGAAGGCACGCACCCCGTGACGTTCGACGATGTCACCGTCTACGGCCGCACGCTGCGCACCGATCTGCTGGCGGAACGCCGGCTGGGACGTTTCAACGAGCGCTTTGTCCACGACAAGGCGGAGATGAAGGAGTGGGCGGCCGCCTCTTACGAGTGGCACCCATTTCCCGGCGCGCCGTCCGGCTTTCTGCTGCACCGCTGGTGTTATTTCGGCGATAACCGCCTGACCACCACGCTGATCCCGTCTGCCGGCGCCGTCGGGCAACTGTGCCTGCTGCTGAATGGCGATGGCCTCTCGGCCACCTCCGGCTACCGCGCACTGATCAAGCGTACGGAAACCGGCAAGACGACGTATGCGCTCTATCGCGACGCGCATCTGCTGGCGCAGGTGACGGATGGAATACTGAAGGACGGCGACGAATACGGCATTCGTTTCCTGCATGCCGGCGCACATCTCCAACTGGAAGTGGACGGCAAGCCGGTGGTGAAGGTCGGCGACGCGCGCGCGTTGAGCGGTTGCCACGCGGCCTATTGCGCGGAAGGTTGCTTTGCCGGGGTGAAAGATCCGCTGATCATCGGGGACAATGTGCTGGATTACTCCTTCGACGACGCCCCGGTCGATTGGCTGGCGGAAGGCACCTGGATGCCCACCACGCGCTGGTCATGCACGCCGCACTGGTCGTATCTGGGCGGCTGGAGTCGCGGCGACGCGGTGTTGTGGCATAAAGCCGCGTTTCACGGCGATCAATCGCTGCAAGCCTTTCTGGCACTGAAGATGGAATATCCGCACGAACGGCAAGTCTCCGCCGACCGTTTTCGCGATTTCTGTATCACCCTCTGCGGCGACGGCCACAACCCGCGCAGCGGCTATACCGGCATCAACGGCGCGCCCGGTCTCGATGGCAAGCCCAATCGGCGTTCGGTGTTGCTGCGCGATGGCGTGGAAGTCGCCGCTGTCGATCTCCCGGCAATCGATTATCAGGGGGGTGGGCACACTGCCTGGTTCGATCTGGCTTTGCACAAACGCGGCGCCACCATCGAATTCTGGATACAGGGACAGCGGAAGCTGACCTTCACCGATCCGCATCCGCTCGAAGGCGGCGCGCCGGCCATCTGGACCAGCGACAACGGCATCGCGCTGGCGCGGGCGCGAATTGCCTTCGCGGAACCGCCGCATACCCGCGATGAGCCACGCGTCGTGCTCGATGAGCCGTGGTCGCCGGAGTGGGTGGATACCGGTGCGTCGGTGACGCTCGCTTTTCCCCATCCCTGCGCCACCTCCGGCAATCCCGTGCAGTTGAATGTCAGCGCGCGCGTGGCGCCGGCGGCGGATACCGAAGCCGTCCACGTCGAGGACAACCGGATCACCTTCACTCCGCACGCGATCGGCGAACACTGGTACCAGGTGACCGCACACGACGGCGCGCACGCGTCGCCGGCTTACAATCTGGCGACGGGGGTGTTCGATCCCACGCGCGGACGCGATGACTCACACGCGGTGGTGCTCTATCGCTTCGCCGATGGGCAAGGACAAACAGTGCATGACCTGAGCAAAGTCGGATCGCCGATCGACCTGACTTTCCCCGCCGGCACCCCCGCGCACTGGTTCCCCGCCCAGGGGCTGCATATTGCCGGTCCGTGCGCGGTCACCAGCGGTCATGATAGCAAAAAACTGGCCGCCGCGCTCAAACGCTCGCATGCCGCCACCATCGAATTCTGGCTCTCCTTCGACACCCTCTTTCCCCCGGTCGATTGGCTCGGTTGCCTGCTGGCCTGGCAGCAGGACAACAACCACCGCAACCTGGCCATCGTCCATCAGTGCTGGAACATTCTCTGCGCGCGCTCTCCCGCGTTCACACCACGCCGCGACGAGATGGCGATCTTTTCCACCGTCAACGCCAAACCGGACACCGGATTGCGCACCGGCCTGCAGCACCTGGTGATCACCTGGGACGGTACGACGACGTTGCTGTATCGCAACGGTGTCGTACTCGGACGCAGCAATTGGCCCTGGCACCCGGAAAGCTGGAGCGACGACGCCGCGCTCATCCTGGGCAACCTGACCGCCGTTCCGCGCTGCGCGAATTACGAGACCACCCATTTCCTGCACATCGCCAACTATATCTTCAGCGAGCAGCACGGCAAAGACTACACCTTCCTCGGCGCTTACTACCTGCTCGCTATTCACGACCGCTGCTTCACACAGGCGGAAATCCAACGGCATTGCGAGGTGGGGCCGTCGGCGAAGTAGGGGATTCACAGGATGCACAGGATTTTTCTTTAGGATGCACAGGATAGGATATTGCTCTTCGGTAGTCGTTACGCTCGAATAGCTTTCCGCTTCAATCACTGTTATGCTATAGTTACTCGTAGTCAGCAGCAGGCAACGAAGCCGGGAGGTGCACATGGAACAGCGCCGGGTACTACGGAGAGTTTCAGAGGTCGAGATCGTAGTCATGCTCGTCATCTTCTGGGTGGCGGTGGGCATCCTTATTTCAATCGTGCATGAAAAAGGTCAACAAAGCACTTGCCTCAATCACGTGCGCCAGATCGCCGCGGCAGTCCAGCAATATACCCAGGATAACAATGGGCGCTATCCGTCGCACCCGTGGACAACCGCCGTGCTGCGTTATTTGCCCGCCGGTTCTAAAACGTTCGCCTGTCCCGCTGATCGCGATGCCGAGAAAAAATCGCGGTGCAGTTATGGTTATAACGGCCTGTTGATGCGTCTGGACAGAAGCGGGTGTAATGAAGCCCAGCTTAATTCACCGATAGATATTCCCTTGCTCTGTGATGCTGCTCCCTCCCTGCCGATTGGTCAGGGCAGCTACATTCCCGGCGCCGGGTTGCTGCCGGAAGAACATTCCGCCGTGCCGGTCGCCCGCCATCACCAGGGTATCGTGCTCGGGTATTGCGATGGCCATGCCGATTGGTATATAAGCGACGGTAATACCGCTGACTTTAACGATCCGGTGACAAAAGGTTTCTATGCAAGCCTGGCACTGGGGATGATCAGTAATCCTGAAGGCGGTTTGCCCGCTTCCGCGGCACTGCCGGACGATAAATATCAGTTTCCGATGCCGAGTATTCAATCTCCTATTTCTGCCTTTGCCATAGGCGGCGAATATCACACATGCCCATTGATACTTTCGTTGGCAGAGCTTTGGAAGTTTAAAGGTTACGCACACAATCCGAGCCTGGAAATTCAGATGGAACCCGGCATCCTGGGTGAATTATATTATTCTAGAAACCTCACTTTGCCGTCCGATTTTCTCTGGGGGTCGACCATCGGCACACCCGGCGCTGATCCAACAATGGTTGAAAGTGAAGCAGGGAAACAATCAGGTATACCGATTGCCCATGACGCGCTGGTCTTCATCGTGTCGAAAAAAACGAAGATTGCGGCTAATCCCGTCGGCGGTTTGACAACGGTCAAAAACAACTCCTCGCCGAATAACGGCTGGTGCTGCTGCAATACCGCGACCATCGCCGCCTGGTTTACTACCGATGGCGGCTTAGCTGCCAACCAGTGGCAGGCGTATACTTATGGCACTGGTTGCTCGACGCTGTCGGTGGCATACCACTACCTGGGCCTGACGGCACCGAAGAACGGAACCAAGTGGTCGGCCGTCAACCCATCCCCGCAGGCGATCGTCTGTTATAACGACAACGATATGGTAGATAAAGTCGCCAACGATCCCTACGGTATCGGCTATTGCTCTTCCGCCTTCGTCGATTACGACCACGTGCAGCCGATCGGGCTGGTTGACGCCAGTTGCGAAGGCGGGCAAGGCTATTGGCCGAATGCCGATGCCAAGCACCGCACCTGCCTGCCGAACCCCTATCCCGGCGGTGGGCCGAATGCCGGACGGAAGCCCGGCACCTACCGCTGGCCGGCTCCGCTGATGCGCACGCTCTACGTCTACGCTCGCGGCGACGGCAGCCTGCTGGCCAAACATGCGGATATACTGCACCACAGTCCGATGTTCAAGTGCAGCTACTGGTAATATGGAGTGCGGCGCCGCCGCGCCGCTTTTGGCTGGACGATATGCAAGTGGGTCATTTGTTATAAACAACCGCTATCATGTCGAATTCTGTAAGGGTGAACTAGTATTACTACCGTAGTTTGCCTTTCCGTCCCCCCGGCATAAATGCCGGGGCTATTGAGATACGCCCCATGAATGGGGCTTGTCGGACAAACTGACTAAATAGCCCCATTCATGGGGCGTATCTCAATAGCCTGGCGGTTTACCGCCAGGTTGGGGAACCATCATCTACGGTAATAATACTCGATCACGAAGTCTGAAGCACGTTTGCGCGATAGAATCGATACCGTTGTGGTGCGTGGGTTTTACTCATCCAGCCGTGGTGGCTATGTACAACCACGCGCCACGGCGGGCGCGGACTACCGAGTTACCGTTCACCGTGTGCAAACGCGATTCCGTCTTTGTGATCTAGGTGGATAGTGCTCCCCTTCTGATATAGCGCTGCCCTTCGGGCATAGGCGATTATTCGTGACAGCGGTAGAAAAAGGAATCGCAAAGGTCATCCTGCAGAAGATCAGATCACGCAATCGTTGCCATGATCTCCGCGCTCATGACCGTCGCTATTCACCGACGCGGTCGGAAAACCCCTGGACGATCCGGCGAAACTCCTCATGGACCGCGATAAAAGCGGTCAATACACGGGGATCGAAATGATCGGGTTTGGTGCGGTCATCGCCCTGAGTAATAATCCGGACCGCCTCTTCATGCGTAAACGACGGTTTATAGGGGCGGATACTGGTTAACGCATCATAGACATCGGCGAGGGCCATGATCCGTGCGCTCAGCGGAATCTCTTCGCCGCGCAAACCCAACGGGTACCCGGAACCATCCCACTTTTCATGATGGGATTCGGCGATTTCGCGGGAAAAGAAAAGAAACGAATTTGAGTCCAGGACGAGTTCCGTTTTCCGAATCGCGGCTGCGCCCAGCAGGGTATGCCGCTGCATCTCGGCGGTCTCCGTCTCGGTGAGTCTTCCCGGCTTCAACAATATCGAATCGGGGATGCCGATTTTGCCAATATCATGGAGGGGAGCCGATTGACCGAGTAATTCAATCACCGCGGGCGACAATATCTCCGGTTGAGCCTGCGCAAGCTGCCGGGCGATCACTTTCACGAAGTGGGTGGTGCGCTGGATATGCGCGCCGGTCTCATTGTCGCGATATTCCGCGAGAATCGCCATGGCGGTAATGGTCGCATCATGGGCGCGCTTGAGGTCCCGGGTGCGTTCGTCCACCTGGTCTTCGAGATGATCTCGGTGTGTTTTTAACTCGAGCTGCTGGCGAATACGGAGTTGTACGAGCTGTGGCCGGAACGGTTTCGAAATGAAATCCGCGACGCCCAGTTGTAATCCGCGTTCTTTATCGATGTTATCCGACAACGCCGTCAGGAAAATTACCGGGATATTGCGCATCTCGACGTTGCACATCAATTGTTCGTAGACCTGATAGCCGTTCATATCGGGCATCATGACATCGAGCAGGATCAGGTCCGGCAGCATGTCGGTCATCGCGCGCAACGCCGATTTGCCATCGCTCGCCACCCGGATATCGTATTCGTCCCCCAGGATTTCGAGTAGCCGGTCGAGATCGGCCTCGGAATCGTCCACGATAAAAATTTTTCGGCGATAACCTTTCCACGACGTATGGATGATAGCAGGTGGCAATGTGAGCATACTATACTATTCCATAGTTACCCGGCGGTCTCTCACCTTCCCCGAGCATTCTCCCGCGAGGTTTTTACCGAATAATCCGCGCATCGTCAAAATGCGATCGCTTTCAGCGCGGGTTACCTATTTGCCGGCACCGGCAACAGAGAAGGCATGGCCATCTGCACGGAGATTCCGACCGTCAGCACGCCACGTGTCCGCCGGGGTTCTGCAACAGGCTGCCGGGCACTTTCGAGCTTTTCAACCGGTAGCAGTGGAAGGGGCTATGGTGATGATCTCGGTTTCGCGACCGGCGCCATCCCGCTGAGCGGGTGGCGCTCGACGGCATCCCAGGCCAGTATTTGCAGTAAGTGGTTGAGTTGGTCATCCCATTGCGGATTCGCTGCCAGGATGCCGGGCACGGGCAGCCCCACCGGGTGGCGGCGATAGATGACCGCGAAATGGCAATAGGCCGACAACACTTGTATAGGCGCGGTGGGATGCCCCCAGGAGTCGGAGAACAGTTCTTCCTGGGTTGTCAATCCGGGTGCGTTGCCGGCGATGAGCTGCTCGCGCAGCGCGATCACCGCTTGCCCGACCGGCACGGCCACGATGATCGCTTGTCCCAGGCGCTGGTTGATCGCGCGGATGTAATCATCCATATCCCGAAAAAATGGCGCATGCCGTTTTCGCAATTCCGCCCCGTCGATCGCATTGTGATCGGTCTGTTTCCCCGTTTCCAACGGATAGACCGGGACATATTCATCGTTCGGCAGCCAGTATTCCTGTACGGTGACACGCGCCCGCGGGTTATGTGCCAGGGTCAAGCGCGCGAAATGCTCGATGCCTTCGTCGGGGAGCCAGATGGGGGAGAGCGTCAGGACATCCACCCGACCGCCATACAGCGCCTGCCGGGCTTCGTTCTGTTCCTCCGGCACGTCCCAGTGCTGCATGACGCGTGAACCGCCGATACTCGAAAGCCCCACCGTTTCGTGGCCCGTGATGCCTGCCGCGGCGGCCATCTCGCTCAACAACGCGGGCACGAACACGTGGAAACTATGACCGCAGGTGAAGATACACCGTCCATGCGGAGGCGCGTCGGATCGCCGTTCGCGGTCAATGGCATCTTCACCAGACGCTGGCGCGCCTGCGGACTGGCGGTGCATAGGGAAAGTCATCAGCTTCAGCCTTCCGGTCGGTCGTTGGTGGCGATATGATCGACGTTTATTTATACCAAAGGGTGCCTGATCCGTCTATCGAACATCCTTCGACGTAACCGTTCAGGCTCCCGGGCGCGCGAGCGTCCTCGCGAGCACTCCGGTGGTTTCGATACGACCCTCCGTAGTCTACTCAACCACCGGAGTGCTCGCGAGGACGCTCGCGCGCCCGGGAGCCTGAACGGTTACCTTTCGACTTACGTGCCGGCGAGACGCCCAATGCCGTTAAAATAAGCATCCTTCGCCGGGACACCAAGGTGATTGTGTCACCCATAAGCGTTATCGCTCTCACACGCGTAGGCAGACAACGCAAAAGGGAACCGTTTCGGTAATACACCACC
>Ga0209697_10007387_pt1 | contig 12873 bp, 4 predicted proteins | sample AliMusrvi5mmetaG_FD_184115 | JGI IMG/M metagenome (GOLD analysis project Ga0209697, IMG submission 184115) | Freshwater lake bacterial and archeal communities from Alinen Mustajarvi, Finland, to study Microbial Dark Matter (Phase II) - Alinen... | ecosystem: Environmental > Aquatic > Freshwater...
CCATTTTCTATTGTACGATAACCTTTATTTATAATATCATGAAAATTCCACCCTGATTCCTACACTAGAATCATATGAGCTGCAGGAATAATAGTACTGCATTCATCTCACACGTTTAATAATGATTTTTCCCTTCTTCTCAAGTATTTATAGAATACTTACGACTTAATCAAAAAGCTATTTTCGTGTCTGAACACGGCAAATAAAATCTTTGGCTTTATAATAATTATCTATTTCCAACGCATTTATGAAAAAATTTACGTACTTATTTCTCTTATTAATTTTGAGCTCATTTGCTTCCACTTTTGCTCAGCAAAAAACAAGTGGAGCACAAAGCGGTAATATTAGTGGCATAGTGACCGATGAAAAGGGTGAAACCATTATCCGTGCGACTATAAAAGTAAAAGGCAGTCAGACTGGAACGGTAACCGATGTCAACGGTAAATTTACTATCAAAGCAAGTCCAAATGCCACACTATTGGTGACATATGTTGGGTATATCTCACAGGAGATTGCTTTAAATGGGCGTACAGCTATTACAGTGCAACTGGCCGAAGAAACCAAAACACTGGATGAAGTAGTCGTAGTCGGTTATCAAACAATGAAACGGAGGGATTTGACTGGTTCTGTAGCTTCTGTAAGTGGAAAAACAATTGCTACAGCACCTGTCGCTAATGTTGCACAGGCCATGCAAGGAAAATTGTCTGGTGTAAATATTGTTACCCAGGATGGTCGTCCCGACGCAGCAGTTTCTATTCGGGTACGAGGAGGTGGGTCTATCTCACAAAGTAATGATCCTTTAATTCTGCTTGATGGAGTTACCGTTGGCTCTTTGAGCGATATACCATCTGACCAGATTGAAAGTATCGATGTCCTGAAAGATGCCTCATCTACAGCAATCTATGGAGCCCGTGGAGCTAACGGTGTAATTCTCATTACAACGAAAGCAGCAAAAGAAGGGAAAGCTTCTGTATCTTATAACAGTTATGTGAAATTTAACACACCTGAGAAGTATCTGAATGATATGAAGCCATACGACTATTTAAAATATGTATGGGCTAATGCAGCTGCTTATGGGGCTGCTTATCAAACTCCATTCGAACAACTATATGGACTTGGAGCCTATCCGGGAACTAACACCGGTGGTCTCGATAGTTATCGGAATATGTCAGCAGATGACATGCAAAAAAAGGTTTATAATAATTCCGTAACTCAGAATCACAATATATCTATATCCGGCGGAAACGATAAAACAAAAATTATGTTGTCTGCCAATTATATGGACGATGAGGGAATGAAAATTCAATCCTTTGCAAAACGCACAAATGTATCGCTGAAAGTGAATCAAAAATTATTTGACAATGTTGATGTTAGTTTAGATACACGATATACGGATGATCTGGTAAAAGACAATGAAGGATTAGCGTCAAGTAACGGATCTTTACTCTCTTATTCCTATCGTTTCCGACCTATTGCTACTTCTAATATTTTGGGCGATTTAAATGCCTTGAAAACAGGTAATATATCATCTTTTGGTCAGGCTGTTTTATGGGATAGCTATAGTCCTTATGCACGTATTAACAGTTATGATCCTAATTCGATTTCACAATCTCTTCTGAATACCGCTTCTTTGAATTGGAAAATTATCAAGGGGTTGACATATCATACCGATTTAACTTTGAGTAGAGGTTGGGGCCAAACTAAAACCTGGGCTGGTTACGTCTACCAAAATTATGTTAATCCTGCAACTGGCGCTGCCACTTTTGCCGGTGATGCTACATATCGTAAATCAGATAGCTGGGGTATGCGTTGGTCAAATACATTAACCTATGAGCTTGCTATTTCCAGGATTCAGAAAATCAAATTATTGTTAGGTCAGGAGGTCACCAATTCAGGTGGTACCTATTTACAAGTTGCGGCAACAAAATTTCCTTCCAATTTTACTGAAGACAATGCTTTTGCAATGATCAACCAATATTCTTCAACAGGTACATTGACTGTCGCTTCTGCAACATCTGTTCCAAATAGGATTAATTCCTATTTTGGAAGAGCCGATTATTCTTTATTGGACCGTTACATGGCTACCATTACATTCCGTGGAGACGGTTCTTCAATATTCTCTCCGCTTCATCGTTGGGGATATTTTCCTGCCGGTGCTTTGGCATGGAGAGCATCTGATGAACCATTATTGAAGAAGTTAACCTGGTTAGATAATTTAAAAGTGAGGGTCGCTTATGGAAGTGTTGGTAACAATAATATTCCGGCTAACTCTTGGTCTCAGATGTTTGCAGCAGGAACAAATATTACATACATGTATCCCCTCAATCATACCTCTACGGCCTATTATGACCTGGCATCTTCTGCAATGGCTAATCCGGATTTGAAATGGGAAACTACAATAACACGGAATGGTGGTATAGACTTTTCTATTTTGAAAAGCAGGCTCTCCGGTACTGTCGAAGTATATTGGAATACAACCAAGGATTTGTTAATGCAAACAACACTCCCTGGAATTACCGGATTTACTTCTACTTATAAGAATATAGGGCAAACAAGCAACAAGGGTATTGAAGTTTCACTTTCCGGTACTATTTTCAGAAATAGTGACTGGAACATAACGGCGAACGGAAATATCAACTTCAATAAAAACAATGTCGATAAGTTGGCTCCAAATATTTCCGGACTCTATGGCACCAATTGGGCAAGCGCTTCCACCTATCCAACCTACGACTATACCCTGATTGAGGGTCAACCGGTCGGATTAGTCAGAGGATTTGTATATGATGGGTTCTATACAACGAATGATTTCACTTACGCAAATGGCATCTACACTTTAAAAACAGGCGTTCCTGATTTATTAACCAGTGCTATTGGTGTTGTACATGGAATTGGATCCGGAACTGCTGATCGTCCTACCGGACAGGTAGCCTACCCCGGTCTGCCTAAATTCAGAGACGTTAATGGTGATGGAAAGATTGATGATAAAGATGTTGGCATTATCGGTAACATGAATCCTAAACATACAGGTGGTTTCAATTTAAATATATCATATAGAAATATTGACCTTGGAGCCTATTTCAACTGGAGCTATGGAAATCAGATTTACAATCTGACTAAATTGGGCACTACATTTGGACCAAAAGAGGGGGGTGTTTATGAAAATAAATTGGCTATCATGAACAATGCATATAAAATTTATGATATTGTAAATGGACAAATGGTACGATTGACAACTCCCGACCAGTTAAATGCTGCAAATGCGAATGCATCTATGCCATTAGCGACCAACGAAACTTGCCCTACTTCAAGTTTAGCTATTGAAGACGGATCATATCTTCGCTTAAATACGGTTACTTTAGGTTACACAGTTCCCAAAAATTTATTGAAAAAACTAAAGATTGATAATATTCGTATCTATGCCAGTATCTATAATGTGCTAACTGTTACAGGTTACTCAGGAGTTGATCCTGAAGTAAATACGAATAGTGCTATGAGCTCAAGTGTCACCTATCCTACTACAGGGTTAGACTGGGGTACTTATCCTCGTGCACGCTCTTATACTATCGGTATAAATCTCAATTTTTAACCCTTAAATTGAAAACTATTATGAGAAGAATTATAAATTTTATGATTGTTATTACATTGTGTATCATGAGTTCACAATGCAAGAAAGATTTTTTGACTACATCATCTCCAGGAAATATAGATGGTGATTTTGTCACAAGCACCACAACCGAAACATTTAAAGCTTTGTCATGGTGCTATTCCAACTATCGTGCAAACTGTGCGATGGGAACATACAGTTGGAATGACCCTATTTCATCCGATGCAGAAATGTATCCTGAAAACAATTCGAGTAATAATTTGAATGGCAGATTAAAACCAGAACTCCTGGCAGTTGATGTTGTAAGTGGAGGATTTAATAGTTTCTACAGTACACTCGCCCGAGCTTCAAGGATAGCGGCTATTATTGCAGCCAAACCTGCCTATCAGGCTGATGTTAAGGCTGGAAAAGCTACCGACTGGACACAATTGTATGGCGAAGCCATTGCGATGAGAGCATTCTGTTATTTCAATCTGGTAAAACACTTTGGAGATGTTCCTTTCGGGTATGAAAATACCTACGTGGAAAGTTACAAGTTGACCTCCAGATATGATATATATGATAACCTGATTGCCTCTTTGAAAAGTGTTGAACCGTTAATGTATAAAATAGGCGAAGGCGGTATTACTGCAGAACGCATATCCAAAACATTCGTCGATGCCCTGATAGGCGAAACAGCCTTTTATGCAGGAGGTTATCAAACATTACGCACCGATGTAACCGGTCTTTATGGAACTGTGACATTTACCCTAAAAGGTGCAGTAGATAGTAAGTATAATTGCGAATATGCACGGCGTACCGATTACCTTACTTATTACAAAGTTGCAGAGCAATATCTTCAAAATGCTTACAATGTTAATAATGGAACTGCACTATTGGTAACATCGGATGCAAGAACTAATGCAAATAACCCATTCCAGATGTTTTTTCAGAACATGGAAAACTTTGTGGTAAGTCCGGAATCTCTGTTTGAACTTGGCAATATTCAGAGTACTTCAACTTCCAGTGAATATAATTATGCTTTTAGCCGGCCATCGAATGGTGGCAGTGCTAATAGCGCCCCATGTAAAGCATTCGCCGCTCTTCGTATAATTCCTACCGTGTATTATGGTGAATATGATAATGCAGATAAACGAAGAGATGCCAGTGTTGCCGTAACGGGTAGTAATGGCGATGGCAATGAAGTGATGAATAATTTCGTGCCCGGCTCCAAGACTAGCGGTGGAATTTCAACGAATAAATGGGATGATAACCGTATGAAAACCATTAATGTCTCTGCACAGAGAAATTCTGGTGTTAATTGGCCGGTACTAAGAATGGCAGATGTAATGCTAATGCTTGCATGGGTTAAAGCCGAAGCAGGTGGAGAAGACCAAGCTGCTATGGATCTGGTTAATCTAATCAGACAAAGAGCTTTCGGAAATGCTAATCATAATATTAGCGGATTAACCGGACAGCCACTGAAAGATGCAATATTGCAAGAGCGCAAGTTAGAACTTCTGGGCGAAGGTACACGTCGCTGGGATTTGATACTTTCAGGCACAATGTCTACCAGAGGTATCGCCGTTCAAAATGAAATGAAAACCATGGTTGCAGACCTTACGGCTCAGGGCTATCATCAATTTGCCAACGGGAATGTAATTTCTAATTATATTTATACAAAAGCTGTCAGCAACAGCCCAACCTTAACGTTTGATTGCACCGACGTAACCAATCCTGTTCTCTTTCCGGGATGGAGAGGTCAATATGATTATAGTACCTTAGCGGCAGTAGCAAGTGTTGTTAAAGGAACTACTCACAATATGGCAATACAGGGTTTATTCACCTATATAGATCCGGCAAGTGCTGCAGCAACTACATTGGTAAGCAATGGCTATAAAAAAACAAATTGGGCTATTGATATTGTTAACAATGCAGCGGTTTATTATGATAATATCTTTGGAGGTTTAACATCAGCTGATCAGGTCCCAAGATATTATTGGCCTTTACCAGCCGGTACGATAGCTAATTTGACAGAAAAAAATGGCTACGGACTTCCTAACTTATAATTGAAAACCTAATGTTTGAAATGAATCGGTTGATTGCAAGATCGACCGATTCATTTATATATTATATCATCACAGTCATCTTTAGAACTAGTCTAATAAATATTGTTTATAATTTCGCTCATAGAACACATCAAAATACAATAGAATAATACAGAAACAAATCAATGATCATGACAAGATTCAAAACCCTTTTAATCAGTGCGTTTTTAATGACTGCAAGCTCTGTTATCGCGCAACAGAATTTAAAGCTGTGGTATAACAAACCCGCAGAGAACTGGAACGAAGCCTTGCCTATAGGCAACGGAAGGTTGGCTGCCATGATCTTCGGAGATCCAGGTATTGAACGTATTCAGCTTAATGAGGAAACCGTTTGGGCTGGAGGTCCACATAATAATGTGAACCCTGATGCTAGGACCGTTGTACCGGAACTCAGGAAACTGATCGCTGAAAAGAAATTTATCGAAGCACAAGCCCTGGCTAATGCCAAAATGTTTTCTAAACAAAACGGGATGCAATATCAAACAGTGGGTAGTTTATATATCCAGTTTCCCGGTCATGAAAACGCAGAGGACTATCACCGCGATCTGGATATATCAAAAGCTATCACCTCGGTAAGCTATACGGTAAAAGGCATCCACTATAAGCAGGAGATGTTTGCGTCTTTTACCGACCAGGCAATCATTGTTCATTTGACTGCAGACAAACCCAGATCTATTACCTGTAATCTATCCATGAATTCACCCATGCGTAGTTATAAGGTCACAACAAGTGATGGAAAACTAATCTTAGATGGAAAAGGGGAATCGCGAAACGGAATTGAGGGCGCCATCAAATTCGAAGCGCAAGTTAAGGTTGTTGGTGACGGCCAGCAAGTCTTAAGTGATACTTTACTTTCGGTTAAGAATGCCACCTCTCTCACAGTATATATATCAATGGGCACTAATTTTAAAAATTACAACGATGTCAGCGGCAATGCTGAGGAACGGACTACAGGATTTTTAAATACGGCTCTGAAAAAAAATTATGCAACCTTACTGAAAGATAACATCGCCTTTTATCAGCATTATTTCAATCGGGTAAATTTCCAGTTGGGTACAGATACAGCTCCAGATAAACCAACCGATGAGCGCATAAAAGATTTCGATAATGGTAACGATATGAATCTGGTGCCTTTGTTTTACCAATTCGGTCGGTACTTACTGATTTCATCATCTCAACCAGGCAATCAGGCGGCCAACCTTCAAGGTAAATGGAATGACCTCACCTCACCTCCGTGGGGTGGTAAATATACCATCAACATCAACACAGAAATGAATTATTGGCCGGCAGAGGAAACCAATTTAAGTGAGATGACCGAACCGTTGATTCATCTTATAAAGGACCTCTCGATAACCGGACAGGAAAGCGCATCGAAAATGTATAATGCGCGAGGATGGATGGCACACCATAATACCGATATCTGGAGGATTTCGGGTCAGGTAGATCGCGCATATTATGGAGTATTCCCTACTGGTGGCGCCTGGCTGACAGAGCATCTCTGGGAGCACTATCTGTTCACTGGTGACAAAGCTTTTTTGAAAGAAATTTACCCGATATTGAAAGGTGCTTCGATGTATTTTGTCGATGCCTTACAGGAGGAGCCAGACCACCATTGGCTTGTTGTTTCACCTTCTATGTCGCCTGAGCATAACTTTATAAAAGATGTAACCGTTGGTGATGTTTCTATGACAGCAGGGACAACCATGGATAATCAGATTGTTTTCGAGCTGTTATCGAATACCATTGCAGCTGCAAAGGCCTTGAACACTGACAAAGAGTTTGTCGACACGCTCAACGCAAAGAAAAACCGTCTATCACCGATGCATATCGGGAAGTGGGGACAATTACAGGAATGGCTCGACGATCTCGATAAAAAAGGAGATACCCACCGTCATATATCTCAACTTTTCGGTTTATACCCGGGCAAACAGATATCACCCTTCAGGCATCCGGAACTGTTGGAAGCTGCCAGAAATATTTTGATCAGCCGTGGTGACCCATCAACAGGTTGGTCCATGGGCTGGAAAGTAAATTTTTGGGCGAGGGAACTCGATGGCGATCATGCATTCGCACTGCTGAAGCAGGAATTGAAACCTGCACCGGTGGGCAAAGGTAAAGTTGAAGGCAGTGGCGGCACTTACCCTAATCTCTTTGATGCGCATCCTCCATTTCAAATAGATGGAAACTTTGGTTGTACAGCAGGGATAACCGAGATGTTATTGCAAAGTTACGACGGGTCAATTCATTTATTACCGGCCCTGCCCTCTGTATGGTCTTCAGGGTCTATCAAAGGACTCGTGGCAAGAGGTGGCTTCATGATCGACATGGATTGGAAAAACGGTCAAATTTCAAAGCTTGTGATAACTTCTAAATTGGGTGGTAATTGCAGGTTGCGTATTCACAGCGAACTCAAATCCAATGATGTGAAATTAATTATCGCCAATGGAGAAAATTCAAATCCATTTTATACTTCCGATGAGATCAAAAACCCAATCATTGTCGATCAGTCAATGATCACCGGACTTAAGATCAAACCGGGGAAATTATATGATTTCAATACCGTTGTAGGGAAGAGTTACACTTTCGCCGGCAATTAACACTGTTAAAATTTTTAAGAAAATACGATCTTTACAAACGCTGATTTATAAGAAACAACTTATGTCATGAGAACTGTCCAACGTATTGCTTTACTAATCCTGCTACCGCTCTACAGCACGTTATTCTGTCACGCACAGACAGGCAGAACCCAAACCGACCTATCTTCTCTAAGCTGGACAATATGGTTGGATAGGGCAGCTAAATGGCAAAACGACGTATTATATGCGCCACCTGTAAACATCAGGAACCTTTCTGTTAACATACCTACCGGTGGTTGGAAGTCCCTGAATAATGGAGAAACAAAGAAAGTCCATTTACCGGCAACTGTCGAGGAATACTACTGGGGTGATAATGGAAGTAAATTCGGTGTTACCGGAAATTACCTAGGTGTCTCGTGGTTTTATACAAAAGTTATGATCCCACCGGGCCTTAAAGGAAAACATGTTGTATTGCATTTTGAAAGTGTACGTTTCAGGGCAGAAGTTTTCGTGAATCAAAAACTTGCAGGATATGATCTGGTCAATAGCACACCATTTGATTTAGATATCAGTTCACTTGTTATTGCTGGGAAACCCAATGATATCGCAGTAAGGATCACCGACCCTAACGGTAATTTTGACTGGCGCGACAGCCAAAACTTCATGTGGGGCGATTACCGCACACAGCCAACACATGGCTTTGGAGGGATCACAGGCAAGGTAGCGTTGGTCATTACAGATAAAACTTATATTAGTGATGTCTTCGTAAAAAACAAACCGAAGGTAAACGAGGTTGACATCCAGGTACAGGCAAACAATTTTTCAGAAGCCGTGTCTGTTGGCAGATTTCAGCTTGATGTTAAAGACAAATCAGGCAAGCTCGTATTCACCGAAAAATATCCTGCTAAATTACCGCCGGGGAATAGTTTACATCCTTTTACTGTTAACATAGCCGATGCTAAGTTGTGGGATGTTGACCATCCTAATTTGTACAACCTGGAAGTAAGTTGGAAAGGGACAACCGGCACTTCAGACAGATATGAAAAACGTTTTGGTTTTCGCTGGTTTGAGATTCGGACAGTCAATGGCGATGAACAATTTTATCTAAACAATAAGCGGATCGTTTTACGCACCTCCATTTCATGGGGCTTCTGGCCACTAAACGGTATAGCGCCTTCCGATGAACTGGCCCGGAAACAGGTTCAGGATGCTAAACGTTTAGGCTTGAATATGCTGAATTTTCATCGTACCATTGGTCAGACCAATGTTCTGGATGCTGCAGATGAATTGGGTCTGCTATATTTCGAAGAGCCCGGTGGAAACCAATATCCCGAGAACCTTTTCAAACCAAAAAACGCTCTGGAACAAAAACAGACTGATTATTATCTTGCCGTTCGATCCGAAAAACTCTTCAGAATGATACGCCGTGACAGAAGCCACCCTTCTCTCATTATCTATAACATGCACAATGAGCGCGGAGCTTTACCACAGCCCATTGATAAGGAAGAAATGCTCGCCGGGCATAAGTTGGATGACTCCCGTATTATGACCTACAATTCATGCAATGGCAACATCAAATTAAATGAACCCGATCCTAAGTTTAAGCTTCATTTGCTACCGTATAACGATACATTTTATGACTATGGATGGTTCGATCAACACCATGCAGGAGGCCCCGGTGTCTATCACGATAACCTCTATAGCAGTCCGACTGACTATGCCAAATATACCGATCACAAAAATGAGATCATCTATTATGGTGAAGAAGGAGCCATTGGCACCCCACCTCGCTTACAGCTGATTCATGACGAGATCCTGCGAACAGGTAAAGACCGAGGATGGGAGACAGATACTTATTTAAAATGGTATGACGCTTACGATAGCTTCCTGAAGAAAAATGGTTTCCAAAAGGCATTTCCCAATGTAGACAGCCTGACGCGTAAAATGGGCAATGTAGCTTATTACTATCAGGGCCGTATAATTGAGAACGTGCGTATCAATAATACAATAGACGGTTATGCAATCAATGGTTGGGAAAGCATGAAACAGGAGGATCATTCAGGCATGGTAGATGATTACCGTAACCTGAAAGGAGATCCTGACCTGATCGCCAGATATAACAAACCATTATATGTCGCCGTAAAGCTCAATCACAAAGTGGTTCATGTTAACGATACAATTACAGCCGATTTTTTTATTGTCAACGAAAAAAACATAACCGGGAAAGCCGAACTTGAAATCAATGTCAGTAATAACGGTAAATTACTCCTGAATAAGAAGCAATCAGTAGTGATAAGTGGTGGGGTTGTTTATGGTGAACTGCTTTATTCAGGACTTCGACTACCCGTTATCAATTCGGGTTACACCATTGTAACTGCAACCCTCAGACAAGGGCAACAGGATCTATGCACCGGTGATGATCGTTTATTTGCAGTGCAGTTGAATACAAAAGGTATCGACAAGCAAATCCTGGTAGCCGATACCACCGGAACCATCCAGGCCTATTTAAAATCAGTTGGTATTGAATATAGAAACTACCAATCAGGAAGACCTGACGGTAATATCATCGTTGTAGGCGCCTTTGAACCCCAACAAACAGGAAACCAGTTGGTGACCGATCTACTGGAATGGGTGAACAATGGCCATACATTGGCAATAGTAGCAAACACTGAAAAATGGGCAACCTATCTGGCCAAAAAAGAAGTGATAGATTTCAAGGGAATCCAGGTGATGGGCACCACCTGGTATGGAGGCAATTATTTCGTGAAAGAAGATTCCTTATTTACCGGATTACCACAGAACTGTGTATTCAACTGGGAATATCAATGCCTGGCCACGTATAACAAAGCACGTATAGGTATGCGTATGCAAAGTGGTGAAACAATTGTCGGTTGCGTTTCTGATCATAAGCAGGAAGTTTTTTCCGCATTGAGCAAAATCACTTTAGGCAGAGGGAAAATTATTCTTAGCGCACTGGATCTTCTATCCTGTATCAAGACTGTAAAAGTTGGAAATAAGCCTGAAGGGGACGGTGAAAATGCTTCTATGAATACATTCAATGCATCTATGATAAACCCTGCGAATGTAGTGGGACAGCAATTATTATTGAATATGTTAGGCAGGTAGCAAGAACCGTTCTTGCTACCTGGCTTTTAACTATTTACTTTTCCTTACCGGTTAATATGTTTTCCAATCTGTTTCGTTTTACATAGTTTTCAAAACGAAATGATTGAGCGAGTGCTACCACTTGTTTTTCCGATAAACCTTTGAATAAATTACAGTATTCAGGTACAAGCGCTTCGGCTATAAGTATATGCCTTACCATCAGGCTAATTTGTCTTTGGGGACCGTTTGGATAGGGATTATAATCAGGGAACTCTTTTTTAAATAAATCCTCCAATGGTTGTAATACCTGTCTGATATTTTTATCGGTCGATCCCCATGCATCAGCTCCGAGTGCATTTTTCCTTGCAAGGAATACAGAAACAAGTTTCATATATGCCGTAGTATCATTTTGGTGAATAATGGCCTGCAAACCCATATCCTTGTATAGCCATATACACCAACTCACTTTGTATTTATTGTAATAGGCCAACTGATCCTTAAGGATCTGGTAACGCATTTCGTCTTTTTTAGGGTCCCCTGTATAAACAGGTCCGAATTCACCTACCCATAGAGGGACATGGTGAGAAAACATAAACTCACTCTTTTTAAGAAAATCCTTTTCCAGGGTATCTTTGGTAAAATATCGGTTTCCTGTTTTACCCGGATAATCCTGACCACTAATAAACCCGGGGATGGCATAATCGTGATTGGCATAAACCACGTTATCCCATATTTCAGTGAACTTATGAAAATCAACAGCATAACGATCCCCTTCAAGGAACAAAATATGTTTGGTGTCAATATTCCTGATAGCATCCCGCAGACGTTTGTAATAAGGGAAAAGTTTTTCTCCGCTTGGATCGGCAGGCTCGTTAATCAAATCATAACCTGCAACCCATGGCTGGTCTTTATAATGTGCTGAAATCGCTTCCCACAAATGTAATGCTCTGTCCTGAAAATCCTTTTGGATCCAGAAAGAAGCCACATGGGTTGGATTATCACTGTGCCAGTGCTGATTCTGACATCCCGGCAATGCATGAAGGTCGATAATCGTATAGATCTTATGTTTTGCACATAATTCTATCACCGTGTCAAGGTATTTAAAAGCCCCTGGCTTAATGACCCCCGGGTTCATGTCATCTTCAAAAAGATGATAATTGATGGGGATGCGAATCAGATTAAGTCCTAAACTCTGGATATATGCTGCATCATGATCAGTGAAATAACTTTTGAGAAAAGTATCGAAGTAAAGATTGCATTTCTTTTCTCCCATTACTTTCAACAGCCCTTCACGCATGGATTCTTCATTGGACGGATAACCATCAATGAAATTCTCCATATGAAGCATTCCACCTAATCCAAAACCACGTAAATAAACTGTATCACCCTTTTGGTTAACAATTTGATTACCGGAAACACTAAGCCAGTGTTCATTTGTTAAACTCTTGTTTTTATCAGAACAAGCGTTCAATAAAAACATGACCGAAATGAGGATCAGTAG
>Ga0209697_10007393_pt1 | contig 12870 bp, 15 predicted proteins | sample AliMusrvi5mmetaG_FD_184115 | JGI IMG/M metagenome (GOLD analysis project Ga0209697, IMG submission 184115) | Freshwater lake bacterial and archeal communities from Alinen Mustajarvi, Finland, to study Microbial Dark Matter (Phase II) - Alinen... | ecosystem: Environmental > Aquatic > Freshwater...
GGACCAGATTCGCTTGGTTATTCGCACCTTCAAGGAAAAGCTCTTTACCGAGATATTTCCCGGTCGAACCGAAGTGCCTAAGACGCTGGTATTTGCCAAGACGGACCTCCACGCCGACGATATTGTCAAAGTCATTCGCGAGGAATTCGGCCGCGGCAACGACTTCTGTCAGAAGATTACGTCAAAGACGACCGGTAGGAAGCCTGAAGACCTGCTCAGCGAGTTCCGCAACTCATTCAACCCCAGGATCGCCGTTACGGTCGATATGATCGCCACGGGTACCGATGTCAAGCCGCTGGAATGTCTCATATTCATGCGGAACATCAATTCCGCCACGTACTTCGAGCAGATGAAGGGTCGCGGCTGCCGAGTCATCAAGGCTGACGATTTGCAGGGCGTCACGCCCGACGCCAAACAGAAGACGCATTTCGTCATTGTTGATGCCGTGGGCGTTTGTGAACGTGACAAAACGCCACCGAAGGTTGTTGACCGCAAGCCAACGGTATCGCTGGAAAAGATTCTCAACACCGTCGCCGCCGGGGCCGTCAGCAATGAAATCTGCTCGACTTTGGCGGCCAGGCTGACGCGGATTGACCGGCAGATCGACGACGTACAACGAGGAACAATCTTTCTGCATTCCGCCGACAAGACCCTCGCCAATTTCAGCAGCAAACTGCTCGATGCTATCGATCCCGACGCCAACGCCGAACGAGCTGCCGTACAGTTCAATCTGCTGCCGGATGAGGAACCGACGGAAAAGCAAGTAAGCGTGGTCGAACGCGAGGCCATGGCTGAAGCTCTCAAACCGTTCCACAACCATAAGTTGCGGAAGGCAATCCTCGACGTTAAGGCGGAGTTGGAGCAGGTCATCGACGAAGTCACGAAGGATGTACTGCTTTTCGCCGGGCAGAGCCAAGCCGCCAAAGACAAAGCCAAGACGGTGCTGTCGAACTTCCGCCAGTTTATCGAAGACAACAAGGACGAGATTGAGGCATTGCAGATTCTTTATAGTCGGCCGTTTAGGTCAGGTCTGCGGTATCGGCAGGTCAAGGAGTTGGCAGAAGCGTTAAAACGCCCGCCGCTGGCTGCTCCGCTGGAACGGCTCTGGCGAGCTTATGAACTGGTCGAACCGGACAAGGTCAAGGGCGTAGGCGGCAAACAACTGGTCGATGTTGTGGCCTTGGTAAGACATGCCCTCGACCCAAATTCGACGTTGGTGCCGGTGGGCATGACCGTGGAAGAACGCTATCAAGAGTGGCTGGCTCAGCAGGCAGCAGCCGGCTTGATGTATACTGCCGAGCAACGCAAGTGGCTAGATGCCATCAAGGACCATATCGCCAGCAGCCTGCGGATCGAACAGGACGATTTCGACGACGTGCCGTTCAATGGGCTTGGTGGACTTGGAAAGGCTTATGAACTGTTTGGCGAGCAGCTTGGCAAGATTTTAGAAGCGATGAATGAAGGGCTGGCGGCATGAGTAACGGTGAAGGATTACCGACGGGGTGGGCAACAGCATCGCTCTCAGACTGGGTGCGTCCTGGCAGGGAGCGAGTCTTGCCTACCGACCACAAGCATCTGCCCTTCATTGGAATGGAGCACGTTGAGGCCCATACCATGCGTCTTCTCGGTAAGGGCTTGTCAGAGACGATGAAAAGCTCGTCCGTACACTTTTTTTCTGGAGATATTCTCTACGGGCGGTTGCGGCCATATCTAAATAAGGTGTTGCGGCCCGAATTTGAGGGACTGTGTTCCGCTGAGTTCATTGTATTTCCGAAATCACCCGACTTCATTGGTGGTTTCCTCCAGTACCGACTTAACGCTACCGATTTCCTAAGTTTTGCAAGCCACTTGAATGAAGGCGATCGGCCAAGAGTAGATTTTGACCAGATCGGCAAGTTTTTCATTCGATTACCACCAGTGCCCGAGCAACGCCGCATCGTTGTCAAGATCGAAGAACTCTTCTCGGATCTCGATGCCGGTGTAGCGGCTTTGCAACGGGTGAAAGCCAAGCTGAAGCGTTACCGAGCCGCCGTGCTCAAGGCCGCCGTTGAAGGTAAGCTCACCGCAGAATGGCGGAAGAAGAACCGGGCGAAGGAGACTGGTCAGCAGTTGCTTGATCGTATACTGGTCGAACGTCGCCGCAAGTGGGAAGAAGAACAACTGGCAGGTTTTGAGAAGGCTGGAAAGAAGCCTGCGGCGGGCTGGAAAGACAAGTACAAGGAGCCGGTTGGGGTGGATGAAAGCACGTTGGCAGAGTTGCCGGACGGGTGGTGCTGGGCAACCGCTGAACAGTGCTGCGAATATCTTACTAAGGGTACTACGCCAGCCCGCGACGAGCTATTTGCGGACCAAGGCGATATTCCGTTCATAAAGATTTACAATCTTACGAAGGATGGATCTCTAAACTTTGATGTAAATCCGACGTTCATAAGCAGCAACACGCATAATCACAGCGTGATGGTCCGTTCTCATGTTTATCCTGGCGATGTTCTGATGAATATCGTCGGTCCGCCACTGGGCAAAGTGTCGATTGTTCCAGACTTGTTCCATGAGTGGAATGTAAACCAGGCTATTGCCATATTCCGCCCTCTATCTCGGTTTGACAGAAAGTTCTTGTGCCATTTGCTTCTTACCGAGCAAATTCTTTCCTGGGCGACTAAACAGGCGAAGGCAACGGCTGGACAATTCAATTTGACCCTTGAAATCGTCCGTCGATTACCGCTACCCATGCCTCCCGAAAGAGAACAGCAAGAAATTGCCAAGGAGCTTGATCGGCGTTTGTCGCTTGTTCGGGAATCAGAAGTACAAATCAACGCCAACCTCAAACGCTCCGCTCGCCTCCGCCAAAGCATCCTCAAGCGGGCCTTTGAGGGCAAGCTGGTCCCACAAGACCCGAACGACGAACCAGCGAGCGTGCTGCTGGACCGGATCAAGGCCGGAAGCAATAATACACCGGGGAGGACGAACACCACGACCCGGACGCGGTTGAATCGGCGATCGTCATCCACCAAACAACAGAAGGAGAAAGCATGACTACCGTAACGCTTGAAGAAGCCCAAGCCAAGTTGCCGGAATTGATCGGGCACCTTGCGGCGGGCGAAGAACTACTGATTACCCGAAACCAACAGCCGATTGCCCGATTGACGGCTGAGGAGAAGCCGAAGCGTAAGCCACGCAAGGCAGGAAGTGCCAAAGGGATACTGACGATCCTGGCCGATGACGATGAGCATCTCAAGGATTTCGCGGAGTACATGGAATGAGAATACAATGAGCACCGCCAGCCAGAACATTGTCAACAAAGCCTGGAACTTTGCCCACGTCCTGCGGGACGACGGGCTATCGTACATGGCCTATACCGAGCAGATCACCTTTCTGCTTTTCCTCAAGATGGCCGACGAGCTGACCAAGCCGCCCTACAAGCGTCCGGCGATCGTACCGCCGTCGCTGGGCTGGCCAAGCCTGATGAAGCTCGACGGCGACGAATTAGAGGTTCATTATCGGCATGTCTTGGAAGAACTTGGTAAGAAGCCCGGCATGCTGGGCGAAATCTTCAAAAAGGCCCGGCCGGAGATTCAGAACCCTGCCACGCTCAAACGGTTGATTGTCGATTTGATCGATACCGAAAGCTGGTCGTCGATGGAAGCCGACATCAAAGGCGACATCTATGAGGGCCTACTGGCCAAGAGTGCTGCCGAGTCACCCAAGGGTGCAGGGCAGTATTTTACGCCGCGGGAACTGATCAAGGGCATCGTCGATTGCGTGCAACCTACGCCCGAGGACACGGTATGCGACCCTGCCTGTGGCACCGGCGGATTCCTCCTGGCGGCCCATGACTATGTTGCCAAGCACCACGGTAAAGAACTCGACTCCGACCAGAAGAAGCACCTGCGGAAGAAGTTCGTGCAGGGCTGGGAACTGGTGCCTAATACGGCCCGGCTGTGCATTATGAACCTCTATCTGCATGGCATCGACGCCGATCCTTGCCCTGTCAGGTCTGGCGTGGACAGCTTGGCTGGCGATCCCGGTGATCGGTTTAGTCTGATACTCACCAATCCGCCCTTCGGCAAAAAGTCCAGCATCGCCATCGTCAATGAAGAAGGCGACCTGGAAAAGGAAGAGCATAGCTACGAACGGCTCGATTTCTGGACGGCGACGAAGAACAAGCAGTTGAACTTCCTGCAACACGTCAAAACGCTGCTGGCCATGAATGGGCGGTGTGCGATCGTGGTGCCCGATAATGTGCTTTTCGAGGGCGGTGCCGGTGAAACCGTCCGGAATAACCTCTTAAAGCAGTTCGACGTGCATACGCTGCTACGGCTGCCGACCGGGATCTTTTACGCCCAGGGCGTGAAGGCCAATGTACTCTTCTTCGACGCCAAGCCGGCTCAGGAGAAGGCGTGGACCAAGACGGTGTGGGTCTACGACCTGCGGACGAACATGCACTTCACGCAGAAGACGAACCCCTTGCAGCGGGCCGACCTCGATGAGTTCGTAAAGTGCTATAATCCCGAGAACCGCCATCGTCGCCGCCAGACTTGGAGCGAGAAGAACCCAGAAGGCCGCTGGCGATCGTTTGATTACGAGGAAATTGCCAAGCGGGACAAGGTCAACCTCGATATCTTCTGGCTCAAGGACCAGAGCCTGGAAGATTCCGATGATCTGCCTGATCCGGACGTGTTGGCCCAGGAGATCGTCGACGACATGCAGACGGCGTTGGAGCAGTTTTCGGCGGTGATGGAAGGGTTGAAGGGATAACTATTGGAATAGGAGAATCGAACCATGCGGATCATGACCATCCTGGGCAGTCCCAGACGTCACGGCAATACGGCCACGGTGCTGGGCTGGATCAAAGGGCAGTTTCAGACCGACGGCCACGAGGTGGACTCAGCTAATATCTTGGATTACCGGGTACAGGGCTGTGGCGAGTGCATGGCCTGCAAGAAGGGCACCGTTGAACTGTGTAGCATCGGCGACGACGCCAACGGCCTATACCAGCGGATGGTGGCGGCGGACCTGGTGCTCATCGCGGCCCCGGTGTTCTGTTGGGGCTTCCCAGCCCAGATCAAGGGACTGATCGACCGGATGTTCTGCATGATGGACTTTGACGGCGAGCGTCCTAATGTTCCTCGGTTACGTGGCAAGCGGATGGCCCTTTTGCTTACAGGGGGTGGTGAGGAGGCAAATAACGCGGATCTGGTCATCGCGGGGTTCCAGCAGTTGGTAGAATGGCTCAAGGGCCGGATGGCGGGCCAGTTGTTTGTCGGCGGCTGCACGAAGCCCGAAGCGATTGGCGAGGACGTGAAGGCCCTTGCGGTTGCGTTCGCTAGGAGGCTTATCGACGGAACCAAGTGAACCTACAAATTCATCTCATGGTCGTTCATCTTCACCAACTTCCAATGGCCGGGCGGAATCATGGCCGTGATCGGCAAGTGAAGGGTGAATGCCAGAGCAATCCGCAAGACCTTGCCGCCGCCAGCCAAGAACAATAGAATAGGCGTTTTGAGGCAGAAGTGCGGCGTTTCGTAGACCGATATGTAGCCGGAAAGATTAGGATTGGCGTGGAGATACGGGAAAAAACACGAAAGCTGATAGCCGAAACCGAACAAATGACCGGCTTTCAGGTTGCCGTGACGGAGGATGCGAACATTCAGACGTTCGCCACGGTGCAGATGGCGGTCTGGGATCGTCCCAGCCATCTGATCCGCATACACCCCAAGGCCCCTGCGGCATTCGATTACTACATCGTCCACTACTGCCGTATGATTCAACGCTTCTTTGAGAATCCGCCCGAGGAACGGCATCTTTTCGGCATGGGCGAGAAGGGCCGTTACCATTTTCTCAAGCTACTCAAAAGCCTACCTTTTGCGAAGCGAATGGGCGAGGTGGCAATTCTTCCGATTTGTGAGCAGTTGCTCGCAGGGTTCTTGACTCACTTGCGGACCATACCCCTCGGATTGCGAGTCGATAACTGGATTTTCAACGAACATCCCGAGTTGATCGAAACACAGCGACTTGCCATTCAACCGCAACTTCAAGACGCCAACCGCTCGGCTGGCAACCAGTTCCGAAGCGTCTGTCCGCCCCAAGTCTTCGATGATACAATGGCGATCAACGCCGCCTTTGCCCAATTCTGGGCCGAGAAATGGGGGCAACCGGAACTTGCCGTGCCTTACAAGGCCAGCGGTCATCTGGCGGCTGGAGGAAAGCTGCTGAAGATTCTGCACGATACACCAGATTCGGGCAGGACCGACCGGGCACTGATTGATGCCTGGGGGGTGGAGTTGGGCGTGACACAATGGTATGCTTGGATTCCTTACAAGAATCCATAATCGGGATAGGATTCGCTCATGGCCGACTACCGATTCAACATCTCTCTGCGGACTTTCGACTCTTCGCTGCTGCCGTCAGGGGCACCAGCCAAGGGATCGCCAGACTATTCCGCCGCTGTCCATGACTTCCTGCAAAAGCAGTTTGCAGACTTCAAGGGTGATGCACGCATTGTCGTGTCGGAGGATTCGATTCTCGTTGAATGGACGCCGCCATCGCCTGAACATGATCCAGTAGAGTCGGCGGCGGCGAGGCTGGAAAAGGGAGATGTGATTCCCGCTGTCCTGATACTTGAACTATTGCGGCAACAAATCCCGAACGAGTTTCGGCTACTGTATAACCTCGGTGTAGCCTACAGCGAGTTGGGCCGGTTGAAAGAAGCCCGAACGACACTGAGCGAGGCCCTGCGTCTTGATCCCAAGCATGTCAATTGCCGTGTTGCCTTGGGCGTCACCTTTGCCACGGAGGGTCGCCATCAGGAAGCGATCAAGGAATTTGAGCGAGCGGTTGCAGACGATCCTAACAACCCTTGGGCACAGCGGAATCTTGGCGGATGCCTACTGGCCATGAAAGAAGTAGATCGTGCCACGGCTTGTTTGCTGCAGGCGACCCAACTCAATCCCAAGGACCAGAAGGCGTTCTTTGGATTGGGCGAGGCATATCGAATGGCTGACAAGTTGGAAGATGCCGATGAAGCTTACCGGCAAGTGGTCGCCATTGATGAGTTCAGCGACTCAGCAAAACTGGCAAAGAAGCAGTTGTCTTTCCTTGCCCAGGTTGGGTTCAAGAGGCGAGGGGGCAGATTGGGTCGTCCCGATGCCGTGATGTACTGCCTGTCGGCCCTTGAGCGATTTGCAAAATTGCCCGAGGAAGAGGTCAGACGGATCTCCTTTGAGGTCGGCATGCTCGGCACCAAGGGATTTGAGATCAACGACCCAGAGCAGCAATATCAACTGCGGTCGATACCGGGCAAATTCAGCGGCATGGAACTGGTTTGCATCATGTACGTGGGGTTTCAGCAGTTTGCCCCAGATTGTCCCCCAAACTTTGATCTGTCGGCTGAGTATGCAGCGGCGAAGGAATTGTTCAGGAAAAGGCAAGAGAAGCGTGGATGACCAACATGGTTCTATCATGGTGTGAAATCACGAAATAGGCTTCCTCACTTGTTATTGCCGATCTGACTGGGAATCCTGTTGGGCTGCGGCAAGGCTAGGAACTCAATCCTCCGCCGGCACCCCGCTGATCGACTTCTTTAGCTGGTAAAGCACGTTGACAAGATACTGCCGCAAGCCGAACTTTCCGGCCAAGCGAACCCCGGCTGTGATCCAAGCCTGTTCATCAACGGCAGCCTTGAAGGGCGGAATCCCGGCCAACACGGGGTTGCAGAGGATTCCGCCGACCATTTCCTTATTCCATCCGTCGTCATTCCAGTCACGGTCACCCTGGTAAGAAACACTGGGAAGCGGCACATCTCCTTCCGTTCGTCGTGGTGGATAATCGCCAATCGGCTGCGGCTCGCCCAGATACTTCGGGACCGTCAGCCTGAGAATATGGAGCAGATCGGTGAGGAACTGGGCCAAGCCGTTATCGTCAATGTCCCGTTCGCAGCCCAGCACCCAGTCCTCGTCCGAGATCGAACGAGGATGCCTACCGATGCCGGTGGCGACGGGGTTGATGCTGACGCCCCGTAGTTCGGCGTTTGACCATGTTTCCGGCGACGTGTGCAGATCGGGCCAGCGGACTTTCGGTTTCAGCTTTCGTGTCATGGATTCAGCGTCATGAACTGGACGGTCTTATTTTTCCTTCCGCTTCAACTTGCTGTCGTTATCTTTCAGAAACGCCTTGATCTCGTCGGCAAATGCGATTAACCGCTCCCACTGCTCGATATAAAGCGTGACTGGCATCCGTTGCAGTCCGTAGATGCTGACCGCACCCTTCTCGCTGACCTTGCAGTAGAGCGAACCTTTTTTCGGTTGCTCGATTTCTGCAAGCATCTTGGAAGCCGCATCGACTTCAAGTTCACCGGCAGCAAGTTTCTTCAGGATTTCTTCTTTGTTCATGGTTTTCGCTCATGGGTTGGGTGATGGATTGACCAAACAAGAGGATACCGTTCCTGGTGGCAATAACAAGAGGGGCTAGCGGGGCTGGCATTGATCTTCGGATTGCCTCATTGTCTTTAACACACCAACGCATCCTGATATAATGACACCATGACCAAAAAAGACATTGTCCGCCGCATCGCCGACGACCTCGGCCGCACCCCGATAGAAACCGCACCGATCGTGCAAAAAACGCTCGAAGCGATCATCAACGTCCTCGTCGAGGAAGGCCGCGTCGAATTAAGGAACTTCGGCATCTTCGAGGTGAAAAAGCGGAAGGCCCGGCAGAGCCGCAACCCAAGGACTGGCGAAGAAATTATGGTGGGCGAGACGGTGACGGTGAAGTTTAAGCCGGGTAGGGTAGTGAAGGAGCGGGTGGCGATGGAGTGCGGTAAAATAGGGCATCAAAGTCTTACAAGGGACAAGGCGACTAACTTGAAGGAACGGTTATCATGACAAGATGTGTGGGCTGGGTAACGGTGTTGAGCGTAGGCTTGTTGCTGCCAAGTATTGCGGCAAGTGCTGATTTGGTGGAGTCCAAGAGCGATCCATCGAAACGGCCGGCGGTGCGGAAGGTCGGTGTCCTGGACCTCAACCGTCTCTTCAAGAGCCATGCGGATCTGAAGGGGAAACTGCAAAGATTGCAAGTCGAGGCAAAGCTTGTCCAGGCGAAGCTAGAGAGCGATTCGGCGGCTGTCAACAAGAAGGCCGAGGGACTAAAGGACCTGACCACTGGAACGCCCGAATACAGGGCCCTGGATGCAGAAATTGCTAAGCGTCAGGCCACTCTTCCGGCGGAAATTGCTACGAAGAGAAAGGAGTTCGTGGAACGGGAAGCCCGACTGTACTACGACGCCTATCAGGAAATCATGAAAGACGTGGAGAAGCTCGCCAAGAGCCAACATATTGCCATCGTATTGAATGCGAGCCACCAGGAAATCAACGCTGGCGATCCCAACGACGTTGCCCGTGGAATCAGCAATAAGGTAATCTGGTTCGACGATTCGATCGATTTGACGCCGGTGCTGGAAAAGAACTATTCGCAATGCCCTGCTCCGGCTGCGGCCGGCAAGGAGGCTTCCGTTGCCGCGGAATCGGAAAAGCGATCCAAACAAACGGGGCAAGCGGGTGTGCCGTCGTTCGTGCCGCATACCGGCTACGGCCTGCCGAGCGTATCGACCGACTGGTAAAGTGACCAGCAAGACTGGTTAGGCCTGGATCTGCAATCTCGATCCTTTGGCTCAGTCGGCCACGGTGGCGATGGCTTTATGCGGCAGTGGGCGGGATGGCCTACTTTGCTCTGGTCGGACTGAACTTCCACTTTGTCTGTGATGTGATTGCCGGTGCCATGCTCGGCTCGATAACTGGCGTTTATGCCACGTGGATATTTCGATTACAACCTGTGGCAGAGCAAGATCGATACGCCAGGAGCAGCATCTGAGCAGATCACATTTTCATCTCAAGTACAAAATCTTGCAGATGATCGTCTTGGTCCAATCATCTCCCTGATTCTTACCGACTCGCGTCAGACCTACTGAAACTCCCGCCAAGACGCAAGATACGGCCCTGTTTACCGGCTTATTCGGCATATCCAGAATCTGCGTCAGTGAATGGGAGCTTTGGCGATGCTTTGTGGATTGTTCCGTTGATTCTGAGGGTAATAATTGTTCATACAATCGAAACCCAGAAACGGAGATAAAGAAATGGCCAAAAAACCCAAGATCAGCAAGACCCAAGCCGTGCGTGACTACCTGAAGGACCATCGTGGTGCCATGAACGTAGAAATCGCTACGGCATTGAAGAAGCAAGGCATCCCGATCACACCAGCCCACGTCGGCACCATCAAGACCATCGATAAGAAGGCCCGCACTGCCAAGAAGGCAGCGAAGAAACCCGCAGTCGCAGTAGCCACTGCACCGGCAGTCGTTGAGAAGCCGACGAAGAATGGCGATACGATCACCCTGGATCAGGTCAAAAAGGTTGCTCAAACGGTCAAGGCGATTGGCGGTATCCATCGCGTACTTGAAGTGCTGGATGTCATTAAAGAGCTGGGCGGCGTGAAGAAGTTCAAGGAGTTGGCGGAAGCAATCTCGGCCATCAATTCGGACGACATTCCGTTCTGAGTTATGAAAGCAGGGCTGGTCTGGTTGTTTTAGGGCGGGCAGTAGCGGTACCGTCTGGTATTGTCCGCCTGATATTTAGTGCAGTTTCGACCAAAGCTGCTGGCTTGTAGCAAGTGAGTGACCATGCTGGTACTGTCCAGAAAAACGAGCGAGAGCATAGTTATCTGCGATAACATCGTTGTGACAGTTGTCGAAATCCGTGGCGACAAGGTACGACTCGGCATTGACGCACCGAGGAGCGTTTCAGCTCACCGCCGCGAGGTCTATGACGCGATCAAGCTTTCAGAAGGTTCGCAGGTAGAGTCGCCTGAGAAGCCAGTCTCCGAGAAGTAAGTTCGTCCCGCCTCTGCGTCATCCGCTCCCAGAATGAGTCGCCACCTCCGTAAGACGTCCAAAATAGAATAGCCCTCCCAAGGCAAGTACCAGGGGAGGGCTAATCGTACGGACATGACCATTACTGGCCTTTGATCGGTCTTAGGCGGCGATATTCTTCTCTGTTTCTTCCAAGCTCAGCTTCTTTAGCAATCCGCCGGTCTCGTCGTAGAACTTGATTTCCCTCGTGTCCGCAAGCAAAACCGCTTGCATTCCACCACAATAATAGCGGTAGCCGACAAAATATCGGTCCTTGAGTAGAATTGCCCGAGTGAGTGGGGCTTCCGACGCCCCCAGTTCTACGAAGGTCCTTACTAATATTTGGTTGAGGAAATCCGCCGTTTCACGAGCTTCCATGATGCCGCTCCTTAAGGTAAATAACGCATCGGCATCAATGGTGATTCAGAAGAAGATTGAAGGCATGTCTCGACACAACCGGCAAAGCTCGCCCATTCTGCCAGGAGGGAGTTCATCATCGGCCTTGACTCACTAAACCGATCATCGTATTCTTCCGGCAGCATGAAGGCTCCCTGATGCCACGGGTATCCGCCGTCAGCGTGATCCAGTCCGGAACTATGATCGACGAGGGAATCTGGTGACGCGGGATCAGACTCGTTCATCGCTCTCGATCAGCCGGAAAGCTCATCAAGTCCAGCCTTCTCGCGAATAACCTCCGCCAAACCCTCCGCGTCGTCGGTCCCAACCCGAATGATCTTCCGGCCCTGCGTCAGCTTCACGCAAGCGAAGCCCCAGATGTTGTATGTCCAGCCGCTGCCAGGCATGTAATGAATGCCCCAGCCGTCGATGAAGCTGGTGCGGCCGATCTCGACGGCAGTGATGTCGGCATAGCGGATGGTCTTGCGGATGACTGGCAGCGGTCCGAAACGAATAGAAAGAAAGTCGCCTTCGTCGCCGATCGTGAGCGACGTGAATGGCCCGGACCATGTCATTCAGATAGTTCTCATGGGCTCTGCTCAGAGAAAGGTGGAATCGAGGCACTACCCAGTTAGATCCTCAAAACTCGATAGTAGCGAAGCAAGAGCATCGAAGTTCTTGGCCGAACGATAACCTTCAGGAGCCCACTGCCGCAAGAATTGTGTTAGCGGGAGCTCTGATATTCGTTTCATGATACCTAGTTGAAGGAGTAGCTCAAGTTTATTCGCAAGATCTCGTGCGGTTGGATGCCGCAGGTTCGGGTCTTTTTCCAAGCACTTCAAGCAGATTGCTTCAAGCTCGACAGGAATGCTTGCCTCAATGGTCCGCAGCCGCGGCGGAGCATCGTCAAGGATCTGCTTTGGCAGAGAAGTAACATCGCCCTGAAATGGGCATCTCCCCGTAAGCATCTCGAATAGGACGACACCCAAAGAATAGATGTCAGTTCGCCTGTCAATCAGGTGGCCCTCGCCGCGGATTTGCTCTGGCGACATGTAAACCAAGGTCCCACGCAGTGAATCCGCTTCGTTAAGGGGCCGGGCAATTGTGATCGCGATGCCGAAATCTGCCAAATACACAGCCCCCTCTTTGTTGAGAAGGATGTTCCCCGGTTTGACGTCCCGGTGAACAAGTCTCTGTGAGTGGACATAGTCTAAGGCATTCGCAACCGCAGCAACAATCTTCACTGCCGCATCCTTCGACAGTTTCTTCCGGCCGATGACTTCAGCCAGACTTGGACCGTCGATCAAGTCGGATACGATGTAGTCCCAATCATTTTCACGGCCGACATCATGCACCGGTACAACGGCCGGGCACTGAAGCCTGGCTACCTTTAGAGCTTCGTCCAAGGAACGCTCTCCATGTGGCATAATTTTGATGGCCACGACTCGGTTAAGCTTGGGATCCAATGCACGCCACACTTCCCCATATCCACCAGCCCCCACGAACGCCCCAAGGGTGTATTGGCCGAACTTGTCGCCGACGGAGTGTTGGGGGATAAGCTGCTGTCGAAAGCC
>Ga0209697_10007399_pt1 | contig 12860 bp, 8 predicted proteins | sample AliMusrvi5mmetaG_FD_184115 | JGI IMG/M metagenome (GOLD analysis project Ga0209697, IMG submission 184115) | Freshwater lake bacterial and archeal communities from Alinen Mustajarvi, Finland, to study Microbial Dark Matter (Phase II) - Alinen... | ecosystem: Environmental > Aquatic > Freshwater...
AGACCTTGATAGCCAGATTCTTCTCCAACTGGTCAGCAAAAGAGGCTTCAACGTCTGAGTCATAGACCACTTTTTCATAGACCGACTTTTCGACGGGGATCAGGTTCTTGAGGTAACCAGTAAGTTCCTGTTGCTCAAAAAGCTCCTGGGCGTAAAAATGTTCGTCGCCAAGGCGGTGATACTTGATGCCATCCACAACAGCGAGTTGCTTGCAACGCTTGATGGCTTCGGCGGCAAGCTCAATGAATTGCTGCGGATTGCGCTTGAAATCGTCAAGCCGCTCACTTCCTATCAAAATACGATGAATCGTGCGGCGGGTCAGCCGGGTGCGATCCTGCAGATCCGTAAGCAGGTCAGGCAATTCAATATCACTTTCATCAAGCACAACCGGAGCCGCACCACTCCGTTCAGTAGCTTCAACGCCCGATTTACCAATAACGATTTCAGCCTTGTGCCACTGCATGCGTGTCTTCAAAATGGCCGGAGCATTCTGTAATGCCTTGATGCAGCTCTCCACCAGCTTTTCATTGTCGAACTCCACCCGATAGGTCGTTTTATGCTTGATACGCTCCCAAAGCTCTTTGAACTCCGGACTGTGCAGCACTGCCTGCCGGGTGAGTACCTGTCTCCGCTCATCCGCATTCTTGATCTCCAAACGACCGGAAAGCTTTTTCAGCACTGCGGTAATCTGATCAAGCTGTGGCTTGAATTGCTCCGGCACAAGAAGAGTCCCCTCCTTGAGCGCACTTTTCAATGAATTCTGCACCTTGCCCTTGCTGTCAATATAGTTTTGCTCTTTCAGATGCCCCCACAAGAGCTTCGACTGCTCGAATCCAAGAGGAACTGAGCTTCCCTCGTCAGTAGTAACGGAAATCGCCGCAAACTGGTGTTCTTCGACAATCCCGAATCGTATACCGGTTTCAGCCTCAATCTCTCTCTGAAGATTTTCGGCAAACTGCTCATAACTCTCGGTTGCAATAACGGTCAGCGTATTGACTTCAAATCCACGCAATCGCAGGCCATGCTGATTGACGCATAACCGCAGACCACGCCCTATCGTCTGGCGGCGTTCACGCTCGGAGCCCATTTCACGCAGTGCACAAATCTGGAAAACATTGGGGTTATCCCACCCCTCCTTGAGTGCCGAATGGGAAAAGATGAATTTCAATGGAGTCTCCAGTGAGAGCAGCTTCTCTTTCTCCTTCATGATCAGGTTGTAGGCCCGTTCAGCGCTCTCCCGATTTCCCTGATTGTTCTCCTCGGTATTGGTCCAGCCACCTTTTTTGTCGATTGAGAAATAGCCGTTATGCACCTCTTCGGGGGCATGCGTCAGGTCAACTTCACTGAACAGTGTGAAATAATCAGGCAGCTTTGCCGCCCGGCGGTACTCCTCCTCGAAAATGCGGGCATAATCGCCCTTCACTGAGTTACCGTCACTGTCGTAAGAGCGGTATTTGGCAACCTCATCAATAAAGAACAGCGAAAGCACTTTGATACCCTGCGGGCGCAGACGCAGCTCTTTGTCGAGGTGCTCCTTGATGGTGCGGCGGATCATCTGGCGCTGAACGGCAAGAGCATCCACATCTCCATAAGCCTCGCCAGGTTTCAGGAACTGCTCGCCACCGGGGAAGCGCAGCTCCATAAACTCCCTGCCCTTTTCAACACGGATTTCACCGATAGAGCAATCAGCATAAATCGCCCGGCTGGTAACCATTTCAAGATTATCACCATCAACCACAACACCCTCTTTTCGCCTGACACCGCTGGCCGTCAGCTTGTCGAGCTCAACAAGTGCGGAAATCCTGCCCCGCTTGTTCTCGACCTTCAAGAGACGAACATAAGGTTTGTTGAAGGCATCTTCCACCGTAGCGGCCGCAACTTCGATTTGCTTCACCAGCCCCTTGTCGTGCGCATCAACCGCATCAAGCCGGTAAACCATCTGGTGCTTGTCCACATGCGTAGCGGAATAACGAAGGGTACAGAGCGGGTTCATGGCATTGAGCGCAGTTTTGCCAGCACCGGAAAGACCACCATCCACACTTTGCGGTTCATCAATAATCAGAATGGGCCTCACCGCCTTGACAAGATCAATAGGCTTTTCCCCACCAGTGGGCTCATTGGCACCCTTGCCGTAAATATTATTGACATCCTTTTTATTGATGGCGCCAACCGTCATCACCATAATCTGTATTTGCGAGCTGGTGGCAAAATTGCGTACCTGACCAAGCTTTGAAGAGTCATAAAGAAAATATTCAAAAGGCACGCCAGCATAGAGCCCCTTGAAGTGCTCTTCGGTAATCTGAAGGGTTTTATAAACCCCCTCCTTGATTGCCACTGACGGGACGACAATGACGAATTTGGTAAAACCGTACCGCTTGTTGAGTTCAAAAATGGTACGCAGATAGACGTAGGTTTTGCCCGTTCCGGTCTCCATCTCTACCGTGAAGTCGCCGGAAGCAAGGGTTCCGGAAGGCGGCAGGCCGTTGCGGAGCTGAATATCATGCAGGCTTTTGAGCAGGTCATCATCAAGCAACGTAAGCCGGTTGCCAATGCCAAGATCACTCTCCATGCCGGGAAACTGCATGTCTTTCGTTGTCGGCATGGTAACGGTAAACTCCGTGCGGCAGATTTCCTGCCCGCGAAAAAGGTCGCAGACCGCTTCAACCGCCTGAAGTTGATAGTCAAGGTTCGGTTCAAAGTGCAGTTTCACTCCTTTTCCTCCACCTTTTTCTTACAGCTAACACGCAGTAACACCCAATAATCCGTCCAGCTCAATGCGTGACGCAGCGCGTCACACATTAGAAAAGCCTCATAAAACAGTCGCATATAACACAGATTGGATGCATCAAAACCCTTCAACGATTCCGCCAGTCGCGGCAAGAGCTTTTTGTCATAAGCTGCGCGTACCTCGCTACCCTGCTCAAACTCCAGCAATATAGCGACCAATCTCCCTGCAGGTTTGCACTTGCACCCTGTCCACTGCGTGCAGAGCCTGCTTACGACCTTGTTTCCTTGCATCAATGAACGTTATTTTCAGATTTCTTTTTAAACCGACTATTCTCGACCAATTGGCCACTTGGCAAGTGGCCAATTGGCTATATCCTATCATAGTACCGTTACAAAAAAATCGCATACGGGGTTCAACATTTTTATTTTTCTGGTTTTCTTTTGATTTCACTTACAATTCCCCAACGTCTACTGCCTTTTCTGGTACGATTAATACAATGCTTTAATAGAGATTTATATCGATCAGGAAAAATACACTGGGCAACAATTTCATAAGTTATATGCCCACAATCTTTGTGAAAAACTACCAGGCAGGGGCGGTCACGGTACTCAAGCTCAGTGACAGAAATACGCACCGTTCTATTATCAAATACAGTTATTGTCAAGCTTCGAGCAACTCTACTGACAGAAGAGAGAAAATCTATTGTTTTGGAATCACCGACACCCTTGACTCCAAAAAAAGATGCCGCAGCAACAATGGGAAGTTGCAGTTGCGTACCATCAGATCCGGTTTCTTTTGGCATCACCTCAACAATAAGATCACCTAAAGGAGCTTTAGACTGACGAAAATTTTTCGGACCACGCTTTCTTCTCCACGTAAATGTTGTTGCATTTGATTTTGCTCGCTTTGCTTCAAATTTCTGTCGTTCGACTTCATAAGACCGGAAAAGCTCGTTCGTCAGCACTGTACTACCAGATTCGATAGCATCAGACCATTTTTGTAGTTCATCAGGAATCTTTACGGATTTCACTACAACAGCAAATTCAATGTTATTGAGAAGCCCATCCCGAGTCAAATTGTTACTACAAACCCATACCGTATTATTATCCTTTCCCTCTAACCAAACGACCTTGGGATGAAAAACCCCATTGTAATATTCCATAATGCGAACATGAATTCCATCTTTTTGCATCTCCAATAGTACAGCAGGTTCTGTAATGGCATGATCAGTACCAACAAAAACCACAACAGACCTATTCTTATCCGCATCAGCCCACTTTTTAACACTACTGCGAAGTTCGAGCCAACCTCGACTTGTTACTGCGTAAAAATACATCCTGAGAACCAATGAATCTCTGTCAGTGGACAATTCTGAAATTAAAGAGTCTTTCAGAGACGTTACGGTCCACGTTCCAGAAGAGTACGTAGGTAGATGAGTATGCATACCTTACAAACTTTTAATATTAATGATACCAGACTGCTCAAGAATGGCGGCTAGATTGGTTTTTGCAACATCATCAACAAATGCACTGTCACGAAAAACCACAGTGGTCTCTCCTGCCGGTGCAAGCTCCTTGTGCCATACAACAATACCTTGAGCCAGAGGCTCAACCTCATCACGGCTGATATGAGTAGCAAGACAGACGAGCAGCACTCCATAGCCGATGGAGTAAACATCTTTGCCAGCAAATGTCAGCATTTCTATCGGGACACACAGGTCCAGACCAAGTTTGAGGAGTAGCTCATAAAGAATGTCCGCCTCATTCCGATCATCCTTCAGATGTTCAACGGAGTTAAAAAGAGTTGTATCAAGATCATTGCGATCCGGCTCCCATGTACGAATGTTACTGGAATCAAGCTTAAAAACACGAAAACCAAGGTCTCCAGAAATCATCGGAATCTTATCCGAAATGCGTTTCTTTTCACGACGTAAACGCTCTTTGGTAAGTTCAGCAATGGTAAAGGCTTTACCAAGCTTCTCACAATACTTGGCGGCAATCTCCTGAACCTGATCTTCAGGATCTAAGGGCTCTGGCAACTGAACAAGAATAAATCGACGCTTACGATCATCCTCAACGTTTTGCAATAATGTGCCAACTGCTGTTGTCCCAGACCCTGCAAAAAAATCCATTACAATATCATCACCCGATGAAATGGCTCTAACCAAATATTTAAGAAGTCCGCTTGGTTTAGGATAGCTCATAACATCTGCATCAAAAATCTTACGCAACTCCTCTGTGGCATCTTCGTTCGTTGGCACTCCGTTCACTCTGTAAGAAAGCAAGTTCGCTGTTTTTTTTAGTTCTCCTGAACGATTCACATAATTGGGCCGAAATGGCGGTTTGCTTATTAATATTTCAGCATTATTAGCAATAAACTCATCGACTTTTGTTTGTGAATAGCGCCACTCGCCTTGCAATCGAAACTCATTAAAATTAGTCCCCCCAACTATCCGAACATCATCAAGCAGAATAGTTTTAATATTTCCTTCCGACATATCTTGTGCCTTGATGAGCTGATCGCAGCAACCGAAACACACAGAGTGAGCCGGAAAGCGGAGTATTCCAATACTATTACCTGCATTATTAAAAGGATATTTCTTTCCATCTTCGACAAAACCAGCCGCAAAGGCAGGGGATAATGATCTATTCTTTGCATAGGCAATGATATAATCTGTAACTGTACCCATATTGAGATCAAGAAAGGATGGCTTTTTCTTTTTCTCCCAGACGAAAACTCCACAAAAATGTTCACTTCCGAACACTTCATCACAAAGCTCGCGCAAATTATGGGCCTCTTCGTCCCCAATACTGATAAAAATAACCCCATCCTCCCGAAGCAGATTTCTCGCCAGCTTCAACCTCGGATACATCATGTTCAGCCAGTCGGTATGAAAGCGCCCGCTTGCTTCAGTGTTGCTGCTGATCTTCCGGCCACCCTCAACCTGGCCAGTGAGTTCGAGGTAGTTCTTGATGTTGTCCTGGAAGTTGTCGGGGTAGACAAAATCCTTGCCGGTGTTGTAGGGCGGGTCAATGTAGATGAGCTTCACCTTGCCCGAGTAGCTCTTCTGTAAAAGCTTGAGCACTTCAAGGTTGTCGCCCTCAATCATCAGATTCTGTGTAGTGTCCCACTCCACACTCTCCTCCGGGCAGGGGCGCAGGGTGCCGGTGGATGGGGTAAGTGCAAGCTGCCGGGCTTTACGTTTGCCGTGCCAGTTGAGGCCGTACTTCTCCTCCTGCTCTTCTACCGTGCCACCGAGCAGTTGGCGGAGCACCTCAAAATCAATCTTCCCTTCCGTGAACGCTTCAGGAAAGATGGTTTTCAACTGCTCAATATTACCTGCCAGAATATCGGCGGATTGCGCTTCAGGGTCATTTGCGGTGAATGGCTTGATGGTCGCCTCTTCGTGTTCGGTCATAATTTTTGTTTTGTTGTTGCCAGTTCTGCTTCAATCCGCTTGAGTTCCAGGTTCAGCTCCACCTGCCGGGGTATTTGCCTCTCTTTTGCCGCCAGTGTGCGCAGGCGAGCGGTCTCTTCATGCAAAACGCCACATTCTCGCAAGGCATTACGGCGGGCTGCGGCATACTCTGCGTTTTCTGCAAGAGCGAAACTCCCCGTCACCATTGCTGCATGCAGCGCCACCATGGAGTCCAGCCAACCCTGATAGAGATCACGGAGGTTTGTGCGTGGTTGACGGCCAAGCGGCAGTGAGTTATAGAAATCGACCAGAATGAGTGAATCAACCTCGTTTTTCAATTCGACGGAAACAATATCGCCCTCAAGCACCGTTTTGCCAGCCTCGCTTTGAGACCACCGCTTGTGAGCAACAGAGAGCGATAACGGTGCACCCTGCCGGGTCAAAAGCAGAACAGGATAAGGAATCGCCCGATGCACCAGTTCCACCAGCCGCTTTATTTTGGCTCCGTCACGCAAGGTAAGCAGCAAAACGGCAATTTCCAGATATTCATGGCTTTCGTCCCGGAACTCAGGAACCCCGACAGTTACCGGCTTGAGTGCCGCAATCCAGATCAGCTCTTCAATCCCCTCGTTGATAGAGCGTTTGTCGGCAGCAGTGGGTGCACCGTTTTCAAGCAGCAGCTTCCTGGGTACCCGCTGGTTCACCAGGCTGCTTTCGGGCAGGTCAAATGCTTCGATCAGCGCTTGACTCTTCATACGGTTGCCTCCGGCAGAATAACAAGGTATGCCATCACCTCAAAATCGTTGATGCCTGCAAATTCACCTTTCATGGCGTGCGTACCGCCGGGAGTGAAAAGGCTTGCAACAGCGCGTTCCTGATTCTTTCCAGCCACGGAGGCTACGGCTGCGGCAAGAAGGCGTTGTGCTGCAAGCATCTCTTCCCCCTGTTTTGTCGCCTTGTCGAAGCGGGCACATGCACCGGCATCGGCCATATCGCGACCGAGGCAGAGACGCTTGAGCCGATCAAGAATCTGCTTGGCTTGTGTGTAGGGTAGAATCACTGAGCCATCGTCACCAACATGAACAAGGTAGTGGGTACCAAGGGGATACCCGGCTTCAGGAATTCGCCGGGCGGCGTCACCCTCAGCACGCAAACAGAAAATAATGCCCGGAGCGATATCCATCTCAGTGGTCGTTGTAACGGCAAAGCTTCCTGCTGGCAGCATCTCCAATACTCCAGGGTTGGCTTTCAGATATTGGGCAAGGTCAAGGCGAATGTCAGTCAGGGTGAGGTCAGCGATGGAGACTCCGGAGGAGAGATCCTCCAGATCGATAACGGTTTCCTGAAGCTTGAGCAGTTGCTTGCGGCGATATTCCAGATCGTTCATCTGATTGCCGGATTGCTGCTCAATGAGGTTCTCTTCACCCGTTGCGGAGATGTCGAGCAGTACCATTTTTCCGCTTACCCGTTGTTCAAGGTTGATGTACTCCTCAAGCTCCATATTTGGCCAGAAGTTGACAAGCTGAATGCATCGGTTTGGCGATCCGATACGGTCAATCCTGCCAAAACGCTGGATGATTCGCACGGGATTCCAGTGAATATCGTAGTTGATGAGCCAGTCACAGTCCTGAAGGTTTTGCCCTTCGGAGATGCAGTCCGTTGCAATAAGCAGGTCGATATTTCCCTCTATGGAAAGTTCTTCGGGACGCTCCTTGGAACGGGGTGCAAATGCACTGAGAAGAGTGGACTGATCTTTGCGCAATCCGGATAAGGTTGTCTGATTACTACCGGAACCGGCAATGAGAGCGCTCTCAAGGTGCAATTCAGACTTCGCCCAGGGAGCGAGCTGATCGTAAAGGTATCGGGCTGTATCGGTAAATGCTGTAAAAACTATAACCTTGCGGTTGCCGGGATTGATGGGGTTCCGGCATTTTTCGGCAATAACGTCACGCAGGGCTGCCAGTTTGGCATCTCGCTGTGCATCAACCTGGGCCGCAGCCGCGTAAAGAGTGGCAAGCCTGTTGCGATCTTCAATGAGCTCCTGCTTCCATTTGATCAGATCTACATCCTGAAGCAAGACCTTGACCTTGCGGCCAACAAGCAGGCTTTCAAAAGCGGGATCGTCAAGGTCAACATCGGCAATATCAATCTCCTCAAGCTCTGTCGTTTTTGACTCAATACGTGCCAGCATTGCTTCAACATCCCGAAGTTGGCGTTGAACGGTGAGCGCAAATGATGAAACGGCACTTTCCATTCGTTTGAGCATGTTGATACGAAGCAGGTGAATCAGACTCTCTTCACGGTCAGCCTGCCGGAAAAAGCCTTCGCCTCCCCGTACTCGTGTACTGTACTTCCTGTCGTAAGCCTCCTGCTTGTGCGGCAGTACATACCGCAAAGGAGCATAAGAGGCAAGGTTCAGACGGCGAATCTCCTGATTGATCTCCCGGATGGGCCGAAACTCACCTGCCCGGTCAACGTCAGCCTGGATGTTGATTGGTTTCAGGCGGTCAGGGAACCGTCCTGTTTCGGCTATTCCATAATACTTTTCGACATGCTTGCGGGAACGTGCGATGGTCAGGAGATCCAGCAAGGTAAAGTAGTCGAAGCCGAGCATCTCTATCAGACGAACCGGAAGACGATCACCATCATCGAGATCCAGCCAGCGATTGAACTGTTTCTGTGCTAATCGCGTAGTGCTGTCAATACTGCTGATGCCATGAGCGAGCAATGCCGAGTCATTGCCTTCAGTGGCAAATGCAATCTGGTTACGAAGATCAGCCAGCCGGTTGTTTACCGGCGTTGCCGAAAGCATGAGCACCCGGGTCTTGACCCCCTCTTTGATAATCTTGCGCATCAGATGATCGTAGCGTGTTTCCTTCCCTTTGTTGGCTGCCTTGTTTCGGAAGTTGTGCGATTCATCGATAACGACAAGATCGTAGTTTCCCCAATTGACGTGCGAAAGATCAATATCGCCGGAGAACCCGCCGTCACGGGAAAGATCGGTATGGTTCAGTACATCATAGTTGAAGCGGTCGGGGGCAAGAAAATTCCGGCGGTCATTGGCTTTATAGAGCGTCCAGTTGTCACGCAACCTCTTCGGGCAAAGGACCAGCACCCGGTCGTTTCGTAGTTCGTGATATTTGATGATGGCAAGAGCCTCAAAGGTTTTTCCAAGTCCAACGCTGTCGGCAATAATGCAGCCACCAAAGCGATTGAGCTTGTCTATCGCACCAACAACACCATCACGCTGAAAGCGGTAAAGCTTCTTCCAGACCACGGTGTTGCGGATACCTGTAGCAGACTTGACGATACGCTCTTCATCAAGATCTTCGTCACGATCGCGGAAAATATTATAGAGGATAAGCGAGTAAACGATGAAGGGCTCTCTATGGGAGGCGAGTGATTGTAACAGACCCATCAGCTCTGATTTGGCCTTTGGATCCTCTGCAAGGCCCGACCACTGAGCATCGAACCACTTGCTGAGCAACAACGCCTCCTCAGGCGTTTCAGAAGCCTGAATCAAATTCAAGGGGTTGCCAGGTGTCAATCCAAGTCCATCAGTAGTGAATGCAAGCGAACCAAGCAGCACCATCTCTGGCACTGCATCGCCATCACGAACAACAAAAGCGCCTTGCGGCACTGCACCGGGTGCAAGCTTCACTTCGCTTTTGCTTTGAAGCCATTGCAGCAGGCGGCTTGCGATCCATCTGTTTTGCAATCGGTTACGAGCAGCTCGATCGGCTTCAGACCCAAGAACTGAAAGTTCCGTAATGGTTGACGGCAAAAGAAGACGGCATGTTACAAGTGCCGCCATTTCTTGAAGCATACCGGAAAAGGCGAACAGCGAAAAAGAGGATGTAACAATATCAAACTGGCAACCTGCGGTGAGTTTTGATCGAAGGTAGTCGATGACCCGGTCTGTTCCACTGTTCTGAACAAGCTTCATAGGTGGAAACTCCCCGGTTGAATCCTAACCAATCGTTTCATAATGAAAGAGAAGAGCTCAAGTTCATTGGGATGCCAAGATTATACACTGCATCATATTTATCATTTATTCACATCAAAGAAAAGCAATAACGTAGGTTACAGGCAAAATTATTGCAGGTTTTATGTGGAATAAAGCGCAAATAAAGGGACAAATTCTGTCCGGAGGATAACAAATGCTAGGGTTTCGTGACCAATGATTCAGCCCTTGCGTTTATTGGCCTGATTTTTGGAAGTTCTTTGGACCAATGGGGAATCAACCCCCATCGTGCCGAGGTGAGCTTATAAGGGCCATGGTTGGCCTGCAAGGTGAGAATATCTGTTTCCGGTGGAATGTTGTACCGATTCGTCTGAGGGTAGTCCTGATTCTCTTCAAACGGCAGCTCCAGTTGGCGAAGGAGGTCAAGGAAGTACTTCAGTTCGTAAAACCCGAATCGTCCGCACATATTTTCCCTTCGTTTTTCGTTATCAATTAGTCATGCTCAACACACTCGCTACCGGTAATATAGAATGGCGAAGAGGGATATGGAATGGCGGATGTATATTCCGGTAATGAAAACCTGCGAACTACGATGAGACTCACAAAAATGCATTCTGGACCGGTGCTGGATTTCTTTACTCCGGACTTGACAACACTGCTTGAGCTGCCGCTTGCTGGCACGGCTATTGCTGCGGGGTTCCCCTCGCCTGCTGAGGAGTATCTGGATCTGGCTCTTGACCTGAACAAGGAGTTGATCAAGCATCCGGCTGCCACTTTTTATGCGAGGGTGAAGGGTAACTCCATGGTTGATGCGGGTATTCAGGATGGTGACTTGCTGGTGATCGACAAGGCTCTTGAGCCGAGAGAGGGCGCCATTGCGGTTTGCTTTCTTGACGGCGAGTTTACGGTGAAGCGTCTGGCTGTGCGGGAAGAGGGTGTCTTCCTGATGCCAGCCAATGATGAATTCAAGCCGATCAGCATTACTGAAGACAATGAGTTTCTGGTTTGGGGCATCGTTGCTTATGTGATTCACAAACCGGGGTAACCGCCCGCTGGAGAGAGACCCCATGTTTGCCCTTGTTGACTGCAATAACTTCTATGCCTCGTGTGAACGGGTGTTCAACCCCGCGCTGCGCCTGCGCCCGATCGTTGTGCTCTCGAACAATGACGGCTGCATTATCGCCCGCTCGGAAGAGGCCAAAGCGCTTGGCATCCAGATGGGCACGCCGGAATTCAAGTGCCGCGCGCTGCTGCAATCGCATGAGGTTGCGGTCTTCTCCTCGAACTATCCCCTTTACGGCGATATGTCGTCACGGGTGATGATGACGCTTGCTGCGCTTGCTCCCGAAATTGAAGTCTACTCCATTGATGAGGCCTTTCTTGATATGTCGGGCTTTGCTCGCTTTGACCTGACGGAGTACGGCAGGCTGATTCGCCGGACGGTCAGGCAGCATACCGGCATTCCGGTCTGTGTCGGCATGGCGCCGACCAAAACGCTTGCGAAGATGGCCAATCGCCTGGCCAAAAAGAACCCACACTATCAGGGCGTCTGCGTGCTCCGCAGCGCCGCAGAGATACAGTCCGCGCTGGAGCGCACCAAGGTTGAGGATATCTGGGGCATCGGGCGACAGTGGAGCAAGCTGTTGCAGGCAAAGCGGATCGAGAGCGCCGCTGACCTTGCCGCCGCGCCTGCTGCATGGGTACGCAAGCACCTGCACATCGTCGGCGCCAGAATACAGGCCGAGCTGCAGGGCCAATCCTGCCTGCCGATGGAGCTGGTGCGGCCTGCAAAGCAAAGCATCTGCACATCGCGCTCCTTTGGCCGCAGCGTTACCAGCCTGGAAGAGCTGCAGCAGGCAGTGGCGACGTTTGCCGGCAAGTGCGCAGTGAAGCTGCGAAAAGAGAACTCGCTGGCTTCGCTCATAACCGTTTTTATCGCTACCAGCCCGTTTGATGATTCCAGCGAGTGCTACTGGGGAACCAGAACGGCTTCCCTGCCCTGTCCGACGAATGACTCCATTGCGATTATGCATGCAGCGCAGACGATGCTTGACGGCATCTTTCGTGCCGGGATGAGCTACAAGAAGGCTGGAGTGATTGTTAGTGGAATCGTGCCGCAAGCACCATGCAGCACAACGCTTTCGCTCTTTGCGGAGGAAGCGCCTGCTGCACCTGAGCGGGATGGCAGGATTATGCAGGTGATGGATGCGATCAACAAGCGCTATGGCAGAGGTGCGGTGCGACTGGCGGCGGAGAACTCAGAGAGCTGGAAGCCGCATCAGGAGCGGCTTTCGGCACGTTATACGACGCGGTGGGATGATATTATTGAGGTGAAGGGGTGAGTGAAACTTAAACCCTGCCCCGCTTCTGCTCTTCCGCCCACTTGCTTGTGCTCAAAGGCCCGCTCGCTACTTCAGCAATCATGTAAATAAAATACGCAGGCCTTTGACCTCTCTCGTGTGTAAAGCGAATGCAACGCCGCTGCATTCGAGCCTACGCCCCTGTGCCTCCCTGAACACCGACAACAATCCACTCGCTGCCGCCCCTCCGTTGCTGACTGCCTCTGCGCGCACTTTTACCTACTTTACCTTATTTTTGCGCTTTTTGTTTGTTTATTTTGTTTTATTTTTGTTCTTTTTATTGTTGGCTTTTGCAATAAAATGATCTGACTTATGAGACTGTTTCCTTTTTGGTTGTGGAATCTTCTGGTGCCGGTGGGGCTGGGTGTTTCGGGTGAGGCTGCCGGGGGC
>Ga0209697_10007402_pt1 | contig 12854 bp, 17 predicted proteins | sample AliMusrvi5mmetaG_FD_184115 | JGI IMG/M metagenome (GOLD analysis project Ga0209697, IMG submission 184115) | Freshwater lake bacterial and archeal communities from Alinen Mustajarvi, Finland, to study Microbial Dark Matter (Phase II) - Alinen... | ecosystem: Environmental > Aquatic > Freshwater...
GATTCCAGTTTGTCACTCCGGGAATTGTTGATCGACGGGTTGAACGCCCGCCAGAATCCCCAGCGCATGATTTCCGGTCTGATCTCCTGGGCATCGGCGAGCACAACTACGCCCGGATCGGATTTTCTCACCAAACTGGATTTGAGCTTGGCAATGTTATCTGAAACCCGGGCATGCCATCCGGCGGCTCCGCGTTTGGGTTTTAAAAGGTAGGTGTTGCACATGGCCAAATTATAGCACTACACCGATAATTAGTCCTCCTTACCTGCAACCTGCGTGAGTTATGAAAAATATAGAATGCTACTATGCTGGATTGTTTAAGAACTGTAGCTATAGCGTTTCAGCGGCCTTTCTGCGTGCGGCCGGACAGTGTGGCAAGACCGCTTTCAACGTGGCACTTGGTAGGATTAGTTTGCCATCGACCGTCACTAGATTAGGTGCATTGAAGGATTTGGCGGATCCGGCGTTGAGATCGCCATTTACAGCTTGCAAGTTGGGGGCATCGAAAGTGGTGGCTGATTCGGCGTTTAGCCCGCCATCGACCGTCGCTAGATTTGGTGCATTGAATGATTTGGCGGATCCGGCGTTGAGATCGTCATTTACAGATTGCAAGTTGGGGGCATCGAAAGTGGTGGCTGATCCGGCGTCTAGCGAGTACTTTACCGTTAGCAGTTCTGGAGCAGTAAAGATGGTGGCATGTGTGGCGTCCAGTATGCCATCTACAGTTTGCAGGTTCGGTAAATAGAAGGTGGTGGCTAGTGGGACCTCCAGATGCGACCCCACTGTTTTCAGACTCGGCGCAAGGAAAGAGGTGGCTAATACGGCAATTAATTCACCTCCTACCGTTTGCAGTTTTGCAGCATCAAAAATGTTGGCACATAAGACGGCAAGACTACCATCTACAGTTTGTAGGTCCGGCACTCTGAAGGTGGGGGGTGATTGGACGCTCAGTAAACTGCTTATGGTGTTTATTAATGGAGAATCGAAAGTAATGCGGTTTCCAGCAGATAGATCTCCATTGACCGTTTGTAGGCAGGGCACATTTAAGGTGATGACACAGAAGACGTTCAGATCTCCTCTTACCGTTAGCAAACAGGGAGCATTGAAGGTTAGAGCAAAAGTAGCTTTTAAATATCCATCAACCTTTTTCAGCTTCGGAACATCCAAAATTGTAGCTGCTTTGGCATCCAGAAAGCCCCCTACCGTTTGCAGGTCCGGAGCATTAAAGATTGTAGCTGAGTGCGCATCCAGGAATTCTCCTACTGTTTGCAAATTGGGTGCGTCGAAATGCAGCGTGTTTGCAATGGAAATATGTCCCGCTACATGGTGGTAATCAAGTTCAATGGGAGTTTCCGAGCTATCAACGAACGAACAAAGTAGGATCTTTTGTCCATTGGTGCAAATTTTGACCAGGTGGTTGGCTGGAATAGTCTGCTGGGGAAGATTACCAGTGTCGCCACCATCATGAGAAAATGGATGACATCGCCATTTCCCGTGCTGATCGAAGCAAACCAGAAGGACATCCTGAATCACGTCGGTGGCTTTGTAATGGGCAAGGGCTTGATCAAGATTTTCCTCGGTGAATAGCGTGTAGGGCATTGTCATGATGATTTGATTAGATCTCCTGGTTGTTACGAAGTCTGACAAGGATTCTTTCCGCTTTTCGTTGGAAGCAGAATTTGGCCTTGCGGCCATGGCCTGACGTCAGAGTGCCGGATGAGCTGCTGCCGGTCGTTTACGGAAAGGATTGGGAGGCAAGGTCCCGAATGCCGGATCAATTCGCCGCAGTCGAGGATTCGGGTCCTGCATCCGGCGTTTTGTTTTTCCGCTCGTTGGTGGAAATGGCCAAGATACCAAGTCCGTGGTTTCACCATGCGGAATAGTCGGTCGTGTTGCCGACGTTCTTCCTTCAGGTCGGTGACCAACGAACTGGTCCCGAACTCGTTCTCAGCTTGGACATACGTTTTGATGATAGGGGAACTGAAGCCCGGGCCGATCCAACTGGGGCCGGAATGGGTGACCAGCACGTCCGCGGGTCCGGCCTTAGACGGGTCAAGCCGGAAGCCCTCCCGTGACCACCATTCGCCGCTTTGAATTTTGTCGATCCGATTGACGCTCACAGCGCCACCGACAAAAAGCCACGTCTCGCCATTCAATTCCAGCCGGGTGTAGTCGGGGAGCAGCTTCAGGTTCGATAACTGGTGGTCCCCTTCAAAGAAGGTCGGATTGCAGTGGTTCCCGCGGATCGACAGATATTCGATGCCTCGGGTCGCGAATTCCTGATTGAGGGTTTCAAGGACGGGTAGTCCGCATTCGGGAAATCCCTCGTGGCCGTCCCCGACGTGGATCACTACAGCGTCACGGATTTTTCTCTCATCGAGAATCTCCAGCAGTCCGGCGTAGTCGCCGTGGATGTCTCCAAGCAGGTAGATGGGGCGGGTCATGTCGTGCGGATCGCAGTGGGGTGAAAATCCGGAATTGTCTGGTTCATCCCGTCAGAAGTCTCTGGTGTTGTCGGCTTATACTTGCGTGCCTGTTCGAATGAGGCGATCTGAGTGCCGTCCAGTTGCATCGAAAGCGCGTACGCTAGAAGGCTATCATCGTCGGCTTCGGCCGCATGTGGCAGCCGAGTGTTAAGGCGTCGTGACTATTGAAGAATGTTTCAAATTGAAACACATGCACGTCACCATTTTCGTCCTGAAGTTCCACCTCATCGGCTCCAAGCGGCCCCCCTCTTTGAGGTCCGCAATATTGCGACGTGAGATTGAATATCTCCATTGCCGTGAGATTCCCGAACTGCTTAGCAAACGCAGGCGATTGGATGAAATGTTTACATGGCGTAAATGGATCCGCACCTATGTCGCGCCGTGAGATATGAGGATGGCACGAAATCATACCCACTAGTGGCCTATCGTATCCAAGTTGCTCCACGTATCGCCACATGGTCGTGGTCATCGTATTCTGGTAAATTTTCTTTAAGTCTTGAATGGATTTGAATCCAAGGACCATGTCCGAAGCCTCGTTTTTAAAGCGGTCTCCCAAAAAGAGCAACTGCCCGGCAGCATAATTTGCCTCGCCTTCAAGTTTTTGGTGACATTCAGGGGAGAGCGTAAAGTCGGTATCGCCAAATAAAAACTCACCATGCCAATCACAGAGCTTATGTCCCATCTCATGAGCCTCTAGCCATCGCCATTTGGCCTCAGGCTGAGTCTTGTCGATCATGATAAACTTCTGATCAGGAACCCAGAGAGCCCTCAGATCGAGCTTCTTTACTGCTTCGATTAATAGCCATGGGCGATTTGCGAACTGGTTTCCGGCAACCTTTAATCTGTGCGCCAGACGACTCAACACGCCAGTGTCGTCATGCTGAAAATAGCCTAAGTTAAGTTCCGTCAAAAATCGAACATCCTCTAGCCTCAAAGGAGGCTCTGGGTTGCCAAGTTCTCTAAGGATCTTGGCAACCCGTGTCTCAATAGAAGTTCGGATTCGTGCCTTAATTTGCGGACTCTTAATCATATTTCATACTTCTTCAGCCAATATTGTGGCATAGTGTTCAAGCAGCTCTCGTTCTGCTTCTGTAAGTTTAGCTGAAGATTCTGATCTTGCGGCGAACTTTGTTGTTTCATACATGAATCGGTCCGATTTTGGTTCAATCAGCCCAGCCAATTGGAATAGCCCTTGCTTGGGAACACCAAATGTTTTGGCCAACTGGACGACAGCAGTAGGTTCTGGTTTGTAACAAGCATCTTGTTCCATGCTAACGGCCTCGCTCGTGTCAATACCAGCGCGAATCGCGAGTTCCTCAACCGAAAGGCCTAGATCTCGACGTTTCATTTCGACGAAGCGCCCGAATGCAACTCCGCGGACTATGTTCATTTCTGCGCTATCATGTTTCTGATCTGGCTTTCTGAGCTGATTCAGATGCAGTAGTGATCCGGCTCCGACAGTGGTGTCTCCCTCTAAATCGGCCAACCGTAGGCAGCGTTCTTTCGATAAGTTAAATTTCATATTTGCACCTCCTTAAATGCGTAGGATCGAAATACAGGCAGGTTGGAATTGGCGTTGATTGTGCAATTTGATTCTGTAGCGTCTGATTTTCATATTTTTTGGGGTTTCAGGTTCAATTGGCAAGAAAGGTCTCGGCCTGTTCGGGAGTCATTTCAAAGTAGAGCAGGTTATTGTGTGACTGATCAGGTCCTAACTCGGACATTTTGAGACGATTACGGTAAAAACTTAGAGCTCCTGGCAGGGAATGAAGACCAATTCTACCTTTGAATTCGCTGGCAAGGCTGATCTGGATGGCCAAATCAGCCAAAATCGCTCCGACACCAACGTATCTCCGTGGATTGCAAAGTTCCTTGCGGTTCCAAGGGGCTACCGCAAGAAATTCAATGTATATAAGCGATTCACCCCTTTGCTGTGGAAGGCGGGCAAATTTGGTGTTGTTTAGAAGCATTAGACCCTCAAGGGAGCCATTGGCCATAATGGAATAGGGCTCGTATGACAGACACCCTTTTGTCATTGCGAGCTTGTTTCCCCAATCCCAGTGGGCGTCCTCTGGCCATTTTTCCTTGGGGACAGAATTCAACTGAAAATCATTGCGGACTTGATCAAATGCCGGTTGCCAGGTGTTCGCCCACATCTCAATGGTTTGATCCGAAATCCCCGAAATCAGTTCGGCGGGGACAGCCTCGCCGGATTGGCCATCGCGAAGGAAAATTTCTTGTTTCATAGTCGGTCAGAGTAGCATCAGTTCGGACTTTTCCTTGGTAAGGTCGTTTTCAAAAAACAGTTTCTGTCCATCTCGAACCCGGAAGTCCACCATCTGGTACAGGCGCAGGGCCTGTCGTACGACAGCGGTCTTGCTCATGTCCTTCCGGGATGACAATTCATCCAGAGCCTCCATTTCGGGGTCTGTGAGATTGAGTGTCATGGTGCGCTTGGTGGGGTTCATCGGATTGGAATGTTGAACGGATGGCCAACGATTAGCGAAAAAAAGTGTAAAATCAAATCTTTTTTCTTGCGTTGTTGAAAAAATAGCCAATAGTTGGCCCATGCATACACCAAATGTAGCCAACGATGACCACGGCGACGCTGTGGCAAAACAGACTCAGGACTGCAACCCGACTCCAAAATGGGCCGCCGTTGTTGACGACAGTCTCTTTCCCATGCCGCGTCAGCATCTCGAAGCTGGGGACATTCTCGCCCAATCGGGCGCTGGGTTGGGAGCCGTCCTTATTCGCGACTACAACAGTCCCCACGATGTCATTCTCCACGAGACGGAACTGGTGGACTTGGCTGATGGAAACGTCTTCCGACTCGCCTCTTGTCGCGATGGTGGCTCACCGCAGCACAGTGCTTCCCCGGCAAAGCTGGCATTCGTTTGTGATGACGCCTGGGAGGTAACGGTCATCGGCAAGCAATCAGGGAAAAAGCTTAAACACCTTTTGGGTCTAGCCGACAATGCCGAGCTCTTTCGCGATTACGAATCTCCGATTGACAAGGCCGTGGCTGATGATGAGGAAGTGGAGTTCGCTGCAGGGTGTGTTTTCACTGCCAAGCGCGCAGCAGGATACTGCGTCAATATCGAAGGAACGACATACCCCTGGAGCAAGGCAACGATTACGACTGCTGAGATCCGCAATCTCGGAGGTTTGCCACCGGACCAACAGGTAGTCTGCGAGGATGAGCAAGGGAACGAGCGCACGCTAAGTGAAAGTGAAGTCATCACGCTCGACCCTTGCTGTCGCTATGGCCGCGCACCGAAATACAAACGAGGATAAGCCATGCAGACACGCACTATTCAAGAGATTGAACTGCTGAAGGTGCAATTTCCTGGCTTGCTCCACGGTGAGAAATTCGACTGGGTGATAATCCCGGAGTTGATTTTGCCTGAGGGGCGGTTCAACCGGGCGATGGCAACAACCTTGTTTGCGATTCCAGTCGGCTACCCGCAGACAGGGCCGGACAACTTCTTCATCAACGCGGACCTGTTGTTAAAGGACGGCAGCGTGCCGCCAGCATTCAACGCAGGATCTCAGTCAAGCAGCGGTCCGGCTCCAGTTGTTGGCGATTGGGGTTGGTTTTCGTGGCATCCACAGGGCTGGTGTCCAGCTGCCACTATCGAAGGCGGAGACAATCTTTTGGGATTTGTCCGGACCATCAAACTTTGCTTGCGGGGGGAGGAATCAGCATGAGCATCAGCATCAAAATTCCAGAAGATCTTGCGAAGGCATTGAAAGAACGGTTCTTCCGTAGAATTTGTGTTGATTTTGGGTGGATGTTAGTTGTGTGGCGGGCGTCGAATGCTCGCTCCTCGCCGCAGTCAAGCGGGCTGACGGCATAAAACTCAGGACGTGTTCGGCCTGCGGAGTCTTAGCGGGATTTATATCGTCAGCCCGCTTGACAGCAGCTGCGGGCTCCGCAAAGAGACCGCTATGGGTTTTGCGCGGCAAAACCCTTTGGTTTTTCTCACTGCTATGGACTTGCGAATGGCGGCCACGGGCGTTGGATGGGTTTGCGAAACAACAAACAACCCCGCAACCGCCATTCAACTCACCGTTAAAACACTTTTTCGCCGCGTGCAAGACTTCACCGGCTTTGTTTTGAAGTCCGTCCGCCACAGCCTGGATCAGCCCGATCCGTGCATCGAGGTGATTCTCGACGCCGACCCGCGTAGCAAGCGCCGCTGCTCCTGCTGCGGCAAACCCGGACGCATCCACGACAAGCTTCCCGAACGCAGATGGCATTACGTGCCTCTTTGGAATATTCCGGTTTACCTGCACTACGTGCCACGCCGGGTGATTTGCCCTGTGCTTGGAGCGCCGACCGTAGAGGCCATGCCTTGGAACCGCGGCAAAAGCCCATACGCCGAGGCCTACATGATTTTCCTCGCCCGCTGGGCCAGACGATTGTCGTGGAAGGAAACGGCCGCAATCTTCTCCGCCAGTTGGGACGCCGTGCGCCGCTCGGTCCAATGGGTGGTCGAATGGGGCCTCGAACACCGGGACTTGTCCGGCGTCACCGCCGTCGGCATCGATGAACTCCATCACGGCCGTGGCAAGAAGTCCCTCAACTTCCTGACCCTTGTCTATCAGATCGACCACGGCTCGCGCCGGTTGCTCTGGATCGGCCAGCGCCGCACCGAGGCCACCTTGCGCGAGGGTTTGGATTGTCTCGAAAGCCTTCACTCCGGGTTCCTCGCCGGTCTGCGCGTCGTTTGTTCCGACATGTGGAAACCGTTCCTGAAAGTCGTCGCCAACCGTTGCGGGCAAGCCCTCAACGTGCTTGATCCGTTTCACGTTGCCAAACACCTCAACGAGGCGGTGGACACCGTGCGCCGTGGGGAACAGGCCCGGCTGAAAGACAAGGCCGCGCGCAAACAAGCCAAAGGCGGTCGGTTCCTCCTGCTGCGGCGCGGCACCAAAGTGCGCGGCAAGGCCAGGGACAAACTCAAAGCCGTGCTCGCGGCTCTCGGAGCAACCTCCCGTGCATGGGAACTCAAGGAAAGCTTCCGGCACTTCTGGCAATACAGAAGTCCCGCCTGGGCGTCGGCATATCTCAAAGCCTGGACAACCAGAGCCATGCGCTCGCGTCTCGCGCCGATGTCCAAGGTCGCCAAAATGCTGCGCAAACATGAGGACCTTTTGCTTAACTACTTCCGCGCCAAAAGACAATATACCAACGCCATGGTCGAGGGAATGAATCACAAAGCCAGGGTCTCGCTTGCGCGTAGCTTTGGCCACCGCTCCTTCGAAATACTCAAACTCGTTCTCTATCATAACCTTGGAGCCCTTCCTGAACCTCCTTGCTCACACAAATTCTGCTGACGAGGCGAAAGAACATCTGTTTCAGAATGAAATTGAGCAAGGGGCATTTCTCTTTGCGCGAACTGAGGTTCTTGGAGATGATCTGGCGCTCGTCGTGGTGGATTCGTATTTGGTCCCTGCACGTGGATGGGAGATGCAGATGGACGTGTATCTTCAAATGAAGGATTCGGAGCGGGCGAAAATCATGAAGATGGCGCGTGCAAAGAACCTCTGCGCTATAGACTGCCACTCACACCCTCACGCATACGCGGATGTCTGGTTCTCGCCGAGCGATGTGTTCGGCATTGCGCAGTTCGCCGACTACGCAAAATGGAAGCTCGATGGCCGACCATTTGCTGCAATTGTGTGGGGTGAGAATTCCGCGGATGCAGTGGTGTGGTCAGGTGACTTCGCCGGGCCGGTCACGCCTGACGAAATCCTCATTGTCGGACCGTCGCCATCCAAATTGAAGCCAACTGGCTCGTGGTTCAAATCGCCGAGAGGCAAGCACCGTTTTGATTCCTATGAATAACCAACGATATGAACGACAAATCCTGATGTTCGGGAAAGCGGGTCAACAGAAGCTTGAGGTTCAGAAAGCCGGTGTCGTAGGCGCGGGCGGAATAGGGTCACAAGTGTGCCAGGCTCTCGCCTATACGGGAGTGAGAGATTTCGTCGTGGTGGACGACGATACGCTGGAGGAAACTAACATGAATCGCGTTGCGGGTGCATTCCCATCCGATATCGGAAGGCATAAGGTTGAGATCGCCAAGCGCCACATTGGGCAAATCAAATCCGACGCGACGGTTCTGGCCATTCCTAAAAACCTGCGAACACACAGAGCAATGCAAGCGCTCACCGAGTGCTCAGTTATTTTCGGCTGCGTGGACCACGACGGTCCTCGGCTGGTTCTTACCGAATTGGCGGCCGCTTATTCCATCCCTCTCATAGACGCTGCGACAGAAATCTTTCCAGAGATCGAAGGGCAGACGTTTCATTTTGGCGGTAGAGTCGTGATCGCTAGGCCGGGTGACTATTGCCTCTTCTGCGCCGAGCAAATAGACCGCGAACTTGCCAAAGAGGATCTCGAAACTCCTGAAGTCCGAGCCGTCAGACGACAGCACGGCTATGGTGTCGGGAAGGATAATCCAGCACCTTCCGTTTTCGCACTAAACGGGATCATAGCCAATATGGCAATCATGGAGTTTATCGTGATGACTACAGGAGTTCGTCAAACTGCTCGGAAGCTGACTTACAAAGGGGACCGTGGTGTGGTCACATCAAACAACACCGCAAACCCGGATTGTTTCACGTGTGCCAATTGCGGCCAAGGCGAGGGAGCAAACATCTGGCGCTACGTCTTGGGTGCCTAACTGTTGCGCCAGATAAACCGGGTAACTACAGATGTTCGCTCGATCGATAGGATCGTGTCCAGCGACAATTATGGATCGACGATTCGGTTCTGGCATCCGTTCCGGCATGGTGTTGGTAGAAGCGGATTTAACGTCGGACATTTGTCCGGGGCGTGGTGTTGTCTCCAAAGATGAATGTGGGGCTGGTCATGTCGTGCGGATCGCGGCGGATCGCAGCGGGTCTGGGCTCAGGAATTTGTCCTTCAAAAATGGCAAAATAACCAGCCGGGGTTTCTTCTTGGCGAATTTCCTTTTCCGGCCACAATTCCCCGTGATCATGGCCGGATACCCCACCCCTCGAATCCCCGATTTTCGGGTAAACCCTTATGGCAGTAGGGCTGGCCGCCGACATGAAAACTGCAAATTACGTGACCGGATCGATTTGCACGTGGAAGTGCCGCTGGTGGATTTCCGCGAGTTATCATCTAACGCCGCCACCGGCGAGAAATCGGAAACCATCCGGGCGCGGGTGGTGCAGGCACGCCGGATCCAAACCGAGCGCTTCCGCAAATCCAGCAACTCGACCAACTCGGCGATGAGCCCGCGCCAGATGAAGGCGCATTGCCAGATCGATAGCGAGAGCACCTCATATCTCGAACATGCGATGGAGGAGATGAACTTTTCCGCCAGAGCCCACGACCGGATCCTCAAGGTCGCCCGCACCCTGGCCGATCTGGCAGGCGCACCTAACATCCGCGCCACCGACGTGCTGGAGGCGATCCAGTACCGCTCGCTGGATAGGAAACTATTTTCGTAGGGAGGACCAGAGATGAACCAGAGATGAACCAGAGATGAACCAGAGATGAACCAGAATGGGAATGATGGGAATGATGGGATTCATACCTCCCATACTTCCCATACCTCCCACGATCCGGAACGCCTCCTGCCCCCGCGGGGTGACTACAAAACCCTGCTCTCCTTCCAAAAAGCAGAGGTGGTCTATGACATCACGTTCCGTTTCGCGCACAAGTTCCTGGCCGGGGGTGATCGAACCATCGACCAGATGATCCAGTCCGCAAGGTCTGGCAAAAAGAACATCCTTGAAGGCAGCAAAGCCGGGCTGACTTCCAAGGAAACCGAGATCAAGCTGACCAATGTCGCCCGTGCCAGCCTCGAAGAACTCCTCGATGACTACGAGGATTTCCTACGGGCCCGCGACCTACCCAGGTGGGACAAGGAATCCGCACAAGCCCGCTACGTGCGTCGTCTCGGCCAAACCACGCCCCACACTTATGAACTCTATCGGGAATTCATGGAGACGCGCCCGCCGGAGGTCATCGCCAACATCGCCATCTGCCTCATCCATCAGACGAATTTCCTCATCGACCGGCAGCCGCGCCGGCTTGAGAGGGACTTCCTCGCGCAAGGCGGGCTGCGCGAGCGAATGACCCGCGTGCGGCTTGCCAACCGCAGCAAACCGCCTCAGAAATGATTGGCATTCCTCCCATCATTCCCATTCCCTATGAAAATCATCCCCGCCATTTTTGAGGAGCATGAAATCCGCCGCCTCTACGATGAGAAGACCGAAACCTGGTTCCTCTCCGTCGTGGACATCGTCCAGATTCTCACGCAACAACCGGATTACAAAGCCGCCCGGAACTACTGGAAGGTGCTGAAAAACCGTCTCGCCAAGGAAGGAAGTCAGTCGGTTACAAACTGTTACCGACAAAGAACAAGCGGCCCATTGTTAGACCGGATCGACATTTACTGCGAGGTGCCGTTGGTGGACTTCCGGGAGCTTTCTCCTAACGCCGCCAGCGGTGACAAATCGGAAACCATCCGCGAGCGGGTCGTGCAGGCGCGCCTCATCCAAACCGAGCGCTTTCACGAAGCAGGCAACTCGACCAACGCGGCGATGAGACCGCGCCAGATGAAGATGCATTGCCAGATCGACTCAGAAGCCACCGGCTATCCGGAACACGCGATGGAAGAAATGAATTTTTCCGCCCGCGCTCATGACCGGATCTTGAAAGTGGCACGCACCCTGGCGGACCTGGCCGGTTCGCCTAACATCCACGCCACCGACGTGCTGGAGGCGATTCAATACCGCTCGCTGGACCGCATGCTGATTAGCTGAGCCCATCGTCTGGTGGTGTCGTATGTTTGCTTCAGAGGCTGCAAGTGCCTGTTTGAGGGTCGCAGACCGGTCCTGATGCCAGAGGTTCCCAGAACCATCCGTTGCCAGCAACCGGCCAACGATGATCAGCGCGTGCGGTTGAACGCCCAGCGCCAAACCCAGTCACTCCGGCCGGCCAGTGCAACCAGGGGATCCTGCAGCAATGGCATCTGAACGATTTGCTGCAGCCATCGGGCCCAGGCCAGCCGGCGGTTGAAAACGGCATCGCAATCCCGGGTGATTTTTTGGTGCGCCTCGTTCCAGGATAATTCGCCTCTGCTCCACGCGACGAGAGGGCCACTAGCCAGTTCCGCAGATTCAAAAGCCATCGACATGCCGTTGCCTGTCACGGGAGGAATCATGGTGATGACCAGCCTCATGAAGCTGCACCGGGACATTGTGCTGCCGCAGCGCGATGCCAAGTGTCAGGCCTGCGAGCCCGCCGCCGACAATGGTGACTGGGATTGTGTCGGCCATGATTCAAGTGGTGTGATGACGCGCAATGAAAACATGGCTGAAGAGTCCGGACCTGTGCTCCGTGTATTGCCAGTGATCGTGGTCCGGCCACAATGCGGAAAGCTCTCCGCCAGCGAAGCCCGCGCGCACACTGACCACCGCATCGTGACGCGTCACATCGTTGCATCCCAACGCCCATAACATACGGCTGCAAAACATCGGCCATGCCCCGCGCCTCGGTTCGATGGCGATGAATACCTTCGTCCGCTGGGAAACCAAGCGCAGCAGTTCCACAAGTTGCTTGTCATCGAAATGATGTAAGAACAGATTGGCGATGACCACCTCGGCCGGTTGCGCTGTTCGCAGCCAGTCGAAAACGTCGGCAACAACGGCTTCGCCGTACCATCCCAGTGCGGCGAGTGAAGCAAGGGTTTCCGCAGACACGTTGCTGTGCTTGTCGAGCAGTGTGATAGCTGAAACCTGCGATGGGTGTTCCGACGCGAATGAAGATACCTCGCCAACCGTGCGGAGGCGATCCGCCACACGCAGGAAAAACCTGCCGTCGCCTGCGCCCAATTCGGTAATGCGTGCGGCCAACCCCGGGGTCAGCACATTTCGCAGTGCGTCTGCCATAAGGGCGTGATTGCGCATGCAAATGTTCACACGGTGCAGATCACCGCGAGAGCGAACTGCACGCGAATCCTGTGGTGACAACGTGTCGAGGAGTTCGGGCCGGATGATGCGTTTCATGTGTTTCATGGGTCATAGTACTGTCCGGTGTCGGCAATTAACGTGCCGATAATGACGGACCTCGATAATGGGGTGTTCTCCCCATGGCGTAGCCGCCTGTGCCGAGGTGGATGTAGCCACGTCTCCATGGGCTCGAGTGGCTCAAAGTTGGGATATTCGCGGCGGGGCATTTCGTCCGTTATCATCAAATTCCGACACGACAGCCGTGGGCGCTGAAGCCGGCTCCAAAGCTCGTCAGCCACCAATCGCCTTCTTCATCGGGCGACCCGTCACGCAAGGCCCGCTCCAGAGCGAACAGCACCGAGGGGCTGC
>Ga0209697_10007405_pt1 | contig 12851 bp, 11 predicted proteins | sample AliMusrvi5mmetaG_FD_184115 | JGI IMG/M metagenome (GOLD analysis project Ga0209697, IMG submission 184115) | Freshwater lake bacterial and archeal communities from Alinen Mustajarvi, Finland, to study Microbial Dark Matter (Phase II) - Alinen... | ecosystem: Environmental > Aquatic > Freshwater...
CGGATGGCCTATGGGTATCGAGATGTTAAATACTTTTTACTGAAAATCCACCAGCATTGTGGGCTGTTAAATCCACGGCTTTCAACTTAAACACGAAAGAGTCATCTTTTTATATAAAAAAACGGGCTAATGCGCGCGTCCATGTTCTGCTGATGGCTGCTTTTAAGCTCAAAGACAAGGGGGCGCAGGAGCAGGATTGCGTGATCACCAATGTCAGCGTGAGCGGTGCGGGTATTACTTTTCCCCGCATTGAAGGGGCCATGATTGTTAACGGCGCAATTGTTCAGCTCAAAATTCTCATACCTCGCACAGTGCTGCATGTTTCCGTTCAGGGCGAAATCATGTGGGCTAAGCAGCGCACAAAAGATATTCTGGCAGGAGTCAGATTTCTTGACATGATCAGCGAGAGCATGTTTCAGCAGTTCCAGAAAAAGACGGACAAGGTTTAACCCCAGCCGCGCAGATACAAAAAAGCCCGACTCCCAGTGGAATCGGGCTGTTAAATTTGGCTCCCCAGCGCGGACGGATCTGGGCACTGGGAGATTACAGTAAGTCTTTGACTTTTCTTTTCTGATAATTTTGTACAAGCCTACCGCAGTTCTGATGCGTACTAAAGCCCTGCCGACATTTTGCGGCGAACTTTTTATTGACACATAACCACCTTGAGCATATACTTATTTAACTAAAAGTTAATTTTTGCTATCAAAAAAATATTAAAAAATGCTAGTTTTAGTCCTGATTGCTATATTCTGCAGTACTCTTCTTCTGAAACAGTCGAAAATAATGCAGCTCATTTCAAAGCGGCAAAGTGAGTATAGGTTATTCAGGGCTATCTAGCTTAGGTGAAAACTAATGTCTTCTCTGGCTGTGTTTATCTGGATTGTCAATATCGTATGCGACACTATGGGGCATATTGCCCTGAAGTATGCGGCAATACTGGATCATGAAACCGAATTGGGGCGCTGGAAGGCCATGCTCTCTTCACTCCCGCTCTGGATCGGGGTCGTTTGTTTTTGTCTGGAATTCGTCGTCTGGCTGGCCTTTTTGTCGGTGCTATCGCTTTCGCAGGGTGTTTTGCTGGGTGCGATCAATATGGTTGCGATAGTAGTCGCCGGTAAACTGCTGTTTAAAGAACGCCTGGACCGCATGCGGGTCATCGGCGTCGGCTTGATATCCCTTGGCGTTGCACTTGTAGGAATTTTTGCGTGAATAGAACATGGTTTTATATTATCGGCTTTGGTGCGCTGATGCTGTTCGATACGCTCACCCAATTTTCATTTAAGCTGGCCTCATCGCATGCCGGCGAGTTTGTTCCGCGACTTGACTGGCTTGTTACAGTGTTCAGCAAGCCCTGGGTATACGGCGCGGTGCTGGGGTATCTGGGCGCTTTTGTTGCCTGGATGACACTGCTTAAGCATGCGCCCGTGGGCCCCGCATTTGCAGCATCACACATGGAGATTGTCTTTGTGCTGATACTGTCAGCTCTGTTTTTTGACGAAAAACTGAAAGCCATGCAGATTGTGGGTGCAGCATGCATAGTCCTCGGTATTGTATGTTTAAGTTTGAGCGAGTCCAAAAATCCTCATGATTGACCGCTTGCGTGAACCACCCCCTACAGCAGGACTGGCGCTTTCATGGCGCGATTTTCTGCCCGGCCCCCCGTCCCTTGAACGAAAAATAGCGGACTTTATCGGCGTGCCGGAGGTTCAGATCGAGTGCTCGGGAACCGCGGCTTTAGTTGTTGCCCTGCTCACGTTAAAAAACATGAGCCGGCGCCGCTCAGTGGTTATCAGCGCGTATACATGCCCCTGGGTAGCTCTTGCCGTGGTGCAGTGCGGTCTTACGCCCGTTGTCTGCGATTCGCGCAAAAATCATTTTGAACTCTGCCTGGAATCTCTTGCTGCTGTTTGTACTAACGATACGCTGGCTGTTATACCGACACATCTGGCAGGGCGTGTAGCTCAACTTGACGCTGTGACGAGCATTGCTAGGAGCGTGGGGGCTTATCTGGTAGAGGATGCCGCACAATCATTCGGGGCGCTGCATGCCGCTCATCCTGTGGGAACATTGGGGGATATAGGGTTTTACAGTTTAGGCGTCGGAAAAGGGCTGACTATATATGCCGGCGGCGTGCTGGTGGCCCGCGACGAGAAGATGCGCGAGTCTTTGCGCCGGACAAGCGCGCAATTTGTTCGTGCTAGCTTTGCACGGGAAGTGAAAAGAATTGTCGAGCTTGTTGGCTATTACCTGTTGTACCGGCCCTTTGGCATGGGACTGGCGTTTGGCATACCGCTGCGCCGCCATCTTACAAAGGGCAGGTTGATAGAAGCGGTGGGCGATGACTGCGCTCTGCCTGTCACTTTGCACCGGGTGGGAACATGGCGAAGGACTGTCGGCGCACATGCGTTCACGAGATTCCCTGATTATGTACTCAGCACCCGCATGCAGGCCGAGGGAAGAATAGCCCGGCTGGGAACTATTCCCGGCGTTACGGTCATTACCGACACCCCTGAAAATCAGGGTGTCTGGCCGTTTTTGTTAGTGCTTATGCCATCACAAAAGTCCCGCGATGCTGCGCTTGCTTCATTGTGGCGGCAGGGCCTGGGTGTTGGCCGATTATTCATACATGCTTTGGCCGATTATCAGTACCTGGCGGGTTATTTTGCCGGGGCGCATACCCCGAACGCAACGGATTTTGCCGAGCGTTTGCTGATAGTCACCAATACTGTCTGGTTGCGGGAAAAAGATTTTATAAAAACGTGTGCTGTTTTGGCGGAGCAGGCGAGTAATGCTTAGAGTTGAATGGGTGACTTCAGAGGCGGACATTCCCGCCGGCCTGTGGGATGAATGGTTTGCCGCGCCGTATGAAGGCAGATGGTGGTATCAGGCCCTTGAGCGGTCCGGCCTCGGGGACCAGTTCACTTTTTTTTATGCCATTGTGTATCGGCACAATGATCCCGTTGCTGTTGCCCCCGCGTTTTTGATGGATGTACCTGTTCAGCTGGTTTTCCCGCCTGCAGTGATGCCCATGGTGAATCTTCTCGGACGATTTTTCCCTTCACTTCACTATCAGCGCACATTTTTTATCGGCTCGCCCTGCGGCGATGAAGGCCGCGTCGGGATAGGTGACGGAGCCGACTTCCCGGAAGTGTTGCGCGTTCTTAATCAGGCCATGCAGGAACAGGCAGATACAATTAAGGCTCCCATGCGTGTCTGGAAAGATTTCGCTGATGAGCATCAGGCGGATTTTTCAAAACTGCAAAAGTCCGAAGGGTTGTTTAAACTGATAAGTTTTCCCGGCACTGCGGTCAAGCTGGAGGGTGCCAGTAAAGAAGGGTATATCGCATCGCTCAAAGCATCACGGCGCAACAAGCTGAAAAAAAAGCTCAATCAGGCAGCCAAAGCGCCCGTAGATGTGCACATTCTTCAGCAACCAAGCGCAGAGGAACTGGACGAGATATTCTGCTTATTCTGGCAAACATACGAAAAAGGCGCCACCAAGTTTGAGCGGTTAAACCGCAAGTTTTTCGATGTAATATCGGGCTGCGCCCCTGCCTGCTATGTTGTACTCAGAGAGCGGCACAGTAAAAAGATACTTTCATTCATGCTGTGCTTTGCCCTTGGCACGCACGTGATCAATAAATTCATCGGGATTGATTACAGCCGGCCCAAAGAGTGGTTTTTATACTTTCGCTTATGGGAGGCCGCGGTTGAATGGGCCTACTCCATAGGGGCGCGTTCAATACAAAGCGGGCAAACCGGATACGCCGCGAAAATCGAGCTTGGCAATGACATGGTAGCGCTGACCAATTATTGCAAACACAAAAATCCGATCATGCACAGGATATATGCCAGGGTGGGCAGGATGATCAATTGGGACACGTTGGATGAAGACCTGTCTGTGTATGCAAAAGCATATCCGGAGCTCATGCCTGACTCCAAGAATCAGCCACAGTAAAGTATCGATTGGCGTTGTTGAACTTGTTGAATTACCAGCAGTACAGCCAAAGTTTTGAAAATTTCCGAGTGCAGAACACCTGTCTGATGTAATGTTTTGAAGACGGGCCTAGTAAAAGACACACACCAAAAATAATAGGGCATGCGGAAATTAAAAAAAGCCCGGCTCCTTGCGGAATCGGGCCTTTTAGAGCATGTAATTTTATTCTATAGCCGTTTACACCGGAGAGCTTTTGGTTCATTCGCCCGTGCTATATTCTCGCAAGATAGGCCACTAGGGGAAATACGCTTGTGGCTCGAACCGCACGGGCTGCCTCGCCAAAAACTCCTCGGTGAACATATGGCTACAGCATTTTGTTAAATGCTCTAATATTGATGATTTCGTAAAAGTCAAAAATTCGACAAAATAGTCATACCGGCGAAAGCCGGTATCCGGGAATTTCAGGCGGTTACAAAGCACTGGACACCGGTTTTCACCAGAGGTGTGACGACTTTTTACGACTTCATCAACAATGCTCACGGGAACAGGCTCAAAGCATGGGGGGATTAAAAAAAACGATCCATGAATAAATTCAGAGAGCGCCCGGGTTCATCAGGATTATTTTTAATGTACAGGGACTATATTATTTGTTAATTAATCCAAAACGGTTTGAAGCGGATGCCGGCTTGAATTGCTATACGGGCGGCACTGAAAAATCGCATCAGGCGCAAAGCTGGCTTGCGGGAAAGAGAGAAACGACCATGTATGAAGTATCAATTCAGACGGCCTTTTCAGCGGCCCATCGGCTGAGAAATTATCAGGGCGATTGCGAGGCACTTCACGGGCATAACTGGAAGGTCCAGGTTACCGTGCAGGCCCGCAAGCTCAATGATATCGGTCTTGCCATCGACTTTAAGATATTGAAAAAAATTACCGGCGAAGCTTTGTCGCGCATGGATCATACCTGCCTGAACGATATTTCGCCCTTTGATGCTGTAAATCCAACATCCGAAAATATAGCACGGGTGATTTTTGAAGAGCTGAAGCCGCGGGTTACAGAACTTGATGTTGCTCTGGCGAAAATTTCCGTCTGGGAATCCGATAATGCCTGGGCATCCTATTGTGAGGGGGATTAACGCCATGCCGCTCAAGGACATGCAGAGCCAGGATGACCACCGCCGGATAGAAATCGACAAGGTCGGCGTTAAGGGAATAAACTACCCCATAGTGGTGCTGGATAAAGTCAATAAGGTGCAGCACACGGTTGCAACGATCAATATGTACGTGAGCCTGCCGCACCATTTTAAAGGCACCCACATGAGCCGTTTTATCGAGGTGCTTAATACCTACCGGCATGGCATCAGCACGCAGAATATTTTCGAAATGCTCATTAAGATGAAGGAAAAGCTCCGGTCTGAATCGGCGCATATAGAAGTTTTTTTTCCGTTTTTTATTAAGAAGCAAGCTCCGGTCACCGGAGCCGCAAGCCTTATGGAGTATACCTGTCAGCTGATCGGCTCCCACAAGGAAAAGCTTGATCTGATCGTCGGGGTGGAGGTGCCCGTGACAACGCTGTGCCCCTGCTCCCGGGAGATAAGCAATTACGGGGCTCACAATCAGCGCAGTGTTGTTCGGGTGCAGATCCGGTTCAAGAAGTTTTTCTGGATAGAAGACTTGATCGCCCTCATCGAGTCATGCGCGGTAAATGAGATTTACCCCTTGCTGAAGAGGCCGGATGAAAAGTTTGTCACGGAAAAGGCCTACGATAATCCCATGTTTGTAGAGGATATTGTGCGCTCCGTTGCCGCCCGTTTGGAGCTTGACGCTAATATAACCTGGTATATGATCGAATCCGAGAATTACGAAAGCATACATAATCACAGCGCCTACGCCCTGGTGAAAAAGCAGTAGCCCGGATTATTCATGAGGTTCCATATCTGGGCTCGGAGGTCGGGGGTAAGGGTTCGGGGGCATGGGTATATATTAACAGTCTCATAATAGTATTTACCGTTTAACGCCGTATTCCGTTACTTTTTTGCCAGTAGGCGCAAAAAAAATATCAATTCTATTATGAGACCCTTAATAAAAGAAGTGACAAGTGACGTGATTGAAAACCCCTCAACCATGACCAGTTTTGCAGGTTGGGTTAAGCCCGAAAAATATTGTTGGGTATCGCTGCTCAACCCAACCTACATAAAAACCAATGCTTGCGAAAAAATACGAGCATAAGTCCGTAGGGAGGGTGCCAACCCGCCATTGTTTTAACATATGACAACATCGATCCCGATTACCCCTTTGAAGCCTATATTTGATGGGTATATCGTAGGGGTTCAAAATTTTGAACCCCTACGAAACGATCAAGCTGCGCACAAAAGCAGCCATGCCGGTTGACATAACGCCACATATCAGCCCGCAAGCCGCGCCGCAAGATGTTTAATCACGCCGCACATTTTTTGCCCGGACGCCCCTGCCCACATCTTGCGCCCATATTTGCCTTGACACACAGCCACCCTCAATTTATATTCTGCTCATCCGAAAGCGAGTTCCTGTGCGGCCAGGCAAGGTTACGTAATTCAGCGGGTGTGAATCCCGTCCCGGAAGGTAGGCCAACCAACGGGTAGCGAGTCCTTGGAGGCTGTGTGGTAACATGCAGTTTTAAGCGTAGGATAGCGAACAGGCAGGCCGTAAACCGAAAGGCTGAAGCGATTGAGCCCCGTAATGCTTATTCTGAGAAGGACGACACTCTAGGAACGGTGGAAGTCACTATGGGTGTTTCCGTTAATGGCAAGGAAAAACCTGCTTTTTCGGGGACTGAGAGCATGGCATGTCTGATATGGTGATTACATAGCAACCATCTTCACTACGCCCTTGACCTCTGGTTTGAGAAGGTCTACCGAAAGAGTTGCACAGGATATGCCCGACTCATCAGATATGCTGATGACTTCGTTGCATGCTTTCAGACTAAAGCGGATGCGGATAGATTCCGTAACGAATTAGGTGAGAGAGTGGGCAATTCAATCTTGAGGTAGAAGCGACGAAAACCCGGGTAATGGAGTTTGGGCGATTCGCCGTCGCACATGCCGCACGAAAAGGAAAAACAGCAGAGACATTTGATTTTCTGGGTTTTACCCACTACTGCGGCAAAAGCAGAGACGGCAAGAGATTTCGGATGAAACGGTTAACAGCCCGCAAGAAGTTTACCGCCAAACTCCACGCCTTCAAACAATGCAGGTTGCCGGTGATTGTATATGCGACGAATCCCTAAAATATTGTACAAGAGCAGGCAGTGGCTAGCGCTGTGCTGTGTGCTCGTGCTGGCCTATGTTCTCAGGGTTTTGATAATAACCCACGGGCTTCCGTACCCCTATCACTGCGATGAGCCCAACTTGATACACAACGCTTTAAGGATCCTGAAAACGGGGGACTACAATCCGCACTGGTTCGGCTACCCGACACTGCTCACCTATATTCATACGCTTGATTCCGTCTTTTGTTATTTCTATGCGGTGAAGCACCATTTACTGCGGGACATGACCGAAGTGTTGACCAATGCCGATACCGGCTGGTGGTGGTCGATCAGCCATCCTATTTTCTATTTTTGGGGCAGGCATGTAACTGTGGTTTTTGGAACTTTGTCCGTTGGCCTTGTGTATTTGATATGCCGAAGGTATTCCTGCTCCTTGTTTACCGCGATTTTGGCTTCCGTGTTTTTAGCCTGCAACATCCCGTATCTGCATTTATCACGGGTCATTACCGTTGATGTGCCGACTTCCTTTTTTGTTCTGGCAACCGCCTTTTCTTCGATCTTATTAATGGTAAAAGGCGAGAGAAAATACTACCTGATTGCCGGCCTCCTGGCCGGGTTTGCCATATCGGCGAAATATAATGCCTACCCCGCAGCACTGTTGCCCTTGCTGGCCCATATTCTAAACAAGGAGAAAAAAGCATTTTTCAGCCCCGATGTGCTCCTGATCATCGCCGCTGTTCCTCTTGGGTTTCTTATCGGCACCCCCTATGCGATTGGAGATCTGCCGGGATTTCTCAAGGGCGCCGGGGACAATGTGTGGTATTACAGCAATTTTGGCGAAAACTCCATGATGCTGCAGCAGCTGGTTTTTTTCTATCATGGCTTTTGCGAAGACCGCTGGGCCATGGGCGGCGGCGGCGGCGTGGGCACCTTCCTTGTGTATGCCGCCGTGTGCGGCATGTTTACCGGCTTTCTGGTTAACCGGCGCTTGCAGATATTGCTGCTGTCCTACCCCGTGGCCTATGTTCTGTTCATGTCGACCATGCGGGCCAACTTCATGCGCAATATGATCGTGGTAAACGCCTACCTCTGTATTTTTGCCGCCCTGTTCATTTATCAGGCTTCAACTTTTATCTACAAAAGCCTGAAGAAAAAAATTGCCGTGAGCGAAGGCGTTTTTTTTACAGCGGTTCTTGCGATTTTTCTGATCATGCCATTATACAAGGGAATAAACTGGACCATTAAAGAGTTCAACCAGACAGACTCCCGGGTGCTGGCCGTTCAATGGCTGGAAAAAAATGTGGCGCCGCCGCACAAAGTCGCTTTGGCCAGGGAACTGCGATGGTTCATGCCGCATCTGGACAAGCTCGGCTTTGAGCATGTTCTTGTAGGCCAGCTCGAAAAAGACCCGGCCTGGTACGGCAAAGAAGGTTTTGAGTATGTAGTTGTGGCTAAAAAATACATCAACCAGGAAGATCCGGGCATGCCATTGCTGCAAAAATACAATGAATCATTTTCAAATATGCCTGTTGCCGCAGCTTTTGGCACGCAACCTATGGATTTGAATATATTTACCGTGGACCCTAAGCTTGCAATAGTGAAGGTTGCTGCTTCCCCTGAGAAAGCTGGAAACAGTAAAGCACCCCGATAATCCGCAGTGAACGCTCTTGCCCGCACCGCACTCGTAGGAGTTCAGCAGATTGTTGAGCAGGCTGTTCAAGAATGCTCAAATGCAAGTCGCGCAGAATCATGCGAACTGAGGCGTGCTTTTTCGTGCGCCGCAGTGAAGCCTGCTAGGTGCGCATCTGCAGCTCTTCGTTGGCCAGGATGAGGCGGCTTGCCACCAGTCGCACGATGAAGCGGTGAAACGCCGAGGCAAGCTGCGGGTCCTGCGCCTCGATGCGCGAAAGATCCTCTGATCTGAGAAGATATAAAACCGCCGGCCCGTCAGTGTACACCGATGGTAACAGTTTAGCCCTTTTGGCAAAAAGGATTCCGGGCAAGGGAAATGACTTGGAATGGGGTTATAAAAAAGGTGGTCTACGTTTGACTTATGAACGCTGAGAAGTGTTGTCGGTCTAATCTATATTTGCATGCTGGGCAAGCAGGGACGCATACACTATTGTTTGCATTGACTGATTTACTGCAGGCACTACCTCAATGACGGTTATTTATCGAGAAGCTCAGGCAGGATGGTTTCAAGGAATTCCGTGGGGCTTGCAATCGAAAACGCGCAGGGGCCGGATTATTTTCAGCTTTTGAAAATGCTTCTTATTGAAGCATCTGGGGCTATGGGAAATGCAAAAACGGCCACCTCCGAAGATCAAATCGCCGCCATCGGATTATTATGCCGATGAGCAAATTTCCACACATGACAACGTCGATCCCGATTACCCCTTAGAAGCCTATATGTAATTTACACAATCAAGGCAAGCTCGTCAGAGGTGCGCACAAAAGCAGCCATGCCGGTTGACATAGCACCAAATATCAGAGGCGCCCGCCGCGCCGTAAGATATTTAATGGCACTGCGGATTTTTTGCCCGGACAGCCCTGCCCATATCTTGCGGCAAACTTTGTATTGACACACAACCGCCCTCATTTTATAGTCTGACCATCCCAAAGCGAGTTCCTATCAATGAAACAAATCCGCATCGGCTATCTTTCCACGCTGTATCACACCTCGCATATCCTGAAATCACAGGGGTATATTGCAACAGAGCTGGGCATAGAGCCGCAGTGGCTGCTGTTTGGCACGGGGCCTGCCATGATAGAGGCGTTTTCGCGCGGCGAGCTTGATCTGGGCTATATCGGGCTTCCGCCGGCCATGATCGGCATCAGCCGCGGAATGAAACTTACATGCATTGCCGGAGGCCATATTGAAGGCACGGTGCTGGTTGGTCCGGAAGGCGCCGGGGCTGCACGGGACGCTCAGGATATCGATAGTATTCTTGCACGGTTTGCGGGAAAAAAAATCGGAGCGCCTGCCCGCGGCTCTATACACGACATCATCCTGCGCCATCTGTTGCATACCCGTGGAATCATCGACAGTACGGTCGTCAACTATCCCTGGGCAGATCTTATGCCACAGGCGATTGCCGATGGCGAGATCGCGGCAGCAGCGGGCACGCCACCCCTTGCGGTGGTTGCGCAGGCCTGGTACGGCTACGGCATTATTATACCGCCCCGGCTTTTATGGCCCTTCAACCCCAGCTACGGCATAGTCGTTACTGAAGGCATGTTGCAGGAAAGGCAATTGCTGGAGGGTTTTTTACGGCTGCATGAACAGGCCAGCAATCTTATCCGGGAAAATAGCGATGAGGCTGCCCTGATCGTGGCGCAGGAGATTAAAGTTGTTGATGCCGACTTTGTGCGCACGGTGTTTGCGATTTCACCCCATTACTGCGCAGCTCTTCCGGAGCCCTATTGCCGGGCCGCCATGGCGTTTGTTCCGGTGCTGCGGGAGCAGGGCATACTTGACAGGGAGCTTTCGGAGCAGGAGGTTTTTGATTTTTCCTTCATCAGGCGGGTGCATCCCGAAGGGCACCATTACTGATCGTCGTGCTTCTTTTTTAGCGGGCAGCCTTCAACTACGACGGTGAATTCGCCTTTTATGACCGTGTTGCCGAGTTTTGCGGCAATATCGGCAAGCGTCCCGTATATAAATTCTTCATGCAGCTTGGTCAGCTCGCGGCCCACGGCAGCGCGCCGGTCGCCAAGAACTTCCAGCATATCGGCTATGGCTGCCTGGATTCGATAGGGCGATTCATAAAATATAAGCGTTCGCTCTTCAGAGGCTATTTTTTTCAGGAGATTTTTGCGCTTGCCGGACTTGGGCGGCAGAAACCCTTCAAAGGCAAACCGGTGTACGGGCAGGCCCGAGGCGCTCAAGGCGGCGATTGCTGCGCAGGCGCCGGGCACGGGCACAACGGTTATTGATTCTGCAATGGCTGCGGCAACAATGCGAAATCCCGGATCGGAAATGGTCGGGGTGCCGGCTTCTGATACCAGGGCGATATTTTTCCCCTCTTTCAGCTGGCTTACCAGCCAGCCGGTCTTGACCTGTTCATTGTGCTCAAAGTAGCTGGTAAGGGGCTTCTTTATGGTATAATGGTTCAAAAGAATGGAGGTTTTGCGCGTGTCTTCGGCTGCTATCAAATCGACTTCGCCGAGGATCCGCACGGCCCGCATGGTGATATCTTCAAGGTTGCCGATTGGGGTGGCTACAATATACAGCGTACCGGTTGACATGCCTGGTGGTCCTTGTTGTAGGGTAATCGTTTGACCGGCAGTTTAATGCATCACAACGTTGCTGTCCATAGATTATGAAAAGAAAAAGAACAACAGTCCGCCTGTCGCCCGAGCTTGATCAGCTACTGTGCGACCAGGCAGAAACCAGCCCCGGACTGCAGAAAAACAAGAAACAGCTGCAGGAGCTGGCAATCGCGGTAAAGGCCCTCTCGGACGCCTATGTGGAGCCGGAAAAGTGCGACTGGCAGGGGCTCTACAAAAACACGGCGGCTGTCAGCGCCTATCTGCTGTATTACCTGCCGGTGAACCTGGTAAAAATTTTTCCGGTGCTGGAGGAACTTGTCAAAGGCGGGGCTTTCGATCCCGCGCAGCGGCAGCATCTGTCGGTGCTTGATATCGGCTGCGGGCCGGGAACGTTTATGCTCGGGCTGCTTGAATATATCCGCAGCGCGGCCGTGCTGGAAGCATCCGCCCTGCAATCAATTTCCCTGACCGGCATCGACCGCGTGAAAGACAGCCTTGCTGCGGCACGCAGTCTCATTAGCCGCTATTGCAGCCTGGGCTGCCTGCCGCAGGGTATGACCGCGGAGGCGTCGTTCAGGCAGGGCTCCGCGCTCTCGCCCGATTTACTGAAAAGCCCTGAGCTCTATGACCTTATTATCGCCGGCAATGTCCTGGCTGAACTTCAGGATGCCGCGCTCGGCCCCTGCCTGCAAACAATCGCTGAACACCTGGCGCCCGGCGGCGCGCTCATCATTATCGATCCCGGCACGCACCGCGCTGCGCGGCGTTTGCTTGAAGTGCGACAATTGCTGCTTCAAAATTCAGCGCTGCGGCTGTATGCCCCCTGCCTGTCGGCTGCAGAATGCCCACTGCAGAATGATCATCCCGCTCAGTGGTGCCATGAAAAGCTTTTCTGGCAGCCGACAGAGGCGGTGCGCCTGATCGACGGGGTGCTCGGGTTTACCAAAGAGAAGGGGATCAAGTACTCATTTTTGAGCTTTGTAAAAAGTGATGCGGACCGGCTGAGCGCCCATGCGGACCTGGCCCGTGAGAACATATGGCGGGTTTCAAGCTATGTGATCAAAAACAAGGGAGAGGACCGGCTGTGGGTCTGTAACGGCCGCGAGCGGCTGCTCCTGCGCCGGCTTGAGCGCAACCGCACCGACACAAACAGCGATTTTGAGCAGGCCGAGCGGGGCGATATTGTTTTTATCGATGGCGCCGCGCCGCGCGCTGCATTTTACGATCTGCCGAAAGAAGCGGTATTCCGCATTATTTAGTAACCTTTAGCGTTAGAGCATTTTTCAAAATACTGTAGCCATACAGGCACAGGTGAGCTTTTGGTGAAGGCAGCCCGTGCGGTTCGAGCCATTGGCATTCCACCATCGCCGGCTTCTTTTGCGAGAATCATAGCAC
>Ga0209697_10007411_pt1 | contig 12844 bp, 9 predicted proteins | sample AliMusrvi5mmetaG_FD_184115 | JGI IMG/M metagenome (GOLD analysis project Ga0209697, IMG submission 184115) | Freshwater lake bacterial and archeal communities from Alinen Mustajarvi, Finland, to study Microbial Dark Matter (Phase II) - Alinen... | ecosystem: Environmental > Aquatic > Freshwater...
TCAGCAAATCTCATCTCACCTGACCCACCCGTATCGCTCTTTCCTCTCCCTCAAGACACTCCCTGCTGCGCACTCACTGGCTCAGTTTTCATTAGCAAAAGTGGCTCAATTCCTGTTAGCGCCGAAGAAAATGCTCATAAAGAAAAGCATCCTTTGTCGAAGCACTTGCGATCTACTGCTTTATTAATGGAAAAGTTTGCATGTGTGGTCAATTACGAACAAATCTTTAAAATGGCCGGTTTGCTTCACGATCTCGGAAAGTATCAGCCTGAATTTCAACATTACCTCATCGACGGAGGCCGACGTGGAAGTGTACCACATGCCTCTTGGGGTGCCGGTTATGCGAGAAACCTCCGGTGCCTTGAGGCTTCAATTGCAATAGACGGACATCACAAAGGATTGCCTGATAATTCTGCATGGAAAAGTGATACCGAGCCATATAGGCGAGGTGATATTCCCTATTTTGAGGATGTTGTGAATTGCTTTCAGAATGATGTCGGTTTCTTAAAAACAGATGTTCGACAGTCAAACCCTGTGAGCTTTGCGGACAAGTTCCAGCGGGAAATCTTCGTACGCTATCTTTTCAGCGCATTGACCGACAGCGACTGGCTTTCTACCGAAGAACATTTTGATCCGGAAAAATCGGAACTGCGTATACGCAGAATATTGCCTATTGAAGAAATGCTAACCAAACTAGAAACAGAATTTTCTAGTAAATCAACAACCGGAGCAATCAATACACTCCGCAACGCCGCTCGTGATCAGGCTATAAATAAGGCTCTTCTTCAACCTGGGTTCTATTCGTTGGCATTACCGACCGGTATGGGAAAAACATTGACGTCTTTGGCATGGGCGCTAAGGCATGCAAAAAAGAACGTTTTGAAACGGATCATCATTGTCTTGCCTTTCATCAGCATCATTGACCAGACTGCACAGGAACTGAAAAAAATCTTTGGTGAAGAGTTAGTTCTTGAGCATCATTCCTCCTACAATGAAGGGCAAAACGACGTTGAAGACAAAAACGAAAATTATAGTGTCGAACAGAAACGAAAACAGCTTGCATGTGAGAACTGGGATTTTCCAGTTATCGTTACCACCACAGTGCAATTTTTTGAGTCTCTTTTCAGTAATAGAACATCCAAGTGTCGCAAGAACCATAATATTGCGGAAGCGGTCGTTATCTTTGACGAAGTGCAATCTATCCCTAAAGAGATAATTTTGCCCACTTTACAAATGCTTAGTGATGTCCAAACGGTTATGCGAACGTCATTTCTTTTTTGTACTGCCACACAACCTGCATTTGAGAGACGTCCGAGATTTAAAGGTATAACCTCTATCTTGCCTTTAATCGAAGATCCGGGAATCCTCTATGACAATACAAGGCGTGTTGAATACCGACTGTTGGACGATCTGAACCCAATCGATCATCTAAGACTTTGTGAGGCGGTGCTTGAGTTTGATGATTCCACGCTTGTTATCTTCAATACCAAGAAAACCACGCTAGAATTTTTTAATGCCATGAAAACTCACAAAAAATGGGAGATCAAATACCATCTGTCAACGACAATGTGTCCATCTCATCGTAAAGCAGTAATCAAAGAAATCAGGGCTGGGTTGACGGCAAAAAAGAAAATTCTGGTCATTTCTACCCAGCTTATCGAAGCAGGGGTTGATTTTGATTTTCCCGGAGTTTTTCGGGCGATGGCCCCATTGGAAGCGGTAATTCAGTCTGCTGGACGTTGCAATCGTGAGGGGAAAATGACTGGCTATGGCAAGGTCTTTCTATTCAAACTGCAAAGTGGGGGGATGCCGGACAAGACGTACGCGGCCTGTGCCGGATTCGCGGAAGAGTTGATAAAGGCCGATATAAACCAGCTCTACAAACATGATGTATTCGAAAAGTATTATGCCGATGTTGTTGATTTGTATATTGATCAGACAAAGCAGCAAAGTATCAACGATGCCCGAGAGAATTTCAATTTTAAAACGGTGAATGACAGTTACCACCTCATAAAAGACACAGCAGAAGGATTATTCATTTACAACTACAACGATGAGAGCAGACAGTTGTTGCACTCGCTACAATACAAAGAATACCTGTCTCGCAGCGATTACCGCAAGATGCAAGTCTACACGGTACAGGTATATGAACACTTCATTAATAATAACAGAGAGTTCATAGAAACAATGTCTCAAGGCTTCAAGGTTTGGTACGGCAGCTACGATCCAGTTACGGGCATTTCCCTAGCCCCAATGGATGCAGACAACTATGTGGTATGAAAGGAGGTACAGATGCTCGATGATCAAATAGTAAGAGTCAAGGTTGTAGGAGATTTTGCCTGTTTTACAAGGCCGGATCTGAAAGTGGAGCGAATGACCTATCCTTGCATGACACCATCAGCAGCGCGGGGGATTCTCGATTCCATACTCTGGAAACCTGAATTCCAATGGTATGTCCGCCGAATTATCGTTTTGAATCCAGTCCACTTTACGACGATTAAACGCAACGAGATAAAGTCCAAACAGAACGTGACTCCAATCATTGTTGATGAAGTGCTTGACAATGGAAAACCTAAAAACCGCGTTCAGCGTAACAGTGTGATTTTGCGGGATGTGGCGTATATCATCGAAGCGTCAATCTTTCTTCCACAACCATCTAGCAAATCGGCGTTTAGAAAGTATGCAGGTATGGTAGAGGGAAAAGAGGGCATTTTCCCGCGCAGGGTCAAGAAAGGGCAGTGCTGGCGCCGGCCATACCTCGGAACTCGCGAGTTTTCCGCTGAGTTTATGAAACCGGATGGGACTGAACTGCCGATTCAAGACACGATTCCCATCGGCAGCATGTTGTTCGATATTTTCTATGACGCAAGCGGCAAGCCGGAGCCTCTGTTTTTTCACGATGTGGCGATAAGAAATGGCGTCCTGAGTTGTGAAGTTCCCGAGAATGAACGGATGATGAGCTCAACCCATATTCAACCCTCGGTCGATAGTGAGTTCTCCTCTTTGATCTATGAGTTCAACCAGAGAGAAGAAGAGGTGGAGCTATGATCAAAGAACTAAGTGATTTGGGGAAAACCCTACGAAAGGGCAAAGATGAAAATGCGTGGGTACATGATGCGTTAAAGGATGAATCCATTTCAATGGAATTGGTTATTAGCCAGGATGGGTGTTTTCAACAACTTCTTTTCATTGACGACAAGCCTACGCCAGCAGAAGCGATTACTGCAAAAAAAGGAAAAGCGAGGCTGTTACTTGATAAGCCGGAAGAGGTCCTCTGTTTTGGCGGCGATCCTTCCAAAATGAAACATCAATTATTCTTAGACAAAATCGCTGGCTATAATCAGTTGCACGAATTAACCCCGGTTATGGCTTTCTATCAAAATAAAGCGGATGGTCACGATAAGGCATTGGAACAGTACGAATTAATTACCTTAACGGACGACAAGAAGATCAAGAAAAAATTAACCGGCAATATTGGATTCAGGGTGCAAACTGAAGCGCTTCATATCCATCAAAAGCCTGAAGTGCTAAATGCGGTTATCTCAAAATATGAATCGATGCAACAGGAACAGTTATCTGGAGCAACAAGGCAATGTTCAATATGCGGTAAGAGTGATTATCCGGTTGAGGACATACCTCATGGTATGATCAAAAATGTTCCTGACGGGCAAAAAGCTGGCTGTGCTCTTGTCTCTTACAACGAAAAAGCTTTTGAATCATATCAATTGAAAGGCAACAGGAATTCATCCATCTGTACCAATTGCGCGAAAACATATGTTGAAGGGCTAAACTGGCTTCTATCTTCTGGTAATGAACTTCTCGTTACAGACAAAAAAGGAAAAACAAAACCCCAATTCCGTTATTCGAACCGCAGAAAATTCGGGTCAGATACCGCGATGGTATTCTGGACCCGTAACAATCAGGCATTGGACGAAATAGACCAACTTGAAGCGCCATCTGAAGCTGATGTATCAAGGATGGTGGACGCTCTAACTTCAGGCAAAGAAAAAGATGCTCGATACCTTGAACCGGAGCGGTTTTACTCTTGCACCCTCTCAGGTGCGGCCGCGCGAATAGCGGTAAGGGACTGGATCGAAACCAGCCTTGGCGATTTCAGGACATCTATTGCACTTTGGTTTAGGGATATCGCCATCGATAAATATGATTTCGACCAGGAGAAGATGGTTACGCATTACTCACCGTTGTACGAACTTGCAAGAAGTTGCCAAAGAAAGAACAGCGACGGCAGTTACGACAAGGATGATACCGCAACCGCCCGGGTTGCAAGCAACCTTTGGAAATCTGCCTTACAGAACATTTCCATTCCTTTGTGGATTTTGCCAAAAGTCTTGCAACGCGCCCGGTTGGACAAGTATGGAGTCACCCCCGAGCGAGCTGCCTTCATCAAACTCATCCTGAATCGAAATAATAAAGGAGATAACTTAATGATTACAAAGAGCACGATACAAGGTGACAAGCCGATTGCCTATATTTGCGGGCAGATTTTCGCAAAACTTGAGAGCATTCAATATGCGGCCTTGGGAGACAGGAATGCTGGCATACGTGAAAAGTATTTCACCTATGCCATGACTTCACCGGCAGCAGCTTTTGGCAGGTTATTTAATCTGCATTCAAAGCACTTTACCAAGCTGAAAAGCGAAAAACCTGGTCTGGCGATTACCCTGGATAAGGAGCTTCAGGTGTTGTGCAAAGATATTGATATTCAAAAGTTTCCGCAGTTATTTCTATTGGAAGAGCAAGGTCAATTTGCCATCGGATATTACCATCAGAAACAGACACAGTTTGCAGGAATAAACCACAAATAAAGGGGAAACAGCAATGAGTGAAGCTATCAAGAACCGGTATGACTTTGTATTTCTGTTTGATGTAAAAGACGGCAACCCGAACGGCGATCCAGATCAGGTCAACCTCCCCAGAGTTGATGCCGAGGACCAGCGTGGATTGGTTACCGATGTTTGCATCAAGAGGAAGGTCAGGAATTATGTGATGTTAGAAAAGGAGTTAAAGGCCCCTTTTGACATTTTCATCAGGCAGGAACAGGTGTTGAACAGAATTATTGATTCGGCAGACGGAGATACAATCCGCAATCGGCAAGAAAACCTTTCAGAAAAATATTTCGATATAAGAACATTTGGTGCTGTCCTCTCGACAGGTGATAAAGGCGCCGGAACAATCAGAGGCCCCGTGCAGTTTACATTTTCACGCTCCGAAGATCGAATATTCCAGGCGGAACACTCCATAACCCGTTGCGCCGTGACAACAGAAGAAGAAGCCAAAAAACAGGAAAGCAGAGAATACGCTTCAACATTTGGAAGAAAAACAACTGTTCCGTATGCTCTCTACAGAATGCACGGATTTGTTTCAGCCGTTGATGCTGCAAAAACCAAGTTTTCAGAGGATGACCTAAAATTACTATGGAAATCTTTGATAAACGCTTTTGAACACGATAGAGCCGCCGCAAGGGGGGAAATGAACCCCCGGAAGCTCATAATTTTCAAGCACTCCAATCATTTGGGGAATGAGCTTTCCGGAAGATTGTTCGAACGGGTGAAAGTGACTAAGAACGCGGAATTACCTCGTAGCAAAGATGATTACACGATTGATGTTGATAGGAATAATCGCCCAAATGGAATCGAGATTCAGGTATGGCCGGAAGAGGTTGTCTTTTGAACATTGATTGAATCAGTAAAGAGGCAGTTGTCCGGAAATCCCGGACAACTGCAACGGAGGTATCCGATGGATAAATCCCTCGGCAAAGCCGGCAGCGGCGATTCACCAATCGCCGAACCCGGCTTTTATGGCGAAGACGATCTGCTCATGATCTCAGCCCTGCAGCACCTCCTCTTCTGTCCGCGCCAATGTGCGCTGATCCACATCGAACAGCAATGGACGGAAAACAGGTACACCGCCGAAGGCCGAATCATGCATGATCGGGTTGACGAAGTAGGCCGGGAATCCCGTGGACGGATACACACAGCATTTGGTTTGCCGCTCCGCTCTTTGCGGCTCGGTCTTTCCGGCAGGGCAGATGCCGTTGAGTACCACCGGCAAGGCGACAGTCTTGCCGAGACCTCATTCTGGCAGCCGTTTCCGGTGGAATATAAACGTGGTAAACCGAAAAAAAACGATTCCGACTTGGTCCAACTTTGCGCTCAGGCCATTTGCCTTGAGGAGATGCTTGCCTGTTCCGTTCCGGAAGGGGCAATCTATTATGGAAAGCCCAGGCGACGAATGGCGGTGATCTTTGACGACACTTTACGGGAAGAGACCAGGGAAACGGCTCGCCGACTGCATGAACTGATCGAAAGTGGCCGCACTCCCCAGGTACGGTATGAGAAAAAATGCGATAGTTGTTCCCTGTTGTCCTTGTGCATGCCGAAAGTAACCGGAGCACGCCGCAGTATTCAGGGGTACATGGCCAAGGCCCTCGACCTGATTCCTTGACTACAGTGAGGTGTTGAGATGAAAACAATTCCTACGATCATCGACAACAAGGAAATCCGCCGAACGCTTCATAATGGTGAGTGGTGGTTTGCCGTCTCCGATGTTGTCAAAGCACTGGCCGATTCGAGCAATGGGAGCGACACGATCGATAAAATGCGTAAGCGGGATAATGAGTTATCCAAAGGGTGGGAGCAACTTGTCACCCTCCTTTGGCTGGATACGCCGAGCGGACGACAGGAGGTTGACTGCACCGACATCGCGGGAGTCTTTCGCATCGTCCAATCCAGCGTCTCGCCCAAAGCCGAACAGTTCAAGTGCTGGCTGGCCAGAGTTGGCTATGAACGGATGCGGGAATTCGAAGATCCCGAACTGGCCACCAACCTGACCAAGTCGCTTTACCTGGCAAAAGGATACTCCGAGGCTTGGATTGCCAAACGGATGCATGGTATTGCCGTCCGGGCAACGCTGACCGACGAATGGAAAAATCGGGGAGTAAACGGGGAACCGGAACAAGCCATCCTCGCAGCCAATATCGCCGAGGCCACGTTTGACCTGACTCCATCGGAACATAAAGAGTTGAAGGGGCTGGAACGGGAAAATCTCCGCGATCACATGACCGACCTGGAGATGATCTTCTCCATGCTTGGCGAGGCGGCGACCACTGAAATCGCCCGAAAGCAAGATACCCAAGGCTTTGATGAGAACAGGACAGCGGCCTATAAAGGTGGACGAATTGCCGGTGAAGCGCGGGAAAAGCTGGAACAGGAAACAGGTGCGAAGGTGGTGAGCCGGAATAATTATTTGATCGAACCAGAGAATCGGAAACGGCTGGCGACAAGGAAAGCCTCAAACTCTCAAAAATAACGGGACGTAATCATGCGGCATCTGCTCAACACTCTCTATGTGACGACCCAAGGTTCATACCTGGCACGGGATGGAGAAACCGTGGCTGTCCGTGTTGAACACGCAACGCGGCTGCGGGTGCCGGTGCATACCCTGGGCGGTATTGTCTGCTTCGGACAGGTCTCCTGTTCGCCGCCGCTTATGCAATTGTGCGCCGAACGTGGTGTGAGAATTGCTTTTTTAAGCGAGTACGGAAAGTTCTGGTCAAGGGTCGAGGGGCCGGTTTCGGGGAATGTCCTTTTGCGGCGGCAACAATACCGTTGGGCCGATGATGACGAAAAATCCGCGGAGATTGCCCGTGCCGTGGTCATCGCCAAGGTCGCCAATCAGCGGACCGTTCTCCAGCGCGGTTTACGCGATCATCCGGAAATGACCGGCAGCCAGGAACTGCGAGACACAACCGATTATCTGGAGCGACAACTTGCCGCGCTCCGGGTCCCTATGCCTCTGGAGAGTGTGCGGGGCATTGAAGGGGACGCGGCCCGCTGCTATTTTGCGGTTTTCGATAATCTCATTGTGGCCGACAAAGATGCATTTTTCTTCCGAGAACGGAACCGCAGGCCACCACTCGACAATATGAACGCCCTACTCTCCTTTCTCTATACCCTGCTGGTGCATGATGTCCGTTCGGCGTTGGAAACGGTGGGCCTTGATCCCGCCGTGGGCTTCCTGCACCGGGACCGGCCGGGGCGACCGAGCCTGGCACTCGATCTCATGGAGGAATTGCGGCCGGTGCTTGCTGATCGACTGGCACTCTCCCTCGTCAACCGCAGGCAGATCAAAGGAAAGGGTTTCAAAACCACAGAAACCGGAGCGGTAGTCATGGATGACGAGACCCGCAAAGAAGTGCTGGTCGCCTATCAGAAGAGAAAACAGGAGGAATTGCAGCATCCCTTTATCAATGAAAAAATTGCCCTTGGTTTGATACCCCATGCGCAAGCCCTGTTACTCAGCCGGTTTATACGGGGCGATCTGGATGGATATCCGCCATACTTCTGGAAATAGGAGACTGAAATGCTGGTGCTGGTGACCTATGATGTCAACACGGAAACACCGGAAGGACGAAAACGGCTGAGACGTGTCGCCAAGGCCTGTAAGAATTGTGGCCAGCGGGTGCAGTTCTCGGTATTCGAGTGCCTTTTGGACCCCGCACAATGGGCTGTCCTGCGGGCTCGTTTGATTGACGAAATTGACGAGGAGTTGGATAGCCTGCGGTTTTATTTTCTCGGCAGCAATTGGAAAAATCGGGTGGAGCATGTTGGGGCCAAGCCCTCTTATGATCCTGAAGGCCCGTTGATCATTTAAAAAGGAGGTGCGCGAACCTGAAGCGGACAGGCTTTTCCCGGAACCTTCGCGGATGACATAATAGATTGATTTTAATATGAAATGTTTGTTGGCAGTTTGAAAGAGCATCGTTTACAAAATAATTTTTTCCCCTTTCGCGCTAAAGGGCTAGCTTTATGTTGATATAGCTGGATTTTTTTGATGCGCAGTCGCCCCCCGCGCGGGGGCGTGGATTGAAACACCCTTCATCCGCCGATATACGTCAACAATATCGGTCGCCCCCCGCGCGGGGGCGTGGATTGAAACCAAAGAAGTACGCAAAGCCAATAAATTGTTGCTGTCGCCCCCCGCGCGGGGGCGTGGATTGAAACTATCGCAAGTCGTGTAACGGGAATGGCCGATACCGTCGCCCCCCGCGCGGGGGCGTGGATTGAAACAACGATTGATTGATCGTAATGAATGTAGAGTTTGAGTCGCCCCCCGCGCGGGGGCGTGGATTGAAACACTACAAGGGAATTGTGTCCAATCATTCATAACGTCGCCCCCCGCGCGGGGGCGTGGATTGAAACAAGTTTGTCCTCATGTTTTACTATTGCAAATTCAGTCGCCCCCCGCGCGGGGGCGTGGATTGAAACGCCAGGTAGTAAGTCTTCAAAATCTAGTCCTTTAGTCGCCCCCCGCGCGGGGGCGTGGATTGAAACAGCACCCTTTAGTTAGTTGTTTGTTTAACTCACTGTCGCCCCCCGCGCGGGGGCGTGGATTGAAACAGCTAAGGTAGTTAAAGTTATTTTTGTTGCGTCCGTCGCCCCCCGCGCGGGGGCGTGGATTGAAACTATCTATTGCAAATGTATATGCCATATTGTTCCTGTCGCCCCCCGCGCGGGGGCGTGGATTGAAACCGCCGACGGCTTAATCATTCGTTTATTTCCTGTGTCGCCCCCCGCGCGGGGGCGTGGATTGAAACTAACAGGAGTACCTATTATGGCAGCAAAAAATAGTCGCCCCCCGCGCGGGGGCGTGGATTGAAACAACATATTACAACAGCAATTGGCTATTGCGTCGGTCGCCCCCCGCGCGGGGGCGTGGATTGAAACCCTAGTTAAATCTTGTACATTATTGTATGCTCTCAGGTCGCCCCCCGCGCGGGGGCGTGGATTGAAACACCAATCAACGACATGGTCGAGAACAGAACAAGGTCGCCCCCCGCGCGGGGGCGTGGATTGAAACTGATCATAAATTTTGTTGCCCGGATAATAGCGGGTCGCCCCCCGCGCGGGGGCGTGGATTGAAACTAGTGGAAGGATGGCAGCCAGGGAATTCAAGCAAGTCGCCCCCCGCGCGGGGGCGTGGATTGAAACAGACTCAGAGGATTGAACCAAACCTTCGCCGAGTGTCGCCCCCCGCGCGGGGGCGTGGATTGAAACATCCTGGCCATCAGCAGTAACAAATTGAAAATCTTGTCGCCCCCCGCGCGGGGGCGTGGATTGAAACCGGAATTGCTTATCAGTAAGAAGAATTGGCATAAGTCGCCCCCCGCGCGGGGGCGTGGATTGAAACACTACTGTCTGGACGCTTAGTAAAACAATTCATGTCGCCCCCCGCGCGGGGGCGTGGATTGAAACATCAAATGTGGCAGTGGTTGCTAGCAGCCCTGAAGTCGCCCCCCGCGCGGGGGCGTGGATTGAAACATCTTCCAAGTTGCTCGATGCTGATGTTTGGGGGGTCGCCCCCCGCGCGGGGGCGTGGATTGAAACTGCAAAACTCTTAGCAAAATAAGCGACGCCTCCAGGTCGCCCCCCGCGCGGGGGCGTGGATTGAAACACAAAGCCAATGTAAGAATGCTCCGGGATTACAGTCGCCCCCCGCGCGGGGGCGTGGATTGAAACATCAAGGCATCGAGCTTGTCTGGTGCTGCTCCCAGTCGCCCCCCGCGCGGGGGCGTGGATTGAAACAATGTTGCCAAAGTAATCTTCCCCAACACGCCATGTCGCCCCCCGCGCGGGGGCGTGGATTGAAACTATCTATTGCAAATGTATATGCCATATTGTTCCTGTCGCCCCCCGCGCGGGGGCGTGGATTGAAACATCCTGAATGCGAACCAGAAAACCAAAACCAAAGGTCGCCCCCCGCGCGGGGGCGTGGATTGAAACTTAAAAGTAAAACCAACCCAGGCCGGTATCCAATGTCGCCCCCCGCGCGGGGGCGTGGATTGAAACATACCTCCCAACATATACCGGCAATCCCTATGACGTCGCCCCCCGCGCGGGGGCGTGGATTGAAACTATGATACAATCACTCAAAATACAAAACCTAGAAGGTCGCCCCCCGCGCGGGGGCGTGGATTGAAACCAATTGAGTCTGGCGTAATAAACCGGGATTATATGTCGCCCCCCGCGCGGGGGCGTGGATTGAAACTCGTATCCAGGTAAGAAATGCGGCCTTTACTTCTCGTCGCCCCCCGCGCGGGGGCGTGGATTGAAACATACGTGTGGGTAGAGGGTACCGCATGGTACATGGTCGCCCCCCGCGCGGGGGCGTGGATTGAAACATTTCGGCACCTGTGACGGATGGTGAATAATCTCAAGTCGCCCCCCGCGCGGGGGCGTGGATTGAAACCCGGAGATAGGATTTGCTTCAGGGATAGATCGTGTCGCCCCCCGCGCGGGGGCGTGGATTGAAACTGCGAGGTGACTCTAGGATGGTTCGCGATGGGTCGTCGCCCCCCGCGCGGGGGCGTGGATTGAAACTTCACAGATGTTGTGGGCTGCTTCGGTATCACCAGGTCGCCCCCCGCGCGGGGGCGTGGATTGAAACGGTCAACTCGGTATCTCTTGCAATAAGCTGTTCTGTCGCCCCCCGCGCGGGGGCGTGGATTGAAACGAGATTAAGCCGAGATTCCTCGCCGGCACCGCCTGTCGCCCCCCGCGCGGGGGCGTGGATTGAAACCTAATCCAGGGTTTGACACCATTGAAGGTTACGGGTCGCCCCCCGCGCGGGGGCGTGGATTGAAACACCACTCCGGGAAGGTTGGTCCACGCCAACTCGGTCGCCCCCCGCGCGGGGGCGTGGATTGAAACAAGGTGGTATAATGTCTCCAGTCGATTGGAAAAAGTCGCCCCCCGCGCGGGGGCGTGGATTGAAACGTGTCTATCGGTGGTATCCGGCACCGTTACGTTTGTCGCCCCCCGCGCGGGGGCGTGGATTGAAACAGGTCAAAGAAATTAAGGGTATCACCCCGTCCGGGTCGCCCCCCGCGCGGGGGCGTGGATTGAAACATCATCGGCTACAAGGGCATGTTGCAACTTGCCATGTCGCCCCCCGCGCGGGGGCGTGGATTGAAACACCGTATGCGGCACCATTACCGATGCGGACGTTAGTCGCCCCCCGCGCGGGGGCGTGGATTGAAACGGCGCATGTGTCAGCCCCGACTCCACAGTAATAAGTCGCCCCCCGCGCGGGGGCGTGGATTGAAACGCATGGTGTTTTGCATCATACTTCAGATGGCAAGGGTCGCCCCCCGCGCGGGGGCGTGGATTGAAACTTTTCAACACAACATAACTACTTAATATCTTTACTGTCGCCCCCCGCGCGGGGGCGTGGATTGAAACCCTGCTATGTCTCATTGACATAGACGGATTAACCGGTCGCCCCCCGCGCGGGGGCGTGGATTGAAACTCTGCTATGTCAATGAGACATAGACGGATTAACGTCGCCCCCCGCGCGGGGGCGTGGATTGAAACAATGCCGCGAGTTTTTTTTCGTTTGCTTTCAAGTCGCCCCCCGCGCGGGGGCGTGGATTGAAACCCTGAAGGGGTATCAGTTGGCCGTGCGGTCACAGGTCGCCCCCCGCGCGGGGGCGTGGATTGAAACCCCTCGGCCGAAATACTTTTTATTGGTGGTCGGTGTCGCCCCCCGCGCGGGGGCGTGGATTGAAACCTGACCCGTGAGATGAACCGTACCAGCAACACCCGTCGCCCCCCGCGCGGGGGCGTGGATTGAAACCTGATCCTTGCACCCACCATAGAGGTGGCCGGCAGTCGCCCCCCGCGCGGGGGCGTGGATTGATGTCACCGCCGACAAAGTATTGACCCACCCGCCACCGATAACCTGACCCACCTGATCGTTTTTTCCCCTCCACCTCGATAATATTTAACCAGACCCGCCTGTTTATTTTCCAAGTTAATCCCCCAAG
>Ga0209697_10007414_pt1 | contig 12842 bp, 11 predicted proteins | sample AliMusrvi5mmetaG_FD_184115 | JGI IMG/M metagenome (GOLD analysis project Ga0209697, IMG submission 184115) | Freshwater lake bacterial and archeal communities from Alinen Mustajarvi, Finland, to study Microbial Dark Matter (Phase II) - Alinen... | ecosystem: Environmental > Aquatic > Freshwater...
GGTGATCGAAACCACTGCCTATCAGATGGAAATTTCCTCCCAGGAATGGAGGATGGACGAGGATGCCGAGGAAGCCCAGAAACTCGCCAACCTCAACGCCATGCGCGATTTCATGGCCCAACTCATCCGCCGCCGCGAGGGTGCCGACACCAGCGCCGGGGGCGGGGGCGAACTCGACGAATACGCATGGGAGGAACGCCTCAAGGAATCCGACCGCCTTACCGACGCCTATCAGGAAGTGCTCGAAAAATACATGGAGGATGCCGACAGCGAACGCAAGGAGGCGTTCGTCATGGGTTGGGATGGCTTGTTGGACGCGCTCGCCGAACGCGACGAGGCGGATGACAACGAGGGCGGCGGCGAAAACCAACTCTACGGCCAGATGGTGGATATGTCCTATGATGGGGGCGAGGAGGACGACGATTATCTGGAGCCTGACGAAGCGGATTTCGATGAGGACGACGAAATGGAAGGCCACCCGCTCCAACTGCAGGCGCAGGAACTCGCGATGCGAGCCCTCGACGTGGTACCGCAGGATGCCAAACCCGGAACCCCGGCCTATCAGATCGTCTCCTGCCTGCTCCAGGTCAGTGGCAAACTCGCAGGCGCCCTCAATGACACCGACGACGATTACCAACCCGAAACCGGCTTCGTCCTGGCCATCCTCAAACGCTGCCTCAACTGGCTCAACGAAGCCGTAGGCGCCTGCCAGCACTTGATGATCGAGGAAAATGACCCTGATCAACTCGCCGCCCTCGCCCACCTCCGCTGTTCGATCTTCGCCGTGCGCGACGGCATCGTCGAACTCCGCAGGGAACTCAAGTGAACCGGTGTGCCACTTTGGACTGCGGTGAAACCCGCTTCACCGCTTTGAGAGCAAGCACCGGCCCGGGACCAACGCCGCTCCGATCACGCCGCGGATGGAAACTGGAAATGCCGGGGATGGTTGGCTCTTGGATGATATCTATCGGCCGCACAAAGCGGCGATGGCTCGCCGCAGTCCAAAGGGTTGGTCTCATCGTTTGCCCGCGACCTGTTTGCGGAACAGCGGAATGAGATGGGTTTCCATCCAAGCGAAGGCGGCATCGAGGCCACCTTCCTGATAGATCCTGCCGATGCCCGCCTCAACCCGGGTCGGGTTGCCGAAGGCGCTGAGGAATTCGTTGGAGGTGAGGCGGGTGAACCACTCGCCATCCATGGCGCGGCGTTCGCGCAGCACGAATTGGCGGGCGAACAATGCGAGCACGGCATCGCCGATCCAGGCGGCTTCACGGTCTTGGCGGAGAGTGTCTTCAGTGCGGCTCACGCGGGCAGCATGCACCTTACTGGTGGGGGCGCACAAGTTTTTGCATGCGTTCCCGCTCGATGCGATCGCGCAGCCGGGCTTCCGACACCTGATCCCAATATCCCGGTTGGAGTTCCAAGAACACCGAGGAATAGGGCAAGGCACTCTGGGTACGGATGACCAGCACGTTGAAACTGCGGTTGGCGTCTTCCAACAGGGTCAGCAAGGATTGCTGGTCAAGCTCGGTCGTCTCGTGGGCGTGCAGCGCATTCTGGATCTTCTTGCGCATTTCGTCGATCCCCGGCGCATAGTCGTTTTCCACCGAGCGCAACTCCCGGGCCAGATAGACCTGCGGCCGCACGTTTTCGGTTTGTTCCAGGGTTTGCAACACGTAATCGAGGGCTTCGGGAACTTCCACCGGGGCCGTCACCTGCCGGATGCCGGGTCGGTTTTGTGCCGGAAACGAGGCTTCGGCGATGACGATCCAGTTGCGGTATCCGAGCTGACCCGCCAGGTGGTCCACCGCGCCTTGCCAGGTATTCTCCTTGTGCAGCTCGGCACAGCCGCACGACAGCCATGCCGCGCCGAAAGCCACGATGCGCCGGAACCAAATCATGGGTGACATATATATCCCAACAGGCGTCCGTGTCAACGCGTTGCCTGACAATCCGCCACTATCTTGCGGATTGTTTTGGGTGAACGCCTCCAAAGGTCAACCGGGCAACGGCAAAACGCCCCACTTTGCCGGAGTCCGGCTAACGACTCTTCCGCAATGTCTTGCGTCGCAGCGGCACGGAAAGTTCGAGGCGGGTGCCAGCGCCGGGAGTGCTGTCGATCCGGAGGTCCGCAGCGAGGGCGGCAGACCGTTGGCGCAAGGCGCGCAGGGTGGCCGGGCGTTCCAGTCGCTCGGGTGCGATGCCAACGCCATCGTCGGCGATGACGAGGCGGAATGTGGCGTTGGCGATTTCGACGCGAACATCGACTTTGGCGGCCTGGGCATGGCGCATGATGTTGTGGAGGGCTTCGCGGAAGAACAGGAACAAGTGGCGGTTGGCGTCTTCGGACAGCTCCGCCTGCCAGGCGTCTTCGTTGGCGGTGAAATGCCATTCCAGGGTTTCGAGCATGATTGAGCTGGTTTCGCGCAGGTGTTCGACGGTGCCGATCCGGTGATCGCCTTGCGGCCGGAGCAACCAGACGATATCGCGCACGGCGCTGACGGTTTCCGCGGCAATGCGGTGGATGCGTTTCAGCTCATCGGACGGGCCGGACCGGTCCTCGGCCAGGTCGGCGAACATCTGGATGCTTCCCAGATTGCTTCCCACCTCGTCATGCAGGTCGCCAGCGATGCGTTCGCGGACCTTGATGACCTCGCGATTGGCATGCATGCGGTAGCGGATCGGCAACGCGATGATCAGGAACAGCCCCACCAATCCCACCACCGCAGCACTGGTCAGACCGGTTCGCCGCCAGCCGGCCACCAAGCGCACGGCCTCCGTCCGCAATTCATGGCGGCGGGTTTCAAGCTGGAGCCGCCGGTCGAGCCGGGTCAACCACTCGCGGGTTGGCACCAGGCGGCCGTCGGGACCGAAGCCGTCGGTGAGGGCGGCGCTGCTCCAGTAGCGGCCGCCTGGAGCGATGACGTTCATCATGCCGTCCGGCGAGCGCACCACCTTTCCCTGCGCGATGTTTTGGTCGTCGTTGAGGACCTCCACTTCGCTCAGGGCGAAGAATGCCGGGTAGCCATCGAACGCTTTCCACAGCTCGGTGGCTTCGATTTTGACAAAACGCCCGGAAACCGGGTCGAACGGCACCACCACCGGGTTGTGGCCGGGATTGCGGAAATCGCGCTCGGCGATGGTGGCCCACTTGCCGCGGTCACCGGGTTCACCGGTTGCGGAAACCGAGATGCGCAGTTTCCGGGGAAACCCGAAGCCGCTCGGCAGGTCGGAGGTCGGTCGTTTCGCGGGAAACAGGCGCACGGCATTGATTTCCGCAGGCTCTCCCAGATCGACGTTCAACGTGGCGACCTCATTGGCGGTGGGGCGGCCTTCGGAAATCCATCCAATATTGCCGTGTTCTTCGGCGGGGATTTCCGGCAGTCCCAGCGGCGTTTGGCCGTCCACCAAAAATGCGGGGCTCCAATGCCAGGGTGCCGGCGGGGCCGAGCCGCCGAGGCTGGTGACCTTCGCTCCCAGGGCGATATCGGTGTCGCCTTCAAAGGCGAACACTTCCGCCCACGCATGCACGAAGTTTGGCTCGCCCTCCGGGTTGGGTTGCAGCCGTTCGGCCGTAATCCTCAAACCCGCCGCTTCCACCGGCGGCGATACTTGATAGACGAACGGATGGCCCTTGCGCACCGGGTGGCTCGCGGCGTTCCGTTCCCGGGCCACGCAGGTGAGCACCTCGCCCTTGGCGTTGATCAATTCCACCCTGAAGGCGTCCGGCATGCCATACTGGGCGTCGAGGCCCCGCGCGTCGTACCGCCGGGCCGGCACGAGCGCCACCAGATCCACCATCGACTTGGCCGGCCAGCGGACCTCCATGGCACATTGGGATCCTGCCGTGGACACCGCGTGCGGATGGATGCTGGCGAATCCTCCCGTGCCGCCCTGATCGTCGATCGGAATACCCGGCAACTTATCCAAACGGGGTGCCAAGTCGGCCAGTTCCTGCTCGATTTCCTTCAAACGTCCCGAAAAGGATGCCGCCAGGCGCACGTCCCATGTGGCCTCGGCGGCCCGCCCCGGCGCCACCCACAGCAACGACAGGACCAGAAGCCAGACAAAACCTGCGGAATTTCCGAACCGATTCGGCATGGCTTGTGTCCTAGCGGATCTGTTTGGCGAATGCCAGCGTGAAAGAGAATCCGTTGTCAGCATGCCGCTTGTCCCGGGCGAAAGTTCCTCTATTCCCTCCATTTATACCCGAAGTCCGGGATGGAAACCACGAATCCCACGAAATGTGAGTGGGTTGGGATGCGGAGGGTTTTCCGTGTGACACATTCGTCACCGAAAACCACCTCCCCTGCGGCCCGTTCCCGGCTAACATCCCGTTGAAATAAGAAAAGACAACCCGATGCCATATCTAACACAACTATCATCCGTCACTGCCAAGGACGGACGCATGCCTGCCGCCGGATCCGCGGACAAGCCTCCCCACAAGGACGCCAAACTCCGTGTGCGGACTGTTTTCATTTCCGATGTCCACCTCGGCACGCCTGACAGCAAGGCGCGCGAAGCAGTGGATTTCCTCAAGCATGTGAAGTGCGACAAACTGGTGCTCAATGGCGATATCATTGACGCCTGGTCCCTGCGCCGCGGCGCCAAATGGAGCAAAGGTCACACCAAGTTCGTGCGCACCGTGCTCAAGATGTCCGAAAAGAACGACCTCGAGGTGATCTATCTTCGCGGCAATCATGACGACATCCTCGACCGGTTCCTGCCGCTGTCCTTCGGCCCGATCCAATTCCTCCGCGAACACATTCACGAAAGCGCCACCGGAAAACGTTACCTCGTCGTGCATGGCGACGGTTTCGACAGCGTGTCGTCCCACCACCGCTGGCTGGCCGTGGCTGGATCCGTCGCCTATGACCTGCTGCTGCACGTCAACCGGATCTACAACCGCTGGCGCGCCTGGCGCGGGCACCCCTATTTTTCCCTCAGCCAGAAAATCAAGGCCCGGGTCAAATCGGCAGTCAGTTATATCGACCGCTACGAGATCCAGCTCCAGCAACTCGCCTTGCACCGCCGCTGCGACGGCATCATCTGCGGTCATATCCACACGCCGGAGGATCGCCAGATCGGCGACGTGCATTACCTCAACTCCGGCGATTGGGTGGAAAGTCTCAGCGCGATCGTCGAACATCTCGACGGACGTTTCGAGCTGATCCGCTACGAGGATTTCCGCGAACGCATCGCGGCCCGCCCGACCACCGGATCCGATGACGACCTGGAGGATGAAACGGAATCGCACATGGCACCGATCCCGATCGCCGATTATTGCAAATACCTGGGCAATGACCGCCTTACCGCAAGCCATCACAGGCGGTAGGGCAGGTTTGCCGGCAGTTCCAATGTGACGAAATCGACACACGACAGGTTTTGCGATACCCTTCTTGGATGGATCTATGATGCGGGCGGCGCTGGTGAATGCGCGGCGGCGGAAAAACCGGCTCTGATTTCGTCCTGCTGTCATCATCCCGCAAATGCGTTTCACCTGAGGTTTTCACCTCCTCTGTCTCATCCACCACCTCCACTTTCTAACAATCAAATATGACCACACACCTTGAGGAATCCATGCAGCGTGAGGTTGACCGCATCCGCGGCAAACTCGCTGAGATGTCGATGCTCGGTGAAAAAGCCCTGCGGGACTGCGTTGAGGCTTTGGCGGAACGCAACCGGCAGACCGCCTATGCGGTGATCCTGCGCGACCAATACATTGACGAGTTGGAGAAGGAGGTGGACCGCCTTTGCCTGGAGTTTATTGTACGGCAGCAACCGGTGGCCGGGCTGTTGCGCTTCGCCTACGCCACCATCAAGGTCAACCTCGAGCTGGAGCGCGTCGGCGATTACGCTGAGAGCATCGCGCGCCAGACGCTCAAGTTGTTGGACCAAACGGCGGAGTTCCCCATCGACCGCATCCGGGAAATCGCCGAACTCTCCATTCCAATGCTGTGCGATGCCACCCGGGCGTTTGTGAACCAGGACGCGGAGTTGGCCCGCAAAACCATCGAAACCGAGCAGGTGGTGGATCTCCTCAAGAGCAAATTGAATCATTATCTCGTCGGGCTGTTCCGTGACAACAAGCTTCCCTTCGAGGCGCTCAATCCGCTCGTCATGATCAGCCGCCGCTTCGAGCGTGTCTCCGACCAAGCCCGCAACATCTGCATGGAAACCCTTTACATGTGCACCGGAGAGTACGTGAAACATGCCGGAACTGAGGCGTTCCGGGTGTTGTTTGCCGATGAACGCAACTCCTGCCTCAGCCAGATGGCCGAGGCCATTGCCCGGTCGCTCAACCAACCGAAATTCATCTTCACCAGTGCCGGACTGAACCCCCACCCCATCGATCCGGCGACCATCGAATTCATCAAGGACAAGGGACTCGATGTGACGCGCATGGCACCCAAGGCCATCCAACAGGTGCTGAATCTCGACCATTATCATGTGGTCGTGGGGTTGGCTCCGGAAGTGCGCAAAGCATTTCCCCAAAAACCGCGCAAGCTGGCATTCCTCGAATGGAGCGTCAATGACCCCTCGCTGGTCCAGGGAACCCATGCCGAGGTCATCGCCGCCTACGAGCAAACCTACCAATTCATCCACGAGCGCATCCGTGACCTCGTCGGAGCCATTCTCGGAGAAAACACCATCAACTGAACCACAGACAACATGACTATGACCAACAACATCCTATTCAACCGGAACACCCGCACGGGCGTGCTGCTCGCGGCAGGCGCATTGATACTTGCGGGTTGCGGCAAAAATGACGGCGCCAGCGGCAAGAAACAGTCCATCACCAATGTCGGCTCGGACACCATGGTGAACCTCGCCATCGCCTGGGCCGACGCCTACGCGAAGGTGGATCCGGCCGTATCTGTGGAAGTCAACGGCGGCGGCTCAGGCCAGGGTGTGGCCGCACTCATCAACAACTCCTGCGAGATTGCCAACTGCTCGCGCAAGTTCGAGGAAAAGGAAATCGCCGACTTTGCCGCCAAGCACCCCGGCAAGGAACCCAAGGAATTCATGGTCGGCTACGACGCCCTTTCCGTGTTCGTGCACAAGGACAATCCAATGACGGAAATCTCCATCGAAGAGCTCCAGCAACTCTACATGGAAAACGGCAAAATCACCCAATGGTCCGAACTGGGGGTGAACAACATCCCGGGTGCGAAAGGCGATAAGATTGTCCTCGTCAGCCGCCAGAACAACTCCGGCACGTATCACTACTTCCGTGAGGCCATCGTCGGCAAGAAGAATGAAATGCGCCTCGGCACCGTGGATATGAACGGCTCGAAGGATGTCGTCGATCTCATCGCCAAGACGCCCAATGCCATCGGCTACTCCGGCATGGGCTATGCCACGCCGGCCGTCAAACACCTCAGGATCGCCAAAAAGAAAGGCGAGAAGGCCGTCGAACCGACCATCGCCACCACGCTGGACAAAACCTATCCAATCGCCCGTCCGATGTTCATGTACACCGCAGGCGATCCCGCGCCCCACATCAAGAAATACCTCGATTGGATTATCTCCGACGCGGGCCAGAAAATCGTCGAGCAAACCGGCTACGTCCCGCTTCCCAAATAACCCTCCCGAGTCACATCCTGATTTACCGCAAAGCCGCCGAGATCGCAAAGAAGCGCAAAGCATGGAAAATCATCAAACCACCCCTCCATCGCTTTGCGTGCCTTTGCGGACTTTGCGACTCTGCGGTGAGTTTTTTGGCAGTTACTTCCCTTGCCACACCGGGTCTCGCCGGGTTCGGCTGCTAAAGAGGAAAACAGAACCGCAGATGATTGCAGATGGCCGCAGATCATAAGAGAGCGATGACGTTTCCTTTTCCCACGCGCGCCATTGTCAGATAATGCAAACCATTGTAACCGATAAGCGGGTCCCGCCGCCAGGCGCGGCCGCCGCCACCCGTCTGAAGCAACAACGCGGACGGTTGGCGATGCTGGGCGAACGTGCCATCGAGGCGCTGATTCACTTGTGCGGATTCAGTGCGATCATTTTTGTCTTTGGCATCTTCTTTTTTGTCTTCCGCGAGGGCGCTCCATTCCTTGCCAAGCTCAACCTGGGTAAATTCCTGTTTTCCACCGAATGGTTTCCGACTTCCCAGACCCATGCCAGATACGGAGTGGGGGCGCTGATCGTGGGCACGCTGAGCGTGACCGGTCTGGCGATGGTCATTGCCGTGCCGTTCGGTTTGGGGGCGGCGGTGTTCGTCTCCGAGTTCTGCTCCGGCAAAACCAAGGAGACGCTCAAGGTGGTCATCGAACTGCTGGCGGCCATTCCCAGCGTGGTCTGGGGCTTCATCGGCCTGACCGTCATGTCGCCCATCATCATCAGGACGTTCCAGGTGCCCATCGGGGTGAACATGTTCAACGGGGCGCTGCTGCTCGCCTTGATGAGCGTGCCGATCATGGTCAGCATCGGCGAGGATGCCCTGAAAGCCGTGCCCGACTCCTATCGTGAAGCCGGCATCGCGATGGGTGCCACCAAGTGGCAACTCGTCAGGCGCGTGCTGTTACCCGCCGCCAAGAACGGCCTGCTTGCCGCGGTGCTGTTAGGCGTGGGCCGTGCCATTGGAGAAACCATGGCGGTGCTCATGGCCACCGGCCACAGCGTGCGCATCCCCCACAGCATTTTCGACCCGGTCCGCACGCTCACCGCGACCATCGCCGCCGAATTGGGCGAAACCAGCAAGGGCTCCGACCATTACCAGGTGCTGTTCCTGATAGGGATTCTGCTCTTCACGATCACCTTCGTCGTGAACCTCGCCGCAGATCTGATCGTTAAAGGAATCAAGGGAAAATAGCTCATGGACAAGGCTCGTTTTATCGAAACCCCCTTTGTCCGCAAGAAGCGGCGCGCCGAAACCATCGCCAAGTGCTTCTTTGGCGGCATGGCAGCAGCCATGGTCATCCCGCTCATCCTCATCGTCGGCTATGTCGTCGTCCAGGGCGCGCCATCCCTCAGTTGGGAGTTCCTGACAACCAACCCGCGGCTCGGCGGCATCCGTGGCGGCATCTGGTCCGCCTTGGTGGGCACGATCTACATTGTCGCCATTTCGCTCTGTGTCAGCGCGCCCATCGGCGTGCTTTCTGCGGTTTACCTCAACGAATATGCCAAGGACAACTGGTTCACCCGGATCGTCAACCTCGCGGTGGTCAACCTGGCCGGCGTGCCCAGCATCGTGCACGGGTTGTTCGGTTTGGGCGCGTTCGTCTATGCGGCTGGCATGGGCAAGAGCATCCTGTCGGCCTCGCTCACGCTCGCGATCATGACGCTGCCGGTGATCATCGCCTCCACCAAGGAGGCGCTGTCCGCAGTGCCGGTCAGTTTCCGCGAAGCCTGCTGGAATGTGGGTGCCACCCGCTGGCAGACGATCCGGCGCATCGTATTGCCGAATTCGATCAGTGGCATCCTTACCGGTGTCATCCTGCAAGTCAGCCGCACCGCCGGCGAAACCGCGCCGGTCATGCTAACCGGCGTGGCCACGTTCAAGGCAATGCAAGGCACCGGACTGTTCCTGTACAACCCGGTCAAGGACCAGTGCATGGCTCTCTCCATGCATCTTTACTATATCGCCACCCAGGCCAACAACGCCGCGCCCTCGCTTCCTTATGCCATCGCCACGGTGCTGTTAGGTGTCGTGCTGGCAGTCAATGCCACCGCGATCGGCGTGCGCGCCTACCTTCGCTCCCGCAAGAAATGGTAAACTGACCATGCCCTCCCAACCGAAAATCGAAGTCCAGGATCTCCGCCTCAGCTATGGCGCGCGGGAGGTGATCCACGGCATCTCATTTGACATCCGTGAGAACGAGATCTTCGGCATCATCGGACCGGCCCAGTCCGGCAAGACATCCCTGCTGCGGTGTATCAACCGCACCATCGAGTTCAATGCCAAAGCCACCGTTCGCGGCACGGTGAAGGTGGATGGGGAAAGCGTAAGCAAGGTGAAAAACGTCTTTGAACTACGCCGCAAAATAGGCATGGTCGCCCCGCTGCCGGTCGGCCTGCCATTGTCAATTTATGACAATGTTGCCTTTGCCCCCCGCTGTGCCGGCATGAACGCCAGGAGCGATCTCGACGGATTGGTTGAGAAATGTCTGCGCCAGGCCGCGCTCTGGGATGAGGTGAAAGACCGCCTGGACTCGCTAGGAACCAAGCTTTCCGGCGGCCAGCAACAGCGCCTCACCATCGCCCGCGCCCTCTCGCACCAACCGGAGATCCTCTGCCTCGACGAGTTCTCCATCGCCATCGACCCGGTGACCACCATGCGCATCGAGGAGGTGCTGAGAGAATTGCGCGAGGAGATGACCATCATTCTGGTAACCAACCTGACCCAGCAGGCACGCCGGTTGGCCGACCGCACCCTGTTCCTCTGGAACGGCGACATTATCGAATTGGACGTCAACGATGTCATCTTCGGCAACCACCCGAAGGACCGGCGGACCTATGACTATGTGATGGGAATTTTCGGGTGAGAAAGGAAATTGGCAATGAGCGACACCCCGGCATTCAGCATCACCACCCGCGACCTGAACCTTTGGTATGCCAAGTTCCAGGCGCTCATCAACATCAATGTCGATATCAAGCACGGGATCATCACGTCGCTGATCGGCCCCTCCGGCTGCGGCAAGACCACCCTCCTGCGCTGTTTCAACCGCGTCAACGAGCGCTATGACTGCGTCACTACCCAAGGTGAGATCAAGGTGCTCGGCAAGAACATCTACGACCCGGACGTCGCGCTCGTGGAGTTGCGCAAGTCGGTCGGAATGGTGTTCCAACGTCCCAACCCCCTGCCCATCTCGATATTCGAGAACGTGGTCTTCGGCATGAGGATTCACCATGAGCGGGGGGAACTGGCCCGCCCCGCCTTGGATGATGCCGTCGAAAAGGCGCTCACCGAAGTAGGTTTGTGGAACGACCTCAAGGATCGCCTCGACCAGCGTGCCACCAGCCTGCAATTGGAGCAGCAGCAAAAGCTTTGCATCGCCCGCCTGCTCCCGCTCAAGCCGGAGATCATCCTGATGGATGAACCGTGCTCCGCGCTCGACGTCGAAGGCACCCGTGCCATCGAGGAACTGATGTTCGAGCTCAAGGGCCGTTACACGATCGTGATCGTGACGCACAACATGGCCCAGGCCCGCCGCGCCAGCGACGAATGCATCTTCATGCTGATGGGCGAATTCATCGAGCACACGCGCACCGCGGACCTGTTCCTCAGCCCCGCCAATCCGAAGACCGCCGAATACATCGAAGGACGCTACGGTTGATCCGGCAAGTCATGCCGCCGGCTTGGTGAAACGGTAGCCGATGCCGCGCACGGTCTCGATCCATTGGCCGTAGGGAGTGATCTTCTGCCGCAGTCTCTTGATGTGGGTGTCAAGCGTGCGGCTGTGGGATTCGTCATTGTGGTCCCAGACCGCGCGCAGGAGATTGGTGCGCTCTTGTGGTTCGTCGATGCGCTCGCAGAGAAACAGCAACAACTTGAACTCCGTGGATGTGAGTTCAACCGGGCTGCCTGCCAGATAGAATTTCAACACGTTCTTGTCAAACCGGAACGGCCCGTGGATGAACTCGACCATGCCGGGCGCGGCGTCCACACGCTTGAGGACTGCCTGGATCCTCAGCACGAGTTCCTTCGGGCTGAAGGGTTTCGTGATATAATCGTCGGCACCGGCTTCGAGCCCATGGATGCGGTCGTTGGTCTGTGAGCGGGCGGTAAGCATGATGATCGGGATGGCATCCGTACACACATTCCGCCTCAATTCGCTCATCACCGCATAGCCGTCGCGCCGCGGCAGCATGATATCCAGAACTATCAAATCAGGACGCTCCCGCTTGGCGGTTTCGGTTCCCTCCACACCGTCATAGGCTTTGATCACCCCATAGCCAGCCCGCTGGAGACTGAAGCCGATCATATCGGCCACGTCCAACTCGTCTTCCACTATCAGAATGCGTTGCATTTGAGTGGAATGCTTGCAGCGGTCACCCGCCGGATGAAGCCATGAATTGTGGCGTTTATGTCACCGCCGCTGGCAGGCCGTGGCGGTTCTCGCCAATTGTGACAGGAAAGTCACAGTGCCGCCATTGCTGCCAGAGGAGGAACTGGAGGATATTCACGCCGGCCGGAGTTACGGGCCACAGCATGGCAATATTTCGTCCATTTCCAGCAGTTGATTCGCGTTCTATCACAGCGCGGACGTTCCTTCTCTGCTTGTGTTGTGCGGCTGCGGCAGATTCCCAAACCGTCCCCGCACTCGCCACATTCTATATCCGCGAATACCGCGTGGAGGGCGCGAAACGCTTGAAAAACCTGGAGGTCGAGGAGGCTGTCTATCCGTTTCTCGGGCCAGGCCGGACACCTGCCGATGTCGAACAGGCACGGGCAACACTGGAAAAGGCGTATCATGACAAGGGATGGCAAACCGTGTCGGTGGCCGTACCGGAGCAGGACCCGCGGCGCGGTGTGATCCGCTTGGAAGTGGTCGAGGGCAAGGTCGGCCGCCTCCGGGTCAATGGCGCGCGTTTTTACCTGCCCAGCAAAATCAAGAGCGAAGTCCCGTCGCTGGCCGAAGGCACGGTCCCGAACTTCAACCAGGTGAGCAAGGAAATCGTCGCGGTCAACCGCCTGGCGGACCGCAAGGTGACCCCGTCACCGCGGGTGGGGGTGGAACCGGGAACGGTTGACATCGATCTCAAGGTGGAGGACAAACTGCCACTCCACGGATCGCTCGAACTGAACAACCGTTACAGTTCCAACACCACGCCATTGCGGCTCAACGCCTCGCTGAGTTATGCCAACCTCTTCCAGCAGGGCCACACCCTCGGCC
>Ga0209697_10007417_pt1 | contig 12837 bp, 9 predicted proteins | sample AliMusrvi5mmetaG_FD_184115 | JGI IMG/M metagenome (GOLD analysis project Ga0209697, IMG submission 184115) | Freshwater lake bacterial and archeal communities from Alinen Mustajarvi, Finland, to study Microbial Dark Matter (Phase II) - Alinen... | ecosystem: Environmental > Aquatic > Freshwater...
CTCACGCACTATCGAGCTTTTTGCGCTTGTAGCGGTAGGCATAGTAGGACATGCCGAGCAGCTGCGCGGCCTTTATTTCATTACCCCCGGCCTTTTCATAGGCCTGCCGCACATAATGCTCTTCAAGGGCGTCAAAATCAATGCCGGTTTCGGGCAGCTCCGGAAAAGTCCCTGCTTCTGCTGCAGGCGTCCCGTTGTGCCGCTGCCGCGCGGGGGCTGCCGCACTGCGCGGCAGGGCAAGATCTTCAAGCTCGAGCACCGGCCCGGCTCCTATCAGCACGCCCCGCTCGATGATATTGCGCAGCTCCCGCACATTGCCCCGGTAGTTGTAGTCCATTAAAAAGCGCTCTGCCGCGGCTGAAATGCCGGTGAAGTCCCGGCCGTGCCTGCGCCCCAGTTCCGCAAGAAAATGCCGCGCTATGGGCACGATATCGTCCCGCCGCTGGGTAAGGGTGGGCAGCTCCACCTTTACCACTGCCAGGCGGTAATATAGGTCTTCGCGGAACAGCTCCTCGCCGATCAGCCGGTCAAGGTCCTTGTTGGTGGCCGATACGATGCGCGCCTGCACGGTCAGTTTCTGCAGGCCGCCCACGCGGTAAAACTCCCCCTCCTGCAGAAAGCGCAACAGCTTTGCCTGGGCCGGGCCGCTCAAATCTCCGACTTCATCCAAAAAAAGCGTACCCCCCGCAGCCTCTTCCACAAGGCCTTTTTTACCGGCCAGGCCCGCCCCGCTGAACGCCCCTTTTTCATAGCCGAACAGCTCGCTTTCAATGAGGTCCTTCGGGATCGCCGCGCAGTTTATCGAGACGAAGGGCCCCGTAAAATTCGGGCTTTTATAATGAATGGCCTGGGCGATCAATTCCTTTCCCGTGCCGGTTTCCCCGGCGATCAGTATGGGCGTATCAATGCTTTTGGCCACCTTGCCCACAAAATCCATCACATCATGAATCACATTGCTTTCGCCGATAAAGCAGGGCACGTTTTCCCGCAGGTTCTGCTCCTGCAGAAGCTGCAGCTCCTTGCGCAGGCGGATCGATTCAAGGGCATTGCCGATCGTCACCTTCAGCGGATCGAGCCGCAGGGGCTTGACCACATAATCATAGGCCCCCGATTTCATTGCGGCTATCACCGTATCGATTTTATCAAAGGCCGTTATCATGACCACAAGGCCGTCGGGGTGCAGCCGCTTTATTTCGCGCAGGGCCTCCAGTCCGCTCATGCCCGGAAGGCCGATGTCAAGAAGCACGAGATCAGGCCGGTCGGCGGCGACCTGCTTGAGCGCAGCCTCGGCGCTGGCAAAGGCCTTTACCGGATACAGGCGCTTCAGGCCCGCGACCACGGCATTGCGGATGCTCTGCTCATCATCAATAAGATACAGAGAAAATTCCACGGGCTTCACGTCGGTGCTCCTGAAGGTATGCGCAGGGTGAATTCAGCGCCCTGCCACTGCGACTGCCCTGCCGTGATCGTGCCCCGGTGATCGGTGGCAATCCGCAGCACAATGGACAGGCCGATCCCCGAGCCGTCTTTTTTTGTGGTGTAGAAGGGATCAAAAATCTTATCGCGCTGCTCGGGTGGTATGCCCGGCCCGGAATCGGCAAACCGCACCACCACATCGCGGCCCTCGGCGCCTGTGGTGATGGAAATTTTGCGCTCGCCCGGGGCATCTTTCAGCACCTCCGCGGCATTGGTGATGAGATTGAGCATGATTTGTTCGATCTGCTGCACGTCGATGCGCACGGCCGGAATATTTTCATCAAGCACGGTAGTAACCTCAATGCCGGCTTTGCGCATCAGGACCTGCGACAGGCGCAGCGCATCCCGCACGGGGCCATTGATGTCGGCCTGGTCAAAGCGCGGCGTGCTCGGGCGGGCAAAATCAAGAACGCCCTTCACCACTGACTCTATTTTACCGGCGGCTGACTGTGCCTGGGTCAGAAGGCTCAAAACATCCCCGGCGCTTTCCGGGTCCTGAAAAATTTCGCGGATGGAATCAAGAAAGATATTAATGCCCGACAGCGGATTTCGGATTTCATGGGCAATGCCCGCAGCCACATGCCCCAAGGATATCATTTTATCCTTTATCCCGACCATGTATTCAAGCTCTTTAGCGCGCGAGACATCCATCATGTTTATGAGCACGGCGCGCCTGCCCCGGTAGTCGATGGCGCAGGCCCGGGAGTAGGCCCAGCGCACGACCGGCCGGCGGTCCCGGTCCACCGAATAGAAGCGGTAATCGATATCGGCGATATCGACCTCCGCGGCAAGGATGCTCTCATAAAAGCGGCGCACCCGCGGCACGTCTTCCTGATAGATTTTTTCAAAATTGGTTATCAGAAAATCAGGCGGAATGGGCCCGAACAGCCGCTCCTGCTCGGGATTGTAGTACACAATCCGGTCATCCTGAACAATGAAAATGCCGGTCAGCGAATTTTCAACAAGGCTTCTGAGGCGCTCTTCGCTTTCCATGCGCTGCTGCAGGGCCTCCTTGTAATTGGTGATATCGCCGAATGAGCCCACGGAGAGCTTGGTGTCGGGAATGACGGCAATGGTCATAAAAATATTTTTGACCTGTCCGCTGCGGTTCAGAAAGCGAAATTCATAATTTCGGGGCGCTGCTCCCGGATTCACGATGCGGCTGTAATGATAGCCCTCCATCCAGTCATAGTCATCCGGGTGCACGAAATAGTGGAGCTTTTTTTTGCCTTCTATCTCGGTTTTTGAAAATTCCGACAGCTCTTCAAAGGTTCCGTTCACGAGCGCCAGGGTCGTGTCCTCGTCAATAATGCAGGTGGCCGTGCCCGTGGTTTCAAAAATAGTGCGGTAGCGCTCTTCAGATATTTTGAGCGCCTTCAGGGCGCCCCGCTTGAGCCTCTCGCTGCGGTAGGTCTGCAGAATGCTCGTTGACAGCAGCAGCGCTATGAGCCCAAGGATGGTAAGCGATGCCGCAAGTATCCGGTAGGTGAGGGCCGATATGTTGTCGCGGATATCTTCCGTGAACACGCCGGTGCCGATAATCCAGCCCCAGGGCGCAAAGCCCTTGACGTACGACAGCTTCGGGGAAACCCGGTCGGGGTTGTCGGGCCGCTGCCAGCGGTACTGCACAAAGCCGGCGCCCTGCTGCTTTACCACGGCAACCATTTCAGCAAACAGGAGCCTGCCGTCGGGATCGGTGAACAGTGAAAGGTCTTTTCCCTCAAGATCGTCGCGGAAGGGATGCAGTATCATGCGGGTCTCGCGGTCGATGATCCAGAAATAATCCTTGGATTTTTCGCTAAAATGGAGCCTGCCGACCAACTCGATCGCCTGCGCCTGTGCCTGCTGGCGGGTGAGCTTGCCCTGGCGCTCTTCGTTTTCGCAGCTGGCGATGATATTGCCTGCGGCGGCCGTAAGCTCGTAGAGCATTTCCTTCTTCTGCTCGAGGCTCGTGCGCTCGATAACAGGCAGCAGCAGAAAAAATATCGCGGCGATAAACAGTACCAGCGTCAGCACGGGAGGCAACAGTATTCGTGCCAGAAGCAGGTGCCATTCAGCAGATGATGAGCGCACGGCCATGGGAAAGCTTTTTAGAAAAATTTTTAAAAATTAGTCCCAGTATAGGCTAAAGGCGGCTGCAGTGTCAATGCGCACTGTAGCTGCGGAGTTTGGGTTGACAGGCGCAGCCGGGGGCACTAAGCTGTAGAACGCAGAGGGGCTGGCCATCAGCGGCATCCGTACGGACGGATATGCGGTGCTGTTTGCCGGTGAGATCAGGCGATTGGCAAAGGTGAACACGTGAAAATTACGCGACTGTATACGGGACAAGATAATGAATCGTATTTTGAAGATGTAGATATTCAGCTGACTGACAGGGGGCCTGTCGGCAGGCTTTCGCAACCCTTGGCTGCCACGGGGATCATTTTCCGGGAAACCGGGGCCGGGTATGACTACGGCTGGCACCCGGCGCCCGCGCGGCAGTTTGTGATCATGCTTGAAGGCGAGGTCGATATCGAGGTGGCTGACGGCACGGTCAGACGGTTCGGGCCCGGCGATATCCTGCTTGCCGAAGACACGACCGGCCGGGGCCATTGCAGCCGCGCCGTTGACGGCCGGCCTCGGAAATCTGTTTTTGTAACGCTTGATTAAACAGCTATGGCCAAAGCAATAGAACTTCTTGCGCCGGCGGGCACTGCCGAGATCGGCAAAGCAGCCATCAACTGCGGGGCTGATGCCGTGTATATCGGCGCTCCAAAGTTCGGCGCGCGCGAGGCTGCAGGAAACTCTCTTTCCGATATTGCCGGGCTGTGCCGGCATGCGCACCGGTACCGCGGCCGCGTGTACGTTGCCGTGAACACCATTTTGACCGATGCCGAACTGGAAGAGGCGCGCCGGCTCATATGGCAGCTCTATGATGCCGGGATTGATGCCGTTATTGTTCAGGACATGGGGCTTTTAGAAATTGATCTGCCGCCTCTGCCCCTGTTTGCCAGCACGCAAACCCACAATGCAGCCCCTGAAAAAGTCGCCTTTCTTGAAAAGGTGGGGTTTTCCCGGGTGATACTTGCCCGGGAGCTGAGCTTAGAGGAAATCCGCGGGATACGGGCGCAGACGCAGGTCGCGCTTGAATGCTTTGTGCACGGCGCGCTCTGTGTGAGCTACTCCGGCCGCTGCAGCCTGAGCCATGCCATCGGCGGCCGCAGCGCTAACCGCGGCCAGTGCGCCCAGCCCTGCCGCAGGCGCTACTGTTTACAGGACGGCCGTGGCCGCACTCTGAGCGAGCCGGCCCATTTTCTCTGTCTGAAGGACTTGAACCTGTCAGGCGATCTGGCGGCGCTTCTTGATGCGGGCATTACCTCATTTAAAATCGAAGGCAGGCTCAAGGACGCGGCCTATGTCATGAACATCGTGGCCTGGTACCGCAAGCTGCTTGACAGAGCTTTTGAAGGCCGGGGCCTTTGCAAAAGCTCATCGGGCACCGTGGCCCCTGATTTTGCTCCTGATCCGCAGAAGACCTTTAACCGCGGCTATACCCGGTATAATCTGAGCGGCCGGGTTGAAAACTGCGCGGCAATGGAAACGCCGGCATTCCGGGGCGAACTGCTCGGCACGGTTGTGCGAACGGGCCGGGATTTTTTTGAACTGGCAACCCCGGCGCTGCTGCACAATGGCGACGGCATTTGTTTTTTTGACGGTCAGGGGCAGCTGCAGGGCACGAATATCAACATTGTGCGTGACGGAAAAATACAGCCCGCAAAAATGATGGGCATAAAAAAAGGCGTAATGCTCTATCGCAACCTTGACCGCGACTTTCTGCAGCAGCTTGACAGAAGCGCTCCGCGACGTCTCATTGACGTTCGGCTGACTTTTGCCGAAACCGACGATGGCTTTACCCTGACCGCCTGCGATGAAGACGGAGTGACGGCCCGCGCAGAGCTGGCCGCAGAAAAGGTGCCTGCGGAAAAGCCGCAGCAGGCCGCGGCAACTATAACAAAGCAGCTGGCAAAACTCGGCGACACTGATTTTACCTGCCAGGAAGTGGCGCTTGAACTCCGGCAGATGTATTTCCTGCCCGTGGCGCTCCTGAATGAACTGCGGCGCGCAGCCGTCGAAAAGCTTATGCAGGCCCGCGAGCAGACCCGGCAGCGGCCCCGCGGGGGAGCTATAATAAATAGCGAGCCGTATCCCGAACAGCAGCTCTCCTTTCAGGATAATGTGCTCAATGAAAAGGCCGCTGCATTCTATCGGCGGCATGGAGTTGCGGCAATTGAGCCTGCCGCTGAAACAGGCCTTGATCTGCGTGGCCGCCGGGTCATGACGACGAAATACTGCCTTCGCCGTGAGCTTGGCTGCTGCCTCAGGGACAAAGAAGGCGCGGCTTTGCCCGATGAAGCTTTTCTTTTTGATGAGCAGGGCCGCAGGTTTTCGCTGCGCTTTGACTGCGCCAGGTGCGTAATGGAGCTTATTTATACCGCCTGATGCCCACAGCCAGGGTTATGCCTCTATTGTTGACTTCTTTAATGGCTATGCTGGTTTTTTTATTTCCATTATTAAGCACAAAAAGGATTTGTATAATGATTAAAACGTTGGTTATCAGGGATGGTAAAAAACCCGTTGCTGTTATTTTCGACTATAATGAATACCAGAAACTTCGTGAACGTGCGCAGGATCGCGCAGACTACGCCGAAGCCATAAGCGCCGAAGCTTCTAGCAAAAAACTCACGTCGCTTAAAGACGTTAAAAAATCCCTCGGTCTTTAACCTCCTCGGGCATGGCTATAAGGGTAAGCTGCGCCTGGCGCAGGGTTTATGCAATAGGCGCTGCCCAATTAAATTTCCCGCTTAATCTATCAACATTGATGGTTTCGTAAAAAGTCCCAGCAGGTGTCATTGCGAGGAGCGGAGCGACGCGGCAATCTCGGTTTTTCAAGTGCTTACACACGCAGAGATTGCTTCACTTCGTTCGCAATGACCACTTTTTTGACTTTTTACGGGACCATCAACATTGATTATTTAAGACCTGTACTTCCTGTCCTTCCCGCAGTGCAATGGCAGCGAAAATTTGATCCTTGACAACCCTCAATATTGTGAGTAAATTTACTCATCATACTGAGTAAATTGTATTTCACCAAACAGCTTACAGCTTGACGTATGTATAAACGACCGATTTATAATGCTATTTTAAAAAGGCTGCATGAGCCCCGGCGCTTCATTCAAGTGCTTTCCGGCCCCCGGCAGACGGGTAAAACAACCCTTGCCCGCCAGATCATGGAAGCTTTTAACGGCTTTACGCAGTATGCCGCAGCCGATGAGCCGGCCCTGAAGGACTCTAGCTGGGTTGAGCAGCAGTGGGAAGTCTGCAGGGCACGCCTCCGCACGGACAAGCACAGCAAAAGAAGCCTGCTTGTTCTTGATGAAATACAGAAAATCCACGGGTGGTCGGAAACAGTCAAGCGGCTGTGGGATGAAGATTCCGCCAAAGGCCTGCCAGTCATTGTCGTCATTCTCGTTTCATCATCGCTTCTGATGCAAAAGGGGCTCACGGAGAGCCTTGCCGGCCGCTTTGAAACCATACCAGTTACCCACTGGTCCTTCGCTGAAATGCGCGATGCCTTTCACTGGGATGTGGATCATTATGTGTACTACGGGGGCTATCCCGGCGCTGCGTCGCTGATCAACGATGAGCAGCGCTGGCGCAGCTATGTCCGGGATTCTCTGATCGAAACGTCTATCTCGCGTGATATCCTACAGATGACCCGCGTTGACAAGCCCGCCCTGCTGCGCCGCCTGTTTGAGGCAGGCTGCGCGTATTCCGGGCAGATTCTGTCATACCAGAAGATGCTCGGGCAGCTGCAGGATGCGGGCAACACGGTAACGCTTGCCCACTATCTGCAGCTGCTGCAGGAAGCCGGGCTTCTTGCCGGCCTGTCAAAATACTCCGGGCAGCAGGTGCGGCAGCGTGGTTCCAGCCCCAAGCTGCTTGTATTAAATACCGCCCTCATGACCTTACCGGCCCATCTGACCCTTGCTGCGGCCAGGCAGGATACGGATTTTTGGGGAAGGCTGGTGGAGTCCGCAGTGGGCGCTTCCCTTGCCAGTACCATAAAGGGGAAAGACCTCAGGCTTTTTTACTGGGCAGGCCGCAACAGGGAGGTTGATTTTGTTCTTGCCCGCGGAGATGCCCTTGTGGCCATAGAGGTAAAAAGCGGCCGGAAAAAAACAAGCCTGCCGGGCATTGAGGCTTTTTCCCGTGAATTCCCCGTGAAGCGGAAACTGCTGGTCGGCGCTCAGGGCATACCGCTCGACGAATTCCTTCTTGCACCGCCGGAAACATGGTTTGCATAAAATGCAGATAGCAGGCCTACCACCAATCCCCGATCATGACAAACGGCGCACTCTCTGCTCCTCTGCCGTAATTCTTCAAGCCTTTGCTGTTTTCTGACTTCTGACTTCTGATCTTCTCATCATTCCGCAATCGGAAATCTGCAATCCGCATTATGAAGGGCTGTATTCGGGCAGGGCTTTCAGATTAAGCTGCGTCTGGCTGATCAATAAAGGGCGGTGTTGTTCCCTTTGCTTTCTGGTTTGTGTGCTTTGTGCACTCCAAATGTCCCCGAAATTGCCCTCTTTTCTTAAGGCTTTTTCGGCAGTGCCATCCGGAACCGCCAATCCTCAAATTGTAAAAATAGTTTACAAATAAATTGACAATTATTTTAACATATCTATACTGTTGTAAGGAGGCCAAAAGCAATGCGAGGACAATTTATAAACGAACTTAGAAAAAAGCATCACCTTTCTCAGGAAAGGGTGGCAAAACAGCTAGGTATTACCCGCCCCACCTATGTTCAAATCGAAAGTGGGGCGCTGGATGTGACAATGAACCAGGCAGAAGAGCTTTCAAAGCTTTTTGGCATAACGGTCGAGGAAATTCGGACAGGCAAACTGTCAGTCCCGGAAGTGGAAATCGAGCAATCCCAAAAAAAACATGTAAAAGCCCGCACCAGTACTGGCTATCGCATCAGCATACCCCAGAAGAATATCGATAAGTTCCGTCAGATTCTTATCCATATTCTGAGAAAATGCGGAGGCAAGCCGAATGTGGGGATGACGGTGCTATACAAACTTCTCTACTTCATTGATTTTGATTATTACGAAAAATACGAAGAGCAGCTCATGGGCCTTGTGTATATAAAAAACACCCATGGCCCAACGCCGTATTATTTCGCCGACCTTATTGGGGAACTGAAGAGCCAGGGAATTATTGAGGAAGTGAAAAGCAAGTTCTACAAATATCCGCAGACAAAATACCTCATTAATCCCAAAGTGGAACCGGATTTGAGCATTCTTAACGGCCGGGAAATTGAGCATATTGAAGTGGAGATTGAGCGACTTTCCGATTTAACAGCTACAAGGCTTTCTGAATTATCACACAAGGATGTCCCCTGGATCAGCGCAGAAGAAGGCAAGCCCCTTGATTATGAAGCAGTTTTTTACCGGACCAGCGATACATCAATGAGGGAATACAGCGTTGAAGATTGAGTATCGCGAGACAGATGAATTCAAGAAAGATTTAAAAAAGCTCACAAAAAGATTCCACAGTCTTGCCGAAGATTTTGAAACCGCCAAAAAGAACGCCATAGAGCTGTACCATCTCCTTAAAATAGATAATCAGAGCGTTTTCCAAATAAATGATATAAAAACGGCTGAGGTTGAATTTTACAAGCTGAAAAAATTCGCCTGCAAGTCGCTCAAGGGAAAAGGCGTGCATAGCGGAATTAGGATTATATATGCCTATCTGAAAAATACCGCGAAAATTACGTTGCTTGAAATTTACTTTAAAGGCGACAAGGAGCTTGAAGATCGGGAGAGGATTAAGAAGTTTTTGAAGTGACCAATTTAAAGTTTTTCATTCCGCAATCGGCAATCCAAAATCGGCATTATGAAGGGATGTGTTCGGGCATGGCTTTGAGCGAAAGCTGCGCCTGGCGCAAAGGTTTTCCGAGTTTGTATAATTTGTCAACAACGTCCCGGTTCCTTACCCCTAGGCCGGGGGCCTGTTTTTCATAAAAATGATGCCCTTCTTCAATGTCCTTCTCGGCAGCACCAAGGAGCTTTACTCGCATGCAACATTCTTTCTGATTCTTTTTTTTGCATCATTCCATTCAGATACAATGGTGCTGCCGGATGCACATGCTTTATCTCTGTCTTTCAACACCTCCTCATGCCAAGCCGGCGATTCAAAGGCCGATTCGTTTTTTGTAAGATCATCCCAAATTGCTTCCATTAAGTTGAGCTTTTGGCTGAAAGAGAGATTTGAAAACTGGATATTGGCCGATTCCATTTTTGAACCTTTCTTGAGTTTTTATTTCCTTTATTACTATAGCGCAGACTGAATAAAAATAAAAGTTTTCTGAGTTTGTGCAATTTGCCAACAACGCACTTGCCCTGTTCCCGCCATCAGCATTCCGCATTTTCCATTCGTTATTTCGCAATTTGATTTGATTTCTGATTCTGGCTTCTCATTTATTTATGCCCTTCCTAAACCCCGAACCCTGCTCTTCTACCTCCAATCACCAATCATCACAAACGGCGCCCAGTAGAAGGGATGGCTGTATTCGGGCATGGCTTTGAGGGAAAGCTGTGCCTGACGCAGGGCTGCGGGTTTGGTCATTCCCTTTTTGAGCCAGTTCTCGTAAAAGCTCTTCATGAGTATCGAGGTAGATTTATCATCAACGCTCCAGAGGGTGGCAAGAATTGATGGCGTGCCGGCATAGATGAACCCGCGGGACATACCGGCCCAGTCCTCCCCGCCGCGAACTTTTGTAAGTGCTGTTTCACAGGCGCTCAAAGTCACAAGGTTTGCCTTCTGCAGATTCAGCCCGAAAACATCGGGGATTCTGAGCAATCCGTCACTGTTTTCATCTTGCGCCAGCAGCAGGCCAGACTGCAGGGGCTGCATGTCGTTGAACTCACCGTGGCAGGCAAAGTGCACCACGTCGAAATCGCCGGATAAAGCCGTTAGCCGTGTTTTTGTGGCATCGGCTCTGCTAAACACCTGCTTTGATGTAAACATATTTTCTACTGACTGAACCTCGCTCTCTGCAAAGGGCAGCGATATTTTATCGGTTGCAGGATTAGCGAAAGCCAGAAAATTTCCCGAATCGGTTTTACGCTTTTTTACAATAAACTCTATCAGGCTTGATGCCGGAGCAACTGACAGATCATATTTATCAACCAGAGCCTTGCTGCCGTCGGTAAGGCAGGCAAACGGCACTTTATGCAACACATCATGGGGCACGATCACCAGTTTTTTTGTCGTTATATCTGCCTCAACCGGGGCCACCATCAGGCTGTACAGTTCCTGTGCTTTTTTGCTAAAATCCTCGCGTGCCTGTTTTGTATTTTCGGCAGTGGGTACCTCATCGCCTGCAAGGGCGATAACCGGCGCAGGCCGTCGGGTTTTACCGGTTATATTACCACCGATAAGCCCGGCCACATCGGATTGAAGGTCTTTTGCTGTAAGGTCCTTCCCGTCTTTTTTTAATACCCTCACTTGTACATCGTTTTTCGTAATGATCCAAACGTAGGTTTTATCCTGCGCTGTGTAGTATTCAAGAACGGTTACGTCTTTATCAAGCAAAGCCTGCATGGTCGCGGGATCAGCGGGCAGGGTGCAAATGATCGATGCCAACTCGGCATTTTTCATCCGTACTTCTTTTAGAAACGCCTCATACTCGATCTGCGTTTTCTCAAGTTCAGCCATTACCTGCTCTGCTTCGCCCTGTGGCAGTTTTTCACTGGGCTTTTGTCTAATTTCCATCCGCTTTTGAAGAGCACTAAGTCGGCGCTGATATTCCCTATCTTGCTCAAGCACCTTTTCATCCTCAGGCTTTGCGCTGCGCAACTCTCGGGAAGCAAGCATCTCAAAAAATAGCCGGCTTTTTAACATTTCGGCATACCGCAGGGCTTCTCGCTGTGCACCGGGGCCGTTCTCCTGCAAAAGCACTCGTATCATTCCCTCATAAGCTTCTGCACGCTTAAAACCGGTGCCAGTGGCACTTTCAAGAAAATGTTCTTTCATGGTACTGCTTAATTTCTTACGCTGTTGTTCTATAAGATTTAATGCATTTTCAAAAAACTCTTTTGCTTTTATAAAATTACCCTCACCTTCAAAGGCTAGCCCAACCCCAATATTGTATTCAATAAGAGATTCAGGCAAATAGGCTGTCAGCAAAAGTTTATTAAACTGCTCCCGTGCTTCTTTATAGCTTCCTTTAGACAAATAGCATTTACCAAGGCCTAAAGAATTTTTTTCCTGTTCAAAAAACTCAAATGCTTCATTCAAATTGCCGGATTCGAGTGCAAAAAATGCAATACTTGAGAAACCCTGGTCGATGTCAGGATGATCATTCCCAAGTGCTTTTTTCCTAATATCAAAACATTGCTGATACAAAGACTTGGCCTTTTCATAAGCACCTATTTTTTGATAAAGCACCGCGAGATTGTTAAGGACTGTGGCCACAGCGGCATTGCCTATGCCTAGCGTCCTCTCATATATTGCCATTGATTTTTTATACAGAGACTCGGCTGCGGTATAATTTCCCGTATTAAAATAAATCAATGCAAGACTTTGATTGCATTCAGCAACACATTGATGATTTGCACCAAAAAAATTTTCATAAATTTTCATCAATTGTTTGTATAACGGTTCAGCCGCACCATAATTGCCAGTATTATAATAAAATAGGGCGAGATTATTAAGGCTCGTGCTAATGTCTGGGTGGTTATAGCCCAACTTGTTTTTATCAATTTCAAAAGCTTTTTTCAGTAATGATTCAGAGTCTGCATAGTTGCTGGCATGTAGATAATTTAGTGCTAAACTTGTAGGGATACTTATAGCAGTGGCATCAGGGGTATCCTGTTCAAGAGCTTTTTCATATATAGAAAATGCATCCTCCGACAGAGGCTCTAGCTCTTCTGGGATATAATTAATTGTGGAGTCATAAAATTTCGTTAATTCTTCTAGAATCGCAAGGGTATCTGGATGTTCCGGGCCGAGAGATTTTTCTCTGATAGCCAGAGCTCTTTTCAATAGTGCTTCTGAAGCAATTTCATCACCGGATTCTTTATAGAAGATGGCAAGAGTAGAGAGGTATGCCGCAATATTGGGGTGATCCGGGCCAAGGGCTTTTTCTTTGATTTCCAAAGCTCGTTTCAAAAGAAGCGCTGCGCCGGTATAATTACCGGACTTACCATAGACCAGCCCAAGCATTACAAGGGTTTTGCCGGTATAAGGGTTCTCCGTGCCAAGCACCTTTTCTCTAATATCCAAAGCTTTTTTAAAAAGGATTTTTGAATCGGT
>Ga0209697_10007419_pt1 | contig 12834 bp, 12 predicted proteins | sample AliMusrvi5mmetaG_FD_184115 | JGI IMG/M metagenome (GOLD analysis project Ga0209697, IMG submission 184115) | Freshwater lake bacterial and archeal communities from Alinen Mustajarvi, Finland, to study Microbial Dark Matter (Phase II) - Alinen... | ecosystem: Environmental > Aquatic > Freshwater...
GGAAATCTACAGGGGTGAAAGGCTTCTTACGATCGCCGCGTGGGCTGACGGCGACGATTCCGGCAGCGGATCTCAGGACAGCGAGACGGATGGTCATTACCGCCTTTCGGTCGTCACTTGATAGAATTCGACTGATGCCGAGGTTACTGACCGCGGACGACATAATGCCGCTTGTGGCTTCTCTGCCGGAAAGCGAGAGGGCCAGACTGCTCCGATGGATTGCTTCGCCTCACGGCGCGGACGCATCGGCGTACGAAGTGGCTCCCCCGACCGGCGACGAGTTGGGGGGCGACGAGTCCGGAGGCGACGATGAACCGCTTGCCTGGGAAGCTGAAGGATGGGAAGAGTTTCGTTGATTCGGGGCGAGATCCGGTGGTACACATTTCGTCTCCCCGATAAGCGACGGCCAGTTCTTGTACTCACACGCGACGAAGTTGTCGACCGTCTGAACGAAATCATTGTTGCTCCCGTGACGCGCACAATTCGTGGATTGAGCACCGAGATGCTCCTTACCGAAGAAGACGGCATGCCCACGCCCTGCGTCGTTAACTTCGATCACCTCTCATTGGGGCAGCGGAGTCGCTTCGGGTCCGTGCTCTGTACTCTGCCAGGACAGCGCTGGCCTGAGGCACGCGGAGCTTTGCTGAGTGCCTGCGGCTTCGGTCATTAGTTATGCGTTGTTTGGCCAGATAATGACGGGAGTTTCTCAGAGAAAGCGTATCCGGCATTCCCGAGTTTCGTCACCGAAACCGAAGCCTGTTTGATGGCCCGCCTTAGTTCGGCGGATGCAACCGGACTTTCGGGCACCAACGCGAAAGCGCCCGGCTTTCTCCGGCCGCCGGACGACTCGACCGGAGTGCGAGCGCCACTTCCACAACGCTTCTTGGGGGTCCCCGGCTTGATTCCTCACCGGATGTTGACGAAGTTCCGGCGCCGCGTGTCGCGGTATGCTCAATGGTGAAAGTCTCCCATGCCGTCATTCTCAATGAATGGGCCACCGGCCAGGAAGTCTCGAACCGAATTGATCGCTTGCGCGAGCGCTATGCGGATAATCCGCTCGTAAAGCGGATCGACCATCATATCGGCGTCGATTGGAGCGATGATCCGGCCGTGTTCATCAACGTTGTTCTTCCCGGCAATGGGACCGGAGCCCCCGAACTGGAGCGGCTGGCGGAACACATGCGAGTCGATCTTCTTCGTCTCGTTCGTACCGATGAGATCGGATTGCATTCCTATTTGAACTTTGTCGGTTAGAGCGACGCGTGATGACCGAACTGCCGGAACAACTCATCTCGCAGGCGGAGTTTCTTTATGCGCGATGCGGCGCTCAGCGAAGCGAATCTGCGCAGGGCCGTCTCTTCTGCTTACTGTGCTCTCTTTCACCTCCTGATTCGCGATGCAGTTTCGAACTGGAAGCATGCGGAACACCATGCACGACTGGCACGCGCGTTCGACCATAAGAGGATGAAGGACGCGTCCATAGCATGGCTCGCGACCGGTCGGGCTCGCGGAGGACTTCACCGACCTAGTCTACCGGTGCGGATTAGAATCGGCGGAAGCATAGAAATTCGACGAATCTAACCACGCTATTTCGGGCGTGGTGGCGAAGGCCAGCAACGCGTGGTTGACGGTCTGCCGCCTCCCCCGGTAGGCCCGCGCCGCCGGGTCCCCTAAGACCGACCGCGGAACGCTGTCGAGTCACAACGGTCCGCCTTTATACTGGAAAGAATGCACACGGCTGCTGCGAGACCGAGACGCTTTCGCGCCGCTCTTTCGTTCCCAGGGGAGCATCGGGTCCGAGTCGAGCAGATTGCAGAGGCACTCGCCTCGCGCGTTGGACGCAGTTCAGTTCTTTACGACAAGTGGTACCAAGCTGAGTTTGCGCGACCCAATCTCGACATCTACCTTCCGAAGCTTTACCGCGACGAGTCGGACCTTTTGGTCTTCTTTCTTTGCGCCCCGCATAACGATAAGGAGTGGTGTGGCCTCGAATGGCGTGTGGGGCGCGATTTACTCAAGAAGACGCGAGACGACCGCCTCATGTTCCTGCGCCTCGACGATGCCGACATTCCGGGCCTCTACTCGATCGACGGATATCTCCCCATCCGCGAGATGCACTACTCTGAGGTCGCCGACGCAATTTTTGAGCGACTTGAGATGCTCTCCGCAAGCGAAGCCGGAAAGGAGCAAGACGCTGGGGCCTGTCCGCGCGAGACAATCATCACCCCGGCTTCTTCCAAAATGTCGGGTGACGCCGCGACGGGTACTGGGTACGGATTGAACGATTCGGCCGCAAAGCCGGAGCGAAATCTGGCGCCCGGTTCGCAATCCAAACCATCCCCCAATATTTTCGAGGTTGCGCAAGATGGCACGGGTCGATTTTCTACCATCGCGGAGGCGATTGGCGTTGCGCAGGAAGGAGACACGATCCTCATCGGCCCTGGAAACTACAGTGAGAACTTGGTGATTCACCGCACGTTGTTTCTAACGGGTGCTGGTGGACGCGAACACACCGTTGTTGAATCCGATTCTCCTTTTTGGCCGACTATCGCCGTAATCGCCGGTCACCCGACTCTGACCAATCTGACAGTCCGAGCCTTTGGCAAGCGTTCGGCTCTGGAAGTGAGGGCCAGTGCCATAAACCTTTGTAATGTCCATATTACTGCAAGTGGCAAAGACTGGAATGGCGGCGCAATTGACGTGGACGGCGCTGGTGCCGAGGTCTTGGCCCAAGACTGCCAAGTCGAGGGGCTAGGCGCAGGCATCCGTGCTTACAGAGCCCGCGTCAGGCTGGAATGCTGCGCGGTTACGGCCTTAGGCGGTGTGGCTGTGGATATGCAATACGGGGCAAATGCGGCACTCTTCGTCTGTCGATTAAAGGGTAAAGACCGAGGCGTCGATTTTGGCGGCGAATATTTACAGCTTCACCAGTGTGAATTTGTCGGTAACGGGCAAGCCGTTGCGGTCCGAGATGGCGCTTTCGCACAAATCTTTCGATGCCACTTTCGACAGAATGATGGCGGAATCTACTTTTGGGACAAAGCTTCCGGCTCCGTGGAGGAATGCGACTTTAATTCCCAGCGAGCACCGCTCAAAGTCCGAGAGATTGGGAAGATCTTTCGCTCCAACAACGTCGGGTTGGTAGGTCCGGCATATGTTAATAACACTTTAGATTCTCAGAAATATTACGCGGAACGCGGTCCGAAGACAACAGCTATTATAGTGAGCGTTGACGGCAGCGGAGACTTCAGGACGATTAGCGACGCTCTTAAATTTGCGGTCAATGGCCAGTACATTCGTGTGCGATCGGCAACCTACACGGAGGATTTACTCATAAATAAGAGTATCAAGATAGTTGCCGACTCTGCAATTGGCTCATGCGTGGTTGACGGAGCGCTGAAGATGGCAGGACACGCCGTCGCCACCTTACAGGGACTCGTCTTGGAGCGCAGCATCGGTGCTACCGGTGCGGTCGTTGAAGTGGAGTTCGGCCAATTGATCGTAATCGACTGTATAGTCCGTTCGGATCGAGTGGAGGGCGTACGGACTGTAGGTGGACGGACGTGGCTGGCAGCTTGTGAGTTGAAAGGTGTTCGGTCTGTCAACGTCTGTTCGAGCGAAGCGGTCTTGTTAGATTGCCGACTTCACTCCCAAGAAGAGGGAGTCTTGGTTCAGAAAAATGGACGCGTAATGATGCGCGGCTCCTTCACCAATGGAACCCGGACGGGAGTCTCCCTCTTTTCCGGGTGTCATGCGCTAATAGAAGATTCTGAGATTCTTGGTAGCGCTAGGTGCGGTGTGATCGCCAGCGAGGGGAGTTTTAGCGTCACGATGCGCCGGAGCAAGATCAAATTTAATGGAAGCTACGGGATTTGGGCTTCGGGAGACGGCTTCGTTGAGGTCAGCAACTGCGACGTGGCGGAGAACGATCCGGGAGCGTGGAGGTTTCAAAACCCCCTTGGTGGCCCGTTTTCGATGGTCCGCTGGTTGACGTTGGGAGGGGGCCCAGTGTTCATGCCGGTTCGACCGGGCGAACTCTCGGTCAACGGAGCCGATAATCAGTCCGACTGGCGGGACTCGACTTCAATCATCTATTGTCGTCGCTGTGGCGCCGAGGGTCCGGTTGACCGATCAACTTGCGGCGAATGCGGGCGGAAACGGAATCTCAAAGGCTCACTGTGACTGTGCCCAGCACAACGCCACCGCCGGATCACTTTGGATCGCAGGAGCCGAGGTGCAAGCCCATGGAAAAGTTGTTCGATATGCCCTAAGGTGATTGCATGTAACTCCCTTGGAGTGATGGACTTACCGCGTCCCTCGACTGGTGGACTGTTTCAATGACAGTGCAACCATGTGAGACCCGCCACTCGCCTGCGTTTGTATGAGAACCCTGTCAGGTGGTGATTGAGTTGAGTGCCGACGAGCGCGAGGAACTCGAGGAACTGACCGGATGGTCGAATTCACGCACTCTTCCGGCAGGGGACGTATTCAAAGCTGATTTTGGCGCTGGCCGATGTAAGGGCTACAGCACTGTGGAAGCGGAACTGGGCCTTCGCGACCGACGATTGCGCGCTGGAAGGCTCGGTTTGAAGAGGGCCGGATCGCGGGACTCGAAGGCCGGTACAGAGGCAGCCAGCATCGCAGGGCGACTCCCGCAATGCAGGCGCGCGTTCTGAACAAGACTCAGCAGAAGCCCGCAGATGGCAGCACTCCCTAGTCCTGCCGGCAGATTCTTTCATTCGAATAGGTCACGAGCTTGCATGCGGCTATTTTAACAGTCGCTGATGAACGGTCTCTTCGTACACTGGACGCAGATGCTCCAGTTACCGACTCTTTTGCAGGTTGCAATCCCAACGCCGCCCGCGCCGAACTACAGCCCGCAATTAGAAGCAATCGCCCAGGCACTGAATCACCACGAAGTTATTCCGGGCTGGTTCCTTGGCACAGTACTGGGATTCGGGCTCGGGTTGTTTGCGGAGCCGGTAAAGAGCTGGATTCAAAAGCGGCTAAGCCGCCGAAGAGCCGAACGCCTGCTTTTAGCTGAAGTGAAGGCCAATTGTTTTATGGGGCAGCTTTTCGTCGCCGCACCGGGGCTGCCAAGAGTTTTGTTCTCGACCGAAAAGTACGACCACCTCCGTGAAAAGGATCTAACGACTGTTTTCGAGATCGACCAAGCTGGGTCGCTGAACCGCCTCTATCGGAGTTTTCAGGAAATTGCAGCCGGTCCGCGCGAACAGCGGACGCATGCGATCACTTACGAGTTCTCGCTATTTGAGGATGCGGTAAAACGAGGTGTGATGGGCCGTTATTTCAAAAATCGATTGGACAAGGAAGGGTCGCCGCTTCGCCATATTGCTGCGAAATATGTCCCGCCGTCGGCGAAAGAAGCAGCTGGTTAAGCTCGGGTCGTTTGTCAGGCTGACCTTTTCCCGCACGTTAATCCCGCGGAGATCAGGGTCACTGGCGTGGGAAACTTAAACTAATGGTTAAGCTCAAAGCGAAATTCGAGGCTGATCTGAAGGCCCACGTCAGGCGCATGCTCACGGCCGACTGGGGACCCGAGATCGCCACAATCGACGATGCGAACATCTTGATCCGCTTCTTCGACGCGGAGCGGCGGCGGATCGCCGCTCACCCCCGTTCCATTGAGATTGGGGCGGATTTTATCTGTCCGACCGACCGGCAAGATGGCTGGAATGCGCTTCAGTATAGTGGTCCCCAGAAATCAGACCGGGCAATAAGTTAATATTTCGACGGAGTCGTTAACAGGAGAAAGTTGATGACAACGACGAGAAAACAGTACAGTCCGAAGTTCAAAGCGCAGGTGGTGACGGAGGCGATCCGCGGCGAGAAGACGCTGAGTCAACTGGGGGCGCAGTTCAAGGTGCATCCGATCCAGATCGCGAAATGGCGCAAGGCGGCTCTGGAACATCTGCCGGAGTTGTTTGTGGATGGGCGGACGCGCCAGGCCGGCACCGGGCAGGCGGAAACCGACGCTCTTTATGAGCAGATCGGTCGGCTGAAGGTGGAGCTGGACTGGCTCAAAAAAAAAGTCGGTATGCTCGACTGAGGAACTGCGCCGTCTGGTGGACAGGGAGCACCCCGAGATCAGCGTTCGGCGGCAATGCTCTCTGCTGGGCGTGAACCGTGCCGGGCTGTATTACGAACCGCGGGGCGAGACGGCGGAGAATCTGGAACTGATGCGACTGCTGGACGAGCAGTACATGCGGACACCGTTTTACGGCAGCCGGAAGATGACGGAGTGGCTGCGCACGAAAGGCTATGAGGTCAACCGCAAACGGGTGTCGCGTCTGATGGCGGTCATGGGGGTGGAGGCCGTGTATCCGAAGCCGAACCTGAGCAGGCCCGCTGAAGGGCACCGGATCTACCCGTATCTGTTGCGCGGAGTCAAGGTCAATCGTGCCGATCAGGTGTGGAGCACGGACATCACCTATATCAGGATGGCGCAGGGCTTCGTCTACCTGGTAGCCGTGATGGACTGGTTCAGCAGGTACGTGCTGAGCTGGTCGCTGTCGCTGACACTGGAACACGACTTCTGCGTCGAGGCGCTGCGGCGCGCCCTGCGCCGGGGGAAGCCGGAGATATTTAACAGCGACCAGGGCTCGCAGTTCACCAGTGAGAAGTTCACGCGGGAACTGAAGGCCAGAAACATCGCGATCAGCATGGACGGACGGGGACGCTGTATGGACAACATCTTCATTGAGCGGTTGTGGCGGTCGCTCAAGCAGGAAGAGGTGTACCTGAGAGACTACGAGTCGGTTCCGGAAGCCCGGGCGGGCATCGAACGATACCTCCGCTTTTACAACCACGAGCGCCTCCATCAGAGTCTGGACTACGTGACACCGGCGGCGCTGTACAAGGCACGACATGCCCACTGAGCCCGACAGGTCGACAAGGAACAGCGCATTGCTGAAGTCGGGGACTCTGTCCCCGAACCCCTGGGATTTAACGCTTTCGGGCCAGAATGACTGGCCTTATAGTGAAAGTACCCGCACGGAAGACAAGGCTCCGCAGGGATGCGACCTGAGCGCCGCGGCGGGTGCCGGAATGGCAACGGGCGGTTCCGAAGCTGGCGCCGCCCAAAACTCAAAACCCGACCCGTTGAGCGTTAGCTTATTGCCGAACCAAATTGGTCTTGACACAGGGGTCCACTTTAACCGCCGGAATTGTGCTCCCACCAGAGATGGTAACCGCAGCGGCAGTAACCGATGTCAGTCGCCCGACGGAGTAAGGTGCATTGCTCGAGTCGTAGGAAAAAGTCACCATTGGCGTTGTCCCGTCCGAATAAGTCTTTTTCACCAGACGATTCAACTGGTCATACCCCGCTCCGTCGCATGTCGCGCCGCTCCACGTCCCAAAACAAACCGTTCGGCTCGAGCCGTCCTTTTTGGACGTGATGTTCCCGTCGTCGTCATAGGTCCAGCTATTGGTTCCGGATTCAGGGTTGTTAGCCGACTGGAGCCTGCCCAGCGAAGTGTAGGAAAAGGTTCTCTGCGCCGCAGCTGACGAGCAGTTCGCCACATCCGTGGTTTGGGCAACCGAACTCAGATCGTCCAGCGCATCCCACGCGTAGCAGGTGACCGCCTTACCTGCCAAAACTGAAAGGGAGTCTTCAGTGACGGACAACAGTCGGCCCAGTCCGTCGCGTGTCTGAGTGCGGGAGACTCCGGCAGGATCCTTAACGGACTCGTTTTCGCTATCCCAGGTCGTGCTGGTTTCGCCAAGGGACGACGACGTTCCGCCGAACATGGCCGGTTTCGAAGCGTCGTAGTATCCGACTGAGGTGATGCGGCCGCGCTGATCGAAGGTCGTCATGGTCCAGCCCATGGTTGGCTCGGGCGTGCCTCCTGATGCCGCAGCGGCGGAAGTGGCAGCGCGGAATGGATTGGACACGAGTTCGTAGCGGTTCGATCCGGAGTATTTGTAGCTATGCTCCTGCTTCACTCCGTCCGAATCGGTGGCGGTCAGGTCAGAGCCGGCGATTGTCTGGGCACAGTTAGCGCCGCCGGTCGTTGAGTTCGATTCGAGATGGCGGTCGAGGTAAGGGCGGCCCAGTTGATCGAACGTGGTGGCGGCCACGATACCGCAGTCGCCATGCCCGGCCAAATCGCCTGCAACCACGAGGCGGCGAGCGAGATCGTTGTAGCCGTACCAGACGGATCGCTGAACGGCGCCTCCGGCCGTATCCGTTGAGGAGGTCAGGCGGCCTACCAAGTCATAGGTGTGAGAGACGGTAACGGAATTGTCGGAGTCGGTGAGAGACTGGAGCAGACCGCTTGCCTGGTCGCGAACCATGGCGAAGTTGCGCTTTCCGTTGTTCTGACAAGTTGTAGACGTGGTCGCCTGGTTAATGCAGTTCAGGTACAGATTGGAGGTGTCATAGCCATAAACGGTGACAATGCCGCGGGGATCAGTCTGGGTGATCAGGTTGCCCTGACTGAAGGTTCGGGCTGTCACCGCCGCGTTCGAAGCCGCCGGCGCGGCAAGGAAAGATGCCAGGGTGGATGAAGACTTTGCAGAATCCCAACGGTACTCCGTTTTAGGGTTGCCATTGCTATCGTATTCAAAGGAACTGGCCGAGCCAGGACCTGACCCCTGCAGACTTGTGTTTTTGACCAGATCCGTCCTCCGCGGCCCCCCGCTGGCTCCGAAGTAGGCGTTAGGGTCGTCGGCGATCCCCGACTCGGTGCCATCCTGCGCAGTTTGGGCTGTCGTGACAACCCAGACAGAAGTCAGGGTTTTCAGGGGATTTCCCAAAGTCGGGCATGATGCCGAGAAGCCGGGGAATGTCGAACAGTTTAGCTGTCCGGAAGGAAAGTGATTGATCGAAGAGGCGGATGTCCAGTCGTAGTGCCGGGACGCGAGTGGATTACCGTTCTTGTCCAGCGTGAAAAGCGTGACTGCGGCTTTCCCTGAAATGGGGTTTGAGTAGGTACTGCCTTTTGGCGTCACCGAATGAACGCTCATCCGAACATATGGGTTCGCGGCATCGTATCCCTGAGAGCCTCGCGGCCGGTTGAACGCCCAAAGAGTTTCGTCGGTTGCCCCGTCCGGCCAAGTGGTGCGGAAAACCAGGCCGCGGTTGATGAAGAATGGAGCGTTCGGCGAAATGTAATCGTAGCGGGTTTGCCCGGAATCGGGAGCGGTAATTACTGTACAGGATGCCCCTGTCGAAGAGCCACAGCTCGCCCGGGGGGAGCCGAAATCGCTGTACTGGTAAGTCCATTCTTGTTTTTCGGTCACAGGGCTGGTCTGGGCAACGGTTTTCTTTGTAACCGGGTTCACCCCAAGATTACTGTAGGTACGGAGCTGTCCGCCATCCAAGGCATAGGTATAGTCCGCCGTTGCCCCTGATGGGAAAGTTATGTGGTTTAATTCACCCCAGCCGAACGTGGAGGGGCTTCCCTCTGCGTAACCGAATGTGTAGGTCGGTGTGAAGCCGTTTACTGTCGGCAGCCTGATAGTGTCTATGCCGATGAGTCCGCTGAGATAGACCATCTGCTGGTGCGCATTGTCGACCTCGTATCCGCCCTGTGTACCGATGGATTTAAAGTTCACAGTGGCTGTGAGAGTTTGGCCGTTACCTGGGTACTGGACTTGATCCGCGAATGCGGTGGTGCTGTGGGAGATGGTGATGGACCGATTCAAATCGTCCTGAAGGATAGTTTGCGTGAGATCGGTACCGAGGCACTGATACTGAAGGCAATCCCTGGCAATCTGAGTAATGTTGACGCCGTTGCCATTCGAATCCTGAATGCGCGTGGCGTGACGACCGGTCCCCTGAACCTGGGTGCCATTCGGCAGAAACAGCGTCCATTTTTGAGCCAGGAAATTTCCGGTCGGCTGCATCGTCAGCGACATGTAGGTGCCGTCGGAGGTGTAGTAATGAAGGGTGCCGCCATGAAAAACGTTGCAGGCGTCGTAACCTGCGGGCCCAACAGTGAAATATCCGTCCCCCTGTGTATCGTCGAATGCTCCTGAAATCCGGAGGGTATGATGTGAGCGATCCGGAGTAACTACGCTGAGTTTGTATGCGTACGGGTTGTATGCCGGATCGTTGCACTTCCAAATATTCGGATCCGGCGAGGTGTCCACTACGAGGTCGTAGCCGAACGAATATTGCCAGCCACCTGTCGGGGATTGCGTGAGATTTGCCTGAATTTCCGGATTGCCGCTGGCGTCGTTGCCTGTTTGGTAACCTACGTCGTAGACGTTCGAAGTGTAGACGAGGTCTAAAGACGGAGTGAATCCGCCTCTGCCCGGCGGCAGTGTGGCAATCGGCAGGGACAATCCCAGCGAACCGGTCGTTGTATTGATGTGCTCGATTTTATCGACGGCGTAAGTACCGAACGGTACTATTCCGCGTTGCGGCGCCATGGTTTCGAAGTACGAGGGGACCTGCGCGCTCAGTGGGCCGCAGCAGAGGACCAAAGAAAAGATTGCGCGGGTAAGGCGTATCATCAAAGTGCTCCTCTCAGTATCAATGCTTGCCGAAGGGCGAAGTGTCGCCCGCTGGTCCGAAGATTACGGTAGCGTGAGTGATCGTAAATTCAGTGCTTTTTCCGATCAAACGTACGATTTTCCCTGGAAACTGCTCCCCGCCAACGGCCTTCCAGTCTGAAAACTGCACAGTCACCCGACCCGTGCCTGGCGACGCGGAGTCGTACTCGACTTTGCCGAGCAGACCGCTGGTGGCGTCGAAGTAGTAAAGCTTTGGCGATACCCTCTGAGTTCCGGGGACCGCGCTCATCAGTTGGTAAATGCCGTACCAGGGCCCGTTGTAGTTAGAGGTTTTCCCATCGTCACTACGGAAACGGCCTCCGAGAAACCTCACTGCCGTTCCGTTGTGAAGGGAGAAGAAAAAGGCTTCGGGCAGGTCATTAGTAAAGGTTTCCAGAAGATCCTGATCCACGGAGGAGTTTGCGCCGTGACTGGCCGCGCCATCAAACGACAGCGACTTATTCTCGGAGCCGGAGGCGTCAAAGCGAACCAACCCAGGATGCTGCCACGTAAAAGAGTGCACCGAAGATCCGGTAGCGGTAATGAGCGAGCCGGAGGTTGTGGCGCGCTCGTAACCCGGAGTGGTCAGTCGCTTGCCGAGCACACGGAGATAGTCGGATGCGTCGCCCTGAATTTGGGAGACCGAGACGTGATTTGGATCCGGTTTAAGCGTGTTGGCCTGCGCGCCGCGCCCGCCTGACTGGGCCAGTGCTCCGGCGCAGGTACTCAGAATTATGACGGAGATTTGTATAAATGTCTGGTCCAGAATTCTCAAAATGTTGCCCTCAGTATCTGCTTTACACGGCTTGACGGGCAGAGTAGATTACAGTCTCGACCCTCATTGACAAACCGCACCGTCGGCGCGCCGCCGCACCTACCCATCACGGCTTCGCCAAACCCGTTACCGCCAGCACAACCTTTGCGGGTGGCGCTGCCCCCGCCGGATCCGTCGTCACCGGTATCTTCGTCCCCGCCGCCGGCACATCGTTTCCTCGGTGATCCTGCAGTTTAAAAAATCCGCTGTAGAACACCAGGTCCACTGTCGTCCCGGCCGGAACCAAAACGCTGTAGTCTCGCCCGGCCGCGTCTTCCGTCGTGACCGTCGCGGGCCGGAACCGCCCCCGGGCCGTTCCCACTCCCAGCAGTATATGCGCACCCGGCGTGCTTTTTTCGTTCTTCGACAGGTGATTGCCCGGATCGTTCAGGCGGATGTTCACCGGAACTCCCTTCCTCATCGTCAGCACGATCCCGTCGATTAACTGCTCCGCCCCGATCTTCAAGGTGATATCCGGACCGCTCGGCCATTCGCACGAGTTCAGCCACGTTGTCCCGGGATGGCTCGCGCACAGACGGTACGTCCCTGCCTCCAGTCCCGTAAATCCGAACGTCCCGTCCGGGCGAACGCCCTGCCCTTGCGAGAACGGGGCCACTTTATCCTTCGGGTCAGGCGACACCGCCCGCCCCACGTTCGCTTCCCGCATGATCGTCACCCATGCCGACCCGATGGCGCTCGCGTCCTCGCCCCGCACCTTGCCCAGAACCACGGATCCCATCTTCACCGAACTCACCTGCGGCGGCTGCGCCATCGCGGCCCCGGCCAATGCCAACAGAACGGTGGCTCTTTTCATTCGCTGCACTCCTGCCCTCACTGAACTAAGGCACCCACCACCAGCCGAAGTACTGCCAATTGGCGAAATTGCCCGAATTGTCGTACGCCGAGAGGTACTGATATTTATAAGTTCCGTGCGCCCAAGGCTGGAACTCGATATCCAGCGTCAGGTAATAGTAATTACCGGAAACCGACCGGGATGACGAACCCGCATGCACGATGCAGTAATCGTTCGCGATATCCGCGCCCCCGATATACGTCGAGCCCACCCAGTTGTAGCCTCCGCCGTCGCCGTCCAGATACAGCACATTGCTGCCGGGATAGTAGAGTATGTGGCAGCCTGAAGCGCCCGAATCCGCCGGGCCCGAACCGCCGTAGGAATAATCGAAGAACGGCTGTATCCACGCGAGGTTCCCGCCGCCGCCGCTGTCCTGGACTCCAATCGTGAAACTCTGGCGGTCGGCGGAACCGTAATTCGGGCTGAACTGCGTAAGGGTGATGGGCGGAGGCATCAGATACACGCTCGCCGTCGCGGATTTCGTGGTGTCCGCCTGACTCGTCGCGGTGACATAAACCCACTGCCCGGAGGCGATAGTCGCGGGCGATGCATAATACCCGCTCGAAGACAGCGATCCGACCTGCGGACTCAGGCTCCAGGTCACCGCGGTGCTGCTGGTCCCCGAAACGCTGGCTGAAAACTTTTC
>Ga0209697_10007433_pt1 | contig 12812 bp, 6 predicted proteins | sample AliMusrvi5mmetaG_FD_184115 | JGI IMG/M metagenome (GOLD analysis project Ga0209697, IMG submission 184115) | Freshwater lake bacterial and archeal communities from Alinen Mustajarvi, Finland, to study Microbial Dark Matter (Phase II) - Alinen... | ecosystem: Environmental > Aquatic > Freshwater...
GAATACAAACAAGCCATCGACGCCATTGACATGGTTGCAATACTCCAGGCCAAAGCTCGGGCCTACCTCCGCCAGCACTCTTGACCTTGTTGTCCGCGCAATGGATCGTCACACTCGACTGCTTGTCGTTCGTCGCGCCCAGAATTTATGCGAGTACTGCCAAATCTCGCAAACACTCCTTCCGTTCCACCCGTTCCATGTTGAACACATTGTCGCCAAACAACACGGTGGCAATGACGATCCCGACAACCTATGTTTGGCCTGTGATCGGTGCAATGCCTATAAGGGACCGAACCTAGCCGCCATTGATCCTATTACCAATCAAGTTTCGGAGTTGTTTCATCCTTGCCGCCATTCATGGCAGGAGCACTTTGCGTTCTTCGGTCCCAAGATAATCGGCCTAACGCCTATCGGCCGTGCTACGGCGCGTCTCTTAAACATGAACGACTATCGAAGATTGACTCTGCGAAAGGAACTCATTGCTTTTGGAGACCTGCCCATGGAAGAAACCTAATGTCTACCGTTTCTCGCGATGAACTGGCCAGCCGCTATCTCGACCAACTCCCGTACGAGCCTTATAAAGTCCAGGAAGACGCCCTCCTGGCATGGTTCACCTCGGACCAGGGCGTGCTGGTCTGCGCGCCGACAGGCATGGGCAAGACGCTGATCGCCGAGGCGGCCCTCTTTGAAGCCTTGCACACCGGTCAGCAGGCTTATTACACCACGCCGCTGATCGCCCTGACAGAACAAAAATTCCACGAGATGCAAGACCGCGCCGTGCAGTGGGGATTTCAGGCGAGCGACGTCGGCCTGGTGACGGGCAATCGCCGCGAGAACCCCTCGGCTCCCGTGCTCGTGGTCGTGGCCGAAATCCTGCTCAATCGCCTGCTGCACGCCGAGTTCGATTTCGAGCACACCTCGGCCGTGGTGATGGACGAGTTTCACAGTTTCAACGATCCCGAACGTGGCATTGTCTGGGAGATGACCTTGGGATTGCTTCCGCCGCAAGTGCGGTTGCTCTTGCTCTCGGCCACGGTGGGCAATGCCATGGACTTCATTCACTGGCTGCGGCTGGGGCACCAGCGAACCCTCGAATTGGTTCGCGGGGAAGAACGCCGCGTGCCTTTGAGCTACCACTGGATTGGCGACATGCTGCTGACCGAGCAGATTGAAGAAATGGCGCAGGGCGATGCCGAAACGCGGATGACGCCGGCCCTGGTCTTCTGTTTCAACCGTGACGAATGCTGGACCGTGGCCGAGCAAATCAAGGGCAAGAAAGTCCTCAGCGATGGCCAGCAGACCCGGCTGGTCGAGGAATTGAACCTGCACGATTGGTCGCAAGGGGCCGGCACCAAGCTGCGACAATTGCTCTTGCGCGGTGTCGGCGTACATCACGCGGGACTGCTGCCCAAGTATCGCCGCATTGTGGAAATGCTCTTCCAGCGCAAGCTGTTGAGCGTGGCCATCTGCACGGAAACCTTGGCGGCGGGGATCAATCTACCGGCGCGCTCGGTCGTCTTGCCGACCATGCTGAAAGGTCCGCCGGATAAGAAACGAGTGATCGAGGCGAGTGCCGCCCATCAAATCTTCGGACGTGCCGGTCGGCCGCAGTTCGACACGCACGGCCATGTCTACGTGCTGGCCCATGAGGACGATGTGAAGATTGCCCGTTGGCACGAGCAGTATGATAAAATCCCCGAGGACACCAAGGATCCGGGGCTGATGAAGGCGAAAAAGAGGATGAAGAAGAAGATGCCCCATCGCCGCGACAACGAGCCGTATTGGAACGAGGCCCAGTTTCAGAAGCTGATTACCGCCCCGTCGGGCAAGCTCTATAGCCGCGGGCCGCTGCCCTGGCGATTGTTGGGCTACATGCTCGATGCCTCGCCGGAAATCGACATTATCCGCCGCCTGGTCGGCAAGCGGCTGATGGATTCAGTGCATCTTGAAGCGGCCCAGCGCGATCTGGAGCGGATGCTGTTGGTGCTGCACAAGGCCGGTTATGTGCGGCTGGACCCGGAGCCGCCGCAGGAAACAGGGAGCGGTGAGGAGGAAAAGCAGGTGGCAGGGAGCGGGGAACAGGGAGAGAAGAAAGGCGAGGGCGGCTCCGCGGAGGCGGTTAGCCGCGGGTTATTCTCGGGTTCTGTATTTCCCCCTTCCCCCTTCCCTGTTCCAAGCTCCCTGCTCCGAACTCCTGGCTCCCCGCTCACTCCGTCACCGTCACCGCCACCGTCACCCTACCGCCCCATCCTGGCGCATCCGACGGCGGAACTGCCGAAGCTGGCGTTGTTCCGTAGTGTGAATCCGCTGTTCGGCATGTTTCTCGTGAATCAATTGGGAATCGCCGACCGCAAAGAGCGGATCCAGGCATTCGAGAGCGCATTGGATTTCCCCGGGCCTGTCGCGCGGTTTGTCCGTGTGCCGAAACAGGAATTTCTGCCGCCCGGGCCTTTGGCCATGCTGCGGCTCGATCAGCAGTTGTTGCAACTCGGGCTGGCAACGATCGAGGAATTGGTGCAGAAGCCCAGGGAGGAAGAGGAGCCTTGGAAGCCGCGCCACAGCTATGACGCCGAACAGGATGAAGAACCCAAGTGGGTGCTCACGCTGGCCGAAAAGCTGCGGCGGTTATTTGACCACGAATATCCGGGCGTTTTCGATGTCCGTACCCGGCCGGTGTGGGCCGCAGGTGAGTTGTTGATGGAGTTCAACGGCAAGTTCAATAACTACGTCAGCAGCAAGGATCTCTTGAAGCAGGAGGGGATTGTCTTTCGCCACCTGCTGCGGCTGATTCTCCTGCTCCGCGAGTTCCGCCCCCTCGTTCCGCCCGATCTCGATGCGGCTGTCTGGCGTTACGATCTGGATGAAGTTGTCGATCAACTTACTGAAAGCTGCCGTGCGGTCGATCCCACCAGCACCGATCATGTACTCGAGACGGTCGAAGAGCAGGCTGAAGAGGAGGAGAAGTTCGGTGCGGGAATCTTCGATTGAGAAGAGGAAATACTAGAGGATTCCAATGGGCGGTTGAACCGAATGGATTTACTGAACGCGGACAGCCTCTCAGCTCAACAACAATTCCAGATCTTCGCTCGTCAGCCGGCCCAAGACATTGCCGTCGGCGGAGATGACGGCGTCGGCCAGGTCGCGTTTCGTTCTCTGAAGCTCAACGATTTTCTCTTCGACGGTGTCCCGCGCGATCAGGCGATAGGCAAACACATGCCGCTCCTGGCCGATGCGATGGGCACGATCGATCGCCTGGGCCTCGACGGCCGGATTCCACCAAGGGTCGAGGATGAACACGTAGTCGGCGGCCGTGAGGTTCAAGCCATGTCCTCCCGCCTTGAGACTGATGAGGAACAGCGGGCAGTTCACATCGTTCTGAAACCGCTCGACATGCTGCTGCCGATGCCGCGTGCGACCGTCGAGATATTCATAGACCATCTTCTCCCGATCGAGCCGGTCGCGGACGATCGCAAGAAACGACGTGAACTGCGAGAAGACCAGGGCCTTGTGACCCTCGTCGATGATCTCGCGAAGCTGCTCCATGAGCACGTCGAGCTTGGCGCTCGACTCATCCACGGCAGTTTTGTCGATCAAACCGGGATGGATGGCCGCTTGCCGCAGGCGGAGGAGGGCCTCCAGGACGTGGATTTTGGCCTTCGCCATGCCGGTCTTGGCGATTCGCTCGGCCAGGACGGCGCGGTAATAGGTCCGCAACTCGTCGTAACGCTTGCGCTGCTTCCCTTCCAGATCGCAGTGCAGCGTCTGTTCGGTTTTTTGCGGCAGTTCGGTCAACACCTGCTGCTTGGTGCGGCGGAGTATGAACGGCCCCAGCGCGCGGCGGAGCAACGAGAGTCCCTCGCTGTCCTCGGAAACCTTCTTCGAGATGTCCTGAAATACCGACGCCGTGCCGAGCATGCCCGGGTTGAGAAACTCCAGCAGTGACCAAAGCTCGCCCAGATGGTTTTCGACTGGCGTGCCGGTCATGGCCAGGCGGTGATCGGCCTTCAGTAACCGGCATGCCTTGGCGCGCTGCGAGTGGGCGTTCTTGATCGCTTGCGACTCGTCCAGAATCGCACAGTCGAAGCGAAGATCTTTTAACTTGACGATGTCGCGTTGCATCGTGCCGTAGGTGGTGATTACCAGGTCGTATTGATCGAAGTTATCGGCCAAGGAGCCTCGCTGTAGGCCGGTGTAGTCCAATACCTTCAGATCGGGCGTGAACCGCTTGGCCTCCTCGATCCAGTTGAATACGAGGCTCCTCGGCACGACGGCCAGCGAAGGCGCACGGCGGCCGCTGGCATCGGCGGGCCGCGCGCGACGCTCCTGCAGCATGGCCAGCACCTGAATGGTCTTGCCCAAGCCCATGTCGTCGGCCAGGCAACCGCCGAGGCGGAAGTCTTGCAGAAATCGCAGCCAGCCCAGCCCGGTCTTCTGATACGACCGCAACTCGCCGATGAATCCCCTTGGCTCATCGACCGGGCCAATGCCATTGAAGGATCGCAATTTCTCGCGGAGCTTTGCGAAGGGAGCATCGACGGTAACTTGTTCCTGGGCCATTAACAAGGCGTCCAGGAGCATCGCCTGCGACGAGCGAAAGCGGATCGCATCGCCTTCCGCATCGCCCAGTTCGGCCATCGTGGCGAAACGCGACAGCCATTGCTGTGGCAACATGCCCCGCGAGCCGTCCTTCAGCCGCACGTAGTTCTGGCCGAGGCGGAGGGCTTCGAGAATTGCGGGAAGATGGACCTCCATGCCGTCGAAGTCGAGCGTGCCGGCGAGGTCGAACCAATCGACGCCCGAGGTGACGTTCATCCGCCACTCGCCTGCGCGGCGGACGTGATACCCTTGGGCATCCACAATCCACCCTTCGGCGACGAGCGATTCGACCGCCTCGGGAAGTTTTTGGCTGGGAATCCAGAGAGTGTATTTTTCGGCCTGCCAGCCCTCCGTGGGCCGAATACCCAGGGGAGCCAGCGAAGCGGCTAGGGCGCGTTCTCGTTGCTGGTCGCGGACCAGGATCCGTCCCTTTTCCTCGTCGATAATTCCACGCACCGTCTCTTGGGCCGAGACGGACTTGCCGTCGTACAGGAACTCGACCCGGCCGGGCAAGCGATAGGGGTCGTAGCGTTCCGGCTTGTCGATCACCAGGTGTCCTTGCGGCGGCAACTGAACCTCCTCGGCGCGGAGATTGTCCGGCACGTTCATTTCCGATCCGCTGGGCAATTGCCAGAGCCGCCGCAGCAACTCCCAGCGGTCCTTGTACGGCACTTCCACCTGAGGGGTCTTCCGGAAGGCTTCAATCATCCGCGCCGACCCGCTTGCCTCTAGCAGCGCAACGCGATTTTCCCAGAGCACGATGCCCTGCCGAAAGATCATCAGTGGCACTTGTACGGGCAGCGTTTCATTGCTGGGCTGACGGTACAACTGGCCGCTCAGAATCCAGTGCTGTCGCAGATCATCGGACTGGATGTCGAAACGGAATCGCCAGGGCGGCCCGTCATCCCAAACCAGCGGCCGAAGTTCAGCGAATACCGGCTGATGGACGCCTTTGTCGACCCATGCCAGCCGCTGCGTAGCCGCGAGCTTCGGCAGGAGGAACTGCTGCATGTTTTTGGGCAAAGCGGCCTGCGAGACGCGGGATGACGAGTAACCATAGTAATAGGGGTGGCTATCCACATCGTGATAACCGAGCAGGAGATTAAGAATCTCAGCGTCTTCCGCACCGACGTGCCGGCTCACTTCGTTCGGCCGCAGATTCAGTTGTTTGAGCTTGCCAAACTGACCGTTGGCTTTGGTCTCGCGCTGCAAGAGGAGCAAGGCCGGCTTGCTGACATCGTCGCTGGGGGCTTCGTGGAGAACATACCAGACTTCGCGCGCCGTCGGCAAAGGCGCGATCGCCGGCTTGGCATTTTCCGGGTCGGCATTCGTAGCGACCCAAGTCAGTTGCTGCTGCCACTGGGGCTTCGGCGGCACTTTTCCAGCACCTGCTTTTGATGGGGTATAACCGAGCTTGCCGTACTTGCCGATCGGCGCGGGATCTTCGTAGTCATCGATCCACGAACCGTCCTCGTCAGGGTCGTAGTCCTCCGGGTCCATCGGCAAAACACCAAGACGGCCCTTGCCGCGGGGGCCAATTCTTGCTCTATCGGCGGCCAGGATGGTTGCCCAAATATGTTTGCAGATCGCATGTTCGTCATAGTAGGGGCAGGTGCAGCAGACGGCCAATTGCTCGCGGCTGAATCCCCAGTCCAGGACCACTTCGTACGTGGAATTGCCATGCACCGATGCCCGGAAATCGCTTGGTCCCCGCGCGCGCACGGCTACCCGGTCTTCGCGAAAGTATTGCTCGCCGCGGTTGCGGACTCCGCTATCAAACTCATGGAAACAACGATCAGTCAACGACATCGACTAACCTCGGTGCAGCTTCAGGTTCGCAGGATTTGAAACAGAAGATTCTAGCGGAAAAACGGCTCGCCGCCCAGCGCATTCCGGGCTTATTTTCGTGGAACGGAGCATATTCCATTGCCCCGACAACATAGGGTGCGATCACCCATGAATAGCTTCTTCGCTTACGACCATGACCAAATCGACGCTGGTGTCACGGTTGAACGGCTGTTCCGCATGGCCGCCGAAGAACGCGACCCGCGCCGCGCCGGCCTGTCGTGCCAGGGCCTCCAGATCGCTGCTTTCCAGGCCGAGAAATCGCGGGGATTCATGGGCCAAAAGCGGCCCGCCGTGGGGATTGGCAACGACCAACTCCACATAGCCATGCTCGCCGCGGCGATGCACGCCTTTGAGGATTAATACTTCGCCTTGAGGCAATTGCTTGCGGAGACACTTCTGCCAGATGCACGGACCATCCGGCAGGCGCCAGAGATTGAGAACCTGCACCAGCAAAACACCGCCCGGCCGGAGGGCCTCCAGCATCCGAGCGATCGCCATTTGCACCGTCGCCAGATCGGGCGCCAAGGCCAAGGAGTTTCCCACGCAAACAACCACATCCCACGACCCGGCCCCGGGAATCGGCTCGTTAAATCCGCGCGTGGCCCAGTGCAGTCCCGGCGGTTCGCCGAAACTTGCCCGTGCCTGCTCGATCATTGCCGGACTGAGATCGGCCCCTTCGACCTCGAGGCCCCAGTCATGGAACATGGCCGCATGGTGGCCCGTGCCGCAGGCCACATCAACGACACGCTTGACCCTGGCCTGCTCGAACCAGTAGCGATAGAACGGCTCTTCGGCCGCCAATCGCTTCGGCCAATCGATCATCGCCTCATAGATGTGGGACAATTGGCCGAATACTTCTACTTCCACTTCGGTCGCCTCCCGGAATCACTCGCTCCGTTGCTGACGCTCGGTTTGGCGGTAATGAGGCGGAAATTCTCAGCCCCGAGCAGTTCTTCCACGCGGCCGCGCATCTCAGGGTGGTTAGCAATCCGGAAAGTATCGCAGCGGCAGGAAATCTTTCGCCCGTCGACAAGGCAGAGCAAAAGCTCGAACGGACACTCGCCCGGGTAGCCGCGAAGAATCTCGTGGAGCATCTCCAGCTTCTTCACGCCGTGCGACTCTTCAACCACGCGGATGCGGATGCCGCGAGTATAGCGGGCTTCAAGATCACCGATGGGGATGATTTCGTTGACGATCAGGTTGGCCTCTTCGCTGCCGGGCCGCTTGTCGATCGCGCCTCTGAGAACGCAAATCATTTCGGCTTGGACCAACTCGCCGAATTGGGCAAATTGCTCCGGCCAGCAGATGCAGCGCATGATCCCTTCCGTGTCTTCGAGGTCGAACATGGCGTAGCGGCTCGAGGCGCCTGGCTTGGGGTTCTTCGTGTGCGAATGCTTGATCGAGGCGATCATGCCGCCGATCATCACCTCGCTACGAGATTTCAAGGCGGCCGCCTCGACGGTGGTGTGCGAACAATATGCCCGCAGCTTCTTGGCGTGTTCGGCCAGCGGATGGCTCGACAGGTAGAAGCCGAGTACTTCCTTCTCCTTGGCCAACTGGTCCTTCGGATCCCACGCGGGCACGCTAGGCAGATCATTGACGGCCGTGTCGCCCGTTTCTTCTTCATCGTCGTCGAAAAGTCCCTTTTGCCCGCTGCGGCGATCGGAGGCCGCCGAGGCGCCCGACTGCAAGCCGCGATCGATGGCGGCAAACCATTGCGAGCGCCGCCCGCCCAGTGAATCAAAGGCCCCGGCTTTCACGAGCGACTCGATGGCCGTGCGATTGACCTGGCCTGGGTCGAGCCGTTGGCAGAAATCGAAGATGCTGCGATAAGGCCCGCCCGGCTTGCGGGCTTTGACGATCGCGGCCGACGCGGCGCCGCCACAGCTTTTGATGGCCGACAGAGCGTAGAATATCTTGCCGTCGCCGACGGTGAACTCGACGTCCGAGCGGTTAACGTCTGGTGGAGCAACCTCGAGATTCATGCGGTTGCAATCTTCAATATGCTCGACCAGCGAGTCCTTCTTCTTGAAGTTGCGACCCGGAATGTCGCTGGAAAGCAAGGCCGCCATGAACTCGACTTGGTAATGGGCCTTGAGGTAGGCCGTCATATAGGCGATCAGGGCGTAGGCGGTCGAATGTGATTTGTTAAATCCATACCCCGCGAACTTCTCGATCAGCCCAAATACCTCTTCGGACTTCTTCTTCGGCATCCCTTTCTGGAAGGCGCCTTCGATGAACTCCTCGCGGTACTTGGCGATCGTCTCCAACTTCTTCTTGCTGATCGCCTTGATGCAGCTATAGGCGTTGGCCAGGGCGATGCCGCCCAGTCGGTTGAGGATCCGCATCACCTGCTCCTGATAGACCATCACGCCGTGGGTCTCGGCCAGCACCTCTTCCATGACCGCGTGTTCATACTGGGCCTTCTTGCGGCCATGCTTCACCTGGATGTAGTCCTCGACCATGCCGCCTTCCAACGGGCCAGGTCGATAGAGGGCGTTGGTGGCGATGATGTCGCGGAAGTGGTCGGGCTTCATCCGTTGCAATAGATCGCGAATGCCGCCGCTTTCCAACTGGAATACGCCCTTCGTCTCGCCGCGGCATAACAGCGCAAAAGTCTCCCGATCATCCAGCGGAAACTTGTACGGATCGATCTTCTTGCCGGTCGTCTGCTCGATCAGTCCCATGACCTTCGAGAGAATGGTCAAGTTCCTCAGCCCCAGAAAATCCATCTTCAGCAGGCCGGCCTTCTCGACATCGCCCATCGCCCATTGCGTGATGATTTCTTCCTTGTTCTGCACATGCTGCAAAGGGACGTAGTCCGTCAGCGGTCGGTCGGCGATGACCACCGCCGCGGCGTGTGTGCCGACGTTGCGGGCCAGACCCTCGATCTTCATCGCCAGCATCAGAAGCTCGCGGATTTCAGGGTCGGAGTCGTGCAGCTTCCTCAGATCGTCGCTCTTCTCCAGGGCCGACTTGATCGTGATCTTCAGTTCGTCGGGGACCATGGCCACCACGGCATCAACCCGCGAGATCGGCATCCCCAACGCTCGGCCGACGTCGCGGATGGCGGCCCGGGCCGCCATGGTGCCGAATGTGCCAATCTGGGCCACGTTCTCCATGCCGTACTTGTCTTTGACGTACTGGATCACCTCGCCGCGGCGCTGTTGGCAGAAGTCGATATCGATATCGGGCGCCTCCCGGCGGCTTTCGTCGAGAAACCGCTCGAACAGCAAATCGTAAGCCAGCGGGCAGACGTGGCTCAAAAACAACCCATAAGCCACCAGCGAACCGACGCCCGATCCGCGGGCCGTCGCTGGAATGTTCTGCTCGCGGGCGAAGCGGACGAAGTCCCACACGATGAGAAAGTAGTTGGAGAACCCCAGCTTGTTGATCACGCCCATTTCGCGATCGACGCGGGCTATGACTTCTTCCGACAATTCGCCGTTGACCCACCGTTCGGGATGGTCGGCATATCGCGTTTTCAGTCCGCTCACGACCAGTTCGCGGAGGAAATCCTCGGAGGTCTTCGCATCGGGCGGGCTAAAGACGGGGAAGTGCCGCTTGCCCAACTCCAGGTCGAGTTGTACGCTGTCGGCGATCTCTTGCGATCGCTTTACGGCCTCGTCGTGGCCGGTGAAGACCGCGTACATCTCCTCGGGGCTGCGAAGATAGAACTCGTTGGTCTCCATCCGCATGCGGTTGGTATCCGTGCGGAACTTGCCCGTGTTGACGCAGAGCAAGATATCCTGGGCTTCGGCATCTTCGCGGAGCACGTAGTGGACGTCGCTGGTGGCCACGAGCGGCAGGCCCATCTGGTTGGCCAGATCGATCGCGCCTTCCATGGCGATCCGCTGCTGCTCAATGCCGTTGTATTGGATCTCGATGAAATAGCGATCGCCGAAAACCTTGTGATACCAGGCGGCAGCCTCGCGGGCTTTTTCCATGCCGGCCGCTCCACCCATCAACAGGCCGCGGTTCAGTTCGCTGGAGACGCAGCCGCTTAAGCAGACCAAGCCTTCACTGTGAGCGGCCAGAATTTCCTTGTCGATGCGAGGACGGAAATAAAAACCTTCCAGGAAAGCCGCGGACGAGAGTTTCAAGAGGTTTTGAAAGCCAGTGCGGTCCTTGGCCAGGATGGTGATGTGATAGCTGGCATCCTTCGAGCTGCTGGCGTTTTCCTTATGGAAGCGGCTCGATGGAGCGATGTAGGCCTCGATGCCCACGATCGGGTTGATGCCCACATCCTTGGCCGCTTTATAGAACTCTAGCGCCCCGTGCAGATTGCCGTGGTCGGTCAGGGCGAGGGAGTCCATCTCCAGCTCTTTCGTCCGCTTCAGCAGACCGGAGATTTTTCCGGCGCCATCGAGAAGGCTGTAGTGACTATGGCAGTGTAAATGGGCAAAAGGTGGGGTGCTCATCGGAACCTCCGTGCAAGTGAGCCGGACAAGGGACTGCAAAAATTGTAAATGATCGGAAACGGCTCGGCTAACGCAACCAGTCGTTGGATGATTCCGATGATGCGGACTTGTAGGGTGTGGTTGAGTGGATCTTTTGCCGGAAAAATCCAGATTACCTCAACCCCTTCGCCCGCAGCATTTCATCGGCCAAGGCTGCTTCTTCTGCGTTCAGGGGCGGGTTCGGCTCCACGCGATAGTCCAGATCATCGTAGCGGCCGTTGGTGTAACAACGGTTTACTTGCATTTGAAGTGCCATTCTCGCGTCGGCGTCCGTCGCGCGGAGCGGAATCGACATGGGTGGCAAGCGACGCATCAGCGGGATGCGGTAAAGCTCAAACCGGCTCGGCAATCGGCTTCGCCAGACACAGATCTGATAGGTCGTACGGTACGCGGGAGGAACTAATTCGTCTGGCACGGCTAACGTCCTTAGGTACGGATCCATGCCAGGAAACGGACTTTTCATTAGAAAACCTTACTTCGGCAGGAAGTCCTGTTCGATGGTGATCTCGCGAACCAACCGGCTGTCGGGTTCAAAACAGCGAATCTTGACCTGGATGCCGCGGAGCGGAAACGGCGGCGGCGTGGTGAGCCGTTCGCTGTTGTCGTCAACGGCGCCTCCCTTGTCGGCCAAGCCGTTGGTGAACTGGCCCGGAGGCCCCTGTGGATTCGTGGGGTTGCCGGAATTGTCGATGTTGTAGATTCCCTCGTTCTCATAGCTCCAGCAACCTGAGTCGTATCCCAGATCCACGTAACTCCCCGCAGCACCATTAGCCCCCGGCTGCCAGATCTTGACGTCAAAGCCGATCACATTTTTTAACACCACGTCGTCGGCCACTCGCGTGCCCGTCCCCTGGGCATCTTCTTTGAGAGGGCCAGTTTGGATGCTCGCGCTATCCCACAAGTCGACGTTCCCTCCAGCCCCCCCACCTGCGGGCGGGGGTGTGGAGCCATTAACCCATTTAGCCATCCAATTTGACGAACATTCGTTCAATGTCGGAAGCCCTAGAGCACCCCATGCTTTCGCATCGAAGGGGTAAGTAGATGCCGGATGTGCGTAGCGGTTCTCGCGCTTGGTTAAATCGGCGAGGCTGTTCGGCACGATCTGGCCGTTTGAAATATGGGCTGAAATATCGTTGGTGGCATAAAAAGTGTTCTTGGCTGAGTTCGCAATCGCCGAAGCCATGCTCGGAACGACTAACAAGACGCGGCGGTGCAGGGTATTCCCACGCACAAACCAAGCCACCTCAGCCACGTCGGATTGCATGCAGCCTGACTGATATCGGCCCGCGAACGGCCGGGCGGCGTTGCGCGCGGTAAACATCAGGATGTCGGCATGCTCGATCACGGTCGGATCGGCGCCCATGTCTGGGCCGCCCTCGAGCACTTCAAAATACCCTTGATTCTCCTCGGGACGCACCGCGCGGCCGTCCATCGTCACCGTCACCCCTTGCAGATCCACGCGAAGCTGCTGGGCTGCCGTGCGGAGCCGGTCGAACTGCTCCAAGGCCCGTCGGGACTTGGAAATACCGTCACCGACTCCGCCGAAGACCGTTACCACGGCGGTCATGAGGATCAGAGTCAGTGTGGTGGCGACAAGAATCTCAACGAGCGTGTAACCTCTCCGCCGGCCTGTAATGACCGGGAAGAACGAAAAATCGGGCCGTAAACACATAAGAGAGCCTCCCTTGAATGGCGAACCGTGTACCTTGTTGCCCTGCACTTCGGCCCAAACTGCCCTCGTTATATTCGACTCCCTGGAGAGCTGAATGTCAAGCTCTAAATAGTTTCTGTTGCGGAAGGTTCCAATTTGTAGGGTGGGCCGAGCGCAGCGAGTCCCACCATCTGGGATTCGTGGTGATTTTGGTGGGACTCGCTGCGCTCGGCCCACCCTACGGCGTTTTCCCCAAC